>Ga0208195_1000046_pt1 | contig 158799 bp, 134 predicted proteins | sample AD_UKC077_MetaG_FD_184441 | JGI IMG/M metagenome (GOLD analysis project Ga0208195, IMG submission 184441) | Active sludge microbial communities of municipal wastewater-treating anaerobic digesters from USA - AD_UKC077_MetaG (SPAdes) (version 2) | ecosystem: Engineered > Bioreactor > Anaerobic...
GATAGTCTCACTAAAAGTGTGTATGGAATTTTTTCTATCATATTGCAAAGTTGAGAAGTTGGATAGAGAAAAAATGGCGTATGCCGCATAATAATGAAAAAGGGGCGCCTTGTTATGAGACAGCCCCCAGGGGGAGGTCTAAAAGTGCGGAAATCAGCCACTCAATTAAAATTTTACGATAAAATAAAAAATCCACCTCTCATTTTTATTTTACAATAATACCACCCCTAAGGGGTTTGCTTGGCAAAATTCAATGTTACCGGAAATTATACCTTTGTCTTTCAAAAAACTTCCGACTTCCGACTTTTTTTCATTCCGCCTTCCGCCCTCCGCCTTCCGCCTTCTTGTAATTCGTAATTGATATCGGTTATTGCCATAGCGTTTTTACCTCAAATCGCACCTCTTCTTGTTGTTTTTTGGAGGGAGTGAAAATTATGGTTTTGGGTTCATTAGGTAGGAGATCAAAGTAGTTGTCTGAGTAGCTTCCTGGAACGGATGGAGAGGTTGAGAGCATAACACCCCGGGTTAGTTGATCTGTGGTGAAGGTGATCTCGTAATGTTTCTCCGTTTTCTTTACTTCATATTGAAACTGAAGGGATTTAGGTACCATCTCCGTCATGTCATAGATGATGATCTCCTGATCGATCAGTTTCCCTTTTTTGTCTATGAAAGTGAGCTTTAACCATTCAGACTGAGCAACTTCCGCTCCTTGTTGATAATCCAGCGCCAGGGTCGATTTGTTGGCTTTGGCTGTTACGGGCGTTACCTGACGATAAAGCGTGTCCCCACCATAAGTAAACTCCTCAACAATCAATTCACCCTCAACATCTTTTAATTTATCGGTAACAATATAGATTTGATAATGGTCCATTTCAACCTGTTCGCTCGCAACAATGGTCGGTTTAAAGCGATCTTCCACCCGATAGTGTAGCGCTTTCCGATTACCATAATAATCGATACTACTCCAGGATGCCACCGGCCAGCAATCGTTGAGTTGCCAGTAAAGCGTCCCCATGCAATGAGGTCGTTTCAACCGATGTTTCTCGATTGCTTCACCAATTCCGTACGCTTGAACCAACTGACTGACATACACAAAATCCTCCAGAGTGGCGGGAATATAAGCGTACTGCTGCATCGCTTTTTTGATGATTTGCACTCCGCGACCATGTTTCTGGTGGTTTTTCATCACTATGCTGTTCAAATCACGATCTTCGGGAGCTGTAAACTGAACAATCGACTCCATCGCAGGATAGGACTGGAATCCGTACTCCGACATAAATCGTCCTGTTTTTTCTCCCCAAACTTCAAAAGGCTCCTCGCCCCACCATACTCCCCAATAGTGCGCATCTCCTTCCGTAAAAGACTCCGGATGTCCCCAACCCCACTCCGGAGAAGAAGGGTGGTAGGGTCTTTTATCATGTTCGGCAACCAAATCGGAAAGCAACTTATTGAAGAGGTTTTTCATATTGTAATCGAGTTCTTTCTGCTGCTTGGTGGTATAATTATCTTTCCAACCCCAATCATCCCAACCATTTTTGACCTCATTATTGCCACACCACAACGCAATGGAAGGGTGATTTCTCAACCGACGAATCTGATACACCGCTTCATCTGTTACATTGTGCAAAAACTCCTCATCTCCGGGATAGAGTGCACAGGCAAACATAAAATCCTGCCACACTAAAAGTCCCAGCTGATCACACAATTCATAGAAAATCTCATTTTCATAAATGCCACCGCCCCAAACGCGAATCATATTCATGTTCCCTTTTTTAGCAGCTTGCAACAGGTCGCGGTAACGTGCATCATGCTTTCCTTCAACAGGAAAACTATGTAGAGGAATCCAGTTGGCTCCCTTCATAAAAGTAGGAATTCCGTTGACAATAAACTCAAACGACTCTCCCACCTCATCCTTTTTCTGGCGCAACTCGACAGTTCTGAAACCCCATTGGGCTGTTTTTTCGCTTACGTCACGCGCACCTTCCACAACGACCCTAACCTGATACAATTTCTGACTACCCATTCCGGCGGGCCACCACATCTCGGGCTTCCGAACACTCAATTTTTTGCTAATCTTGTTTTGCCCGGGCTTTAAGCGATACTCTAGTCCCCCCATTTTTTTATTATCCAAATAAAAAGAGACCTTAACTGACTCATTTTGAGAAGCATAAACAGTCGTGTTCACCTGAAGAACCGCTTTCTGTTTGTTCAACGCCTGCTGTTGCAGATGCAGATCCTCAATCAAAAAATGGTTCCACTGCTCGATATAAACCTTTTTCCAGATTCCGGCAGTAATCAACCGCGGACCCCAATCCCAACCCGACTGATAAGGCGCTTTACGAGAAAAAACACGCTCATCCGGTAAGGTATAAGGCAACTTTTTCGCCGCTTTTTGTTCAAATGGAACAGAAGGTAAGAACTTGATTTTCAGCACATTATTAGAATCTCTCAGCACTGTATCGAGAGGAAAACGCCACGCTCTGAACATATTGTTAGTCATCGTTTTACCCTCTTCCGACTCCAACAAAACGCCATTCAAATAGACCTCCGCATAGGTATCAAGTCCCTCAAAAACCAACCTGCGATGCTCAAATTTTTTCAAATCGCCGACATGAAATTGGGTCGTATAAACCCACTCCTTATCAGAAACCCACTGTACTTTCTGCTCATTATTCCGATAAAAAGGATCCTCAATCAAACGGTGCCGCATTAAATCCGTATGAATCACACCCGGCACCTCCGCCGAATAATTTTTGTCCTTATATTGAAAACTCCACGAAACAAACTCAGACGTAAGCGGTATCTGCTCGTATGTGAACGGCTGTTCCTCTTTTGTACTGCAAGAGCTGATTATTATTATTATTATTATTTGAAAAAAGAAAAAAAAGTGGGGAACTTTATTCATCGTTGTGCAATTAAAATTGTGACTCCGGAACCCAAACTGTAGCTACTTTGGCAACTTCCTTCTGCTCCTCGTTATAGATGGTTGTATTGAAGTTCAATGGTACCTCCTCGGTTTCGCCAAAGGTGTACAACTGATCTGCTTTCAACTGAAAAGAGTAGTTGATCGTCAGCTGTTTCAACTTGTTTTCCTGATAGAAAGAGTATGGGAAACGGTCAATAATCCAGCGGATATAGTTCACATTATTCACGTGATGATTCATATCCAGATCGGAAATATGCACCCGTTGAAACGTTGGATTTTCGGGAAACGGAACCCTTGGCAGTTTCGCCACGCGATATGGCAATGCATCCCGCTGTTCGGGAAAATCAACCAAGATTTGCACCTGATCCATGCGCATAATGCGGTTCACTTTATAGTTCACAATCATCCATTCCGAAAGAGCGGAAGCAAGGAGTTCACCCTCTTGAGAGTACACTTCATAATCTCTCAAAAAGATCAGATTCTCCTTTTGTTTAGGCCAGGTATAAATCGTTATCTTCTCACCCCATTTCGGGTAGCGATGCATCACAATATGAAATTTGGATAAAGCCCAGAAAAGCCCCTCTTCATGCAGATGCTTCCAGCCACAATTGAGTTTTGTTGCATGTACTCCGGCAGCATCATGAAGCAATTCTATCAATCGGTAAACATTCATTTGACATTGAAAATCAACATCATAGCCATAAACCTCCATCTCGGTTTTATATATCACCTTCAAACTTTCCATAAGTTCAGATATTATAGATTGGTACAATTTACAAAATTACAAATTATTTTCGGAACTCTAATGGACTAATTTTCTGTTATTCGTTTTTTACCATCTGATAGTATAGAAAAATATATATATTTGCAGTATCTTTAGTGTTGGGGTTTCTATTTTTTATTTTAATAAATTAAAAGATCATCATTATGAAAAAGCATCTCTTCTTCATTTTAGGAATCGCATTGACGGTCATTTTCTTTGCTGTTTCTTGTACAGAACCGGATCCGGATCCAAATATCCCTGATAATCCAAATGCTGTTGTCCACGTTTATGCGGCGGGTGGCCCTATACAACATAGTGGTCCTGCCGTACTTTGGACAAATGGTGGTATCATACAAATCTTAGATAGAAATGCCTATGCGGCAAAAGCTGTATGTGTAGATGGCTCTGATATTTATGTAGGTGGAACCAATGCAAATAACCGTCCTGTAGTATGGAAAAATGGTATACCACAAGTTTTATCTGACGAAATCGGCAATGTTTATGACTTAAAAGCAGTTGATGGTAAAATATATGCGGCAGGCAGTTCTGGCCAGAATGCTGCATATTGGGTTGACGGGGTTATGACCAAACTACCTAGTAACCCCAATATGGGAGGTTTTTATGAAGCCCGAGCTATTTGGGTGGAAGGTACTGACATTCACGTCTGTGGCACTACACGGAACGAAAACAGAGCTGCCTATTGGAAAAATGGCACATTCAAAAAACTAGCAGATTTTGATGCTACTGCTGAAGATATCTGTTTTTATAACGGGAACTTATATATTGTGGGTGAATTTACATATAGAAAGGATGGTATATGGAAATCCGAATCTTTAATATGGATTAATGGGGCCGCTATTCATTTTATCAATGTTGGTACTGGACTTTCTTCAAGAGCTACGGGCATAGCTATTGTGAACGATGAGCCTTATGTTACTATAGAAAGTTGGTTTGATGGTGCCGGAACAGGTAGAAATCATGGATTCCTTTGGAAAAATGGTGAATTATCCAGTATTGATGGTTGCAACCCCAAGGACATTTTTGTTCACAATGGTGATATTTATATTGCCGGGTCATTCAATAACGGTTCTGAAAATAAACCTGTGGTTTTAAAGAATGGTAAAAAGTTTCTCATCGCTCCGGTTGATCAGAGTGAATGTTGCAACGCAATATTTGTGAAATAAAGTGGGTTTAAAGGAATAAAAAAGTACTATATTAATTTTTTCTACTCTTTTCCCGTATTGCCAATCCGAACAGGATAAAGTTAAAGGTGGTTACAGTACCCGGTCCAAACGGCAGACTCGGTTCCGCCATTGATATTCCGTAAGGAATCAACAGCAAAAGAAATCCCATTTGGGTAATCTTGGATAACGGAGTGGTAAGACTGTTTTTTACCGCCAGCCAGAGCAGGTAGAGGTAAAGGAAAAGCACAAAGAAAGCCCCGACAAATCCGTAATTGTACCACTTGAGTAGCGGATAGTTGTGAATATAACCAAAATCCACCGGATGATGTCGCTGATTCCCAAAAAAAGGATGATCTATAATAAATTGAATTGCCCCCTTATTTCTAACCATTCTGTCCGTCATGATATCCTGCTCCTTGTTTAACAAAAAACTATCATAGATAAATTGCTTAATCCCTGAAGGGAGAAACAGATAAGATAATACCACAACTACAAAAAAACCGATTAAAACCAAAAAAATATGCTTAGATTTGAACTTTTTGAAGAAAATATAGAGCGCAACCATCGCAAAAATTAGCGCTGCAGCGCGGGCGCGGATAGTGAGCAAGGAGACGATCAACAAAAAAGAAAGGAAGAGAAAGAGGATAGAGATCCACCAAGGTCGTTCCGGTTCCAAACCCAAAACCAATGCAATCGCAGCAGCAGTTGCCATCACAACACCAAGTGCATTTTTATTTTCCGTCACATACCTTTCTAAAATTACAAAACCCCCTATATTGGTTGCTATTTGAGTTAAAGCAACCCATAATACAACTCCTACAAAAAAATAGAGCAACATTCTGAATTGTTTCATTGAAAGCCGGAGTTGATAGCCTACCAGCATCGCCATCCAAGGAATCATCAACGTTCTTATCTCTCTCAAAACCGGCAAATCAAATCCAAAGAAAAACGATATGGAAAGGGTGATCCCATACAACACAATAGCTCCCAGCGGAATCACTAACTCTTTGACCTGAAATAATCTTTTATCATTGGCGGAGAGGAGAAAAAGAAGCAGAAACAAAATAATGATCACAGGAGACAATACAGAACCGTCCAGCACCCCCCATTTTTTTGAAATCGAAAAAACAAAAGGATGATAAGAGAAGGGGATTAGAAAAACCAAACCCCATAAAAGAATCATCGATATTTGCTGTTTCCGTGATTGATTCATAGCTTATATTTTTTCTACTTCTTCAAGTGTGCGACAGTTTTTACCATAATCCAGGTCAACCATCGATCCGAATAAAACGTTGGTTTTGTACAGCCTGTTGGGATCAAATCCGCCCGCAGGAGTGAAAGTTAGTTCTCCAAAAATTACTTTTCCTTTTTCCAGATAGAGATCTACCCGCACAAAAGGGAATGGTTTTGCCAGCCGATTCGCATACTCAAACAGTTGTTTATATCCTTCCGGTTTCGGAACCTGAAACCCCTCGGGAGCCTCTTTCCCACTCCTGTTGAGGCGCTGTAACTCCCATTTTTCATCCACAAAATAAAAAGAGGGTTTCCCTGAAGCACGATTACCGCATACCAAAACAAAACGTGCTTCCCCATTAAAACAGTACACTTTATAGTCAACAGGAAGGGTTCCATCTTCAGTTTCTATATACTTTTCACAGATCAATTTGGGTTGAATTCCTCGATAATGTAACTCCGCATAATGTTTATAGAAATGGTTGTGGGTTTTTCTCCAGTCTCTCAGGAGTTGCATGGTTTCAGGAATCTGTGATGCCGATTTATCAGAGCAAATCAAATTGTGTCCTTTCCCAAAATTCCATTTGAGCACAAACTGTTGAGGTAACTTTTCCCAATCTATCTCTTCCGGCTGATCATAAGATCCGTACAACTCATTCAAAATCTCCTCCAATCCGAGATGAATAAGATACTCTCTGACACGATATTTATCGGCACATAATGTAACCAAACTGTTGTTATTGTAGGTGTTAAACTTTAACCATTGAATTTTTTCATCCAATAAAATCGGGTTTTTGAAAGATAAACATTTGCGGTAATAGCGGTAAAGAGATAAAAACTTCACCTGCACACTCAATTTGGGTGAAATATCAAACAAAAAGGGTAATATTTTAGTTCTTATGGACATTTTTACCAATATTTTTTGCGTGAATTAACTTTTTTATAGGTTTCATTGAAAACCCGTTCCGTATATTCTCCAAAAGCGGGTCCACCCGCAGTTTGACTTAAATCCGGATTGGCATTCCACTCAATACAGAGCGGTTCTCCTTGTCTGTCCACTGCAAAATCCCAGGCAACAATATCAAAATAGGGCAATCTAAAGTGCATCTTTTTGGCAGTTTCCACTACTTTATTATAAGATGGAATCGGATACCCTTTCAAAGTTACACCCCCATCACTCACCTCCACTTGATCATCACCGGGCGCGCCATACGCATACTGCGCTAAAGTTCCATCATCATTGATCTTGGCACTGATTCCACCCGCACTCTCATTGTCAATCACGGCATCCTTCTTGCCAATACGAATCACTCCATACAGCAGAATAATCTCCATTCCACTACGGTAAGTCAATAGTCGAATGGTGTTGACTGAACTCGGATTTAATTTGCTCATATCAGGGTGTTGATCCACAAATTCTTGCACTAAAAAGTTCATTCCGTAAGAATCCAAAACCTCTTCAACGCTTTTCCCATCGATATTGCTAACTCCTTGATTTGTAATCAGTTTTCGAACTCCAATCCCTCTTGTCGTATGTGCCGGTTTGATGATTGCATTACTCAAATTGGAACAAAGTTCAACCGCTTTCTCTTTTGTAATTGGCTGATTATCACTATAATAGTATCCCCGAATGTTTTGAATAATGATCCTGGGTTGATTTATATCCGGAAAAAGTATCGGAAAAAAATTCTTATCTGCGTAAGCGTCCATAAAAGGGAAATGATTCATTCTCCCAATCATCTCTGAACGATACACAAACAACGGAATATAGTTGACATGATATTGTGCTGTTCTGGAGTACATAAACTTGTGCCAAATCAACGGAATTCGTCCTTTTACCCATGGTTTAAAATAGGCTCTAATCTCTTTTTTTTGCTTTCTGGTCAGCGGACGTCTAATCTTTAATTTCAGATATTTTCTATGAATTTCTGAAACCAAACTGTGCCTGAATTTGAGCTTTTTGAGTTTTTCAATCCAACGTATTTCCATGTTTATTAAACTTTTTAAATTTCGATCGCACAACATTTATTATGATTTCTTTATAAGTCAGGAACCCTTCCATTTTGAGTAAAGCGCTGGCTCCAAAGTAAATCAGAGCAAATAAAATGATTTGCATGATCATAATGAGATATTCATTAAGGGGAGTACCATGCAACGCGAAATAGGAAACCACTCCCGCTACAGCGGCCAAAAAGTAGCTTCCTATCACATCCTTTATCTGTGCCCATAAACCATAATTGATCAACTTTCCATTCACTACCGCATTGATAAAGAAGAAAATATATTGCATTGCCATGATAGTCCACAACATCGCTTCTATTCCAAAACGAACGCTCAATAAGATACAAACCACCCCAATCAATCGTTTTGAAAACTGCAAAATAAAGTAAATATTCCCTTTTCCTAATGATTTTATCACATTGGTATTCACTGTATTCAACGTATAAAGCATGGAGCCCAAACAGAGAATCTGGAAGTAGGGAACAGAAGTCTCCCACTTGGCGGTATAAAGCAAAATAAAGAGTGGATGAGCAATAACAATCAGCAATACCATTAGAGGAAAGTTGAGATATACTACCGATTTGATACTTTTTTGAACTCCTCTTTTAAGGATTTGTCTGTCATCCTGCAATTTTGAAAAAACTGGAAATGAAACTTCATTCACAATTGCCGAAAGACTGGCCGAAGGAACCTCTTCCAACTTCTTGGCTTGTGTATAATACCCCAATTTAGTTGCTGAAAACGCTTTCCCTATGATCAATCCCTGAATATTCACATAGATTGTTTCCACTAATGCGGAGAGTAGAATCAATCCCCCAAAACTAAAAAGGCTTTTCAAAGATTCAAAACTAAACTCCCAGGTTGGTCTCCAGGAGCTCATTCTCCACAATAAAATCACACTGGCAACTCCTGCCAATAAGTTAGAGTAAACCAAACTCCACACTCCAAAACCGGTGTACGCCATTGATACTGCGGCAATCATCCCGATTAAAGCGGCAATAATATTCCGAACAGAGAGTTCTTTAAATCGTAGATTTTTTTGTAAATAAGTTGCAGGTACAAGAGAAAAAGAGTTGATTATCAGAATAATACTTTGAACCCGCAAAATGTTTTTTAATTCCGCCATCCGATAAAACTGAGCAATCAGTGGTGACGTAAAATGGAGAATAATAACGAAAAAAATCGCAAAGGTAAGATTCCAATAAAAGACGGTTGAATAATCTACATGAGTCGGTTCTTTGCGCTGCACTAAAGCTGTCCCTAACCCCCCATTAATAAAAGTTTGAGAAATCGCAAGAAAAATATACAACATACCGATCATCCCAAAATCTTCCGGCATCAAGATACGTGCCAAAATGATATTGGATAGAAAAGAGATGCCGAGTGTACCAAACTTCCCGATACTACTCCAGACCATCCCTGCAATGGTATGTTGTTTCAAGCTTTTACCCATCTGTTTCTGCGTACTCTTTTAGATAAGAAAAACGAGGAGTTAACTCCCCTTTACTGAGGATGGTTGCTCTTTCAATCATCGGTTCCTGCTCATAATGTTCTTTCACCAACAAAGGAAACAGATGCTCCGTCAGGGTCTCCCCAAAATAGGTAGATGTGTCCATCGCCAAAGCATCCGGAAGCGTATCCACGGCCATCATGGTAATATTACGTGGATTGGAAAATGCGGGCTCCTCAGCGGCGTTCATTGGATTGTAATCATAGTATGGTTCATCATGAGTAGAAGCTCTGAGAGTAGAATGGATACTGCCCATAATGTCGCAGGTAACATCCCCGATGAAGGTGATTTTTAAATCCTCACGTGCCAACTCCTCTTTTGAAAGATAGACCGGATCCCCCATGCCCCAAAAATGACAAGAAATAAAAATATTTGCCACTTGCGCAAATTTGTAAAAATCACTCCTGAATTCATCCTTATGCTTAACATAATATCCTAAATCAAAAGGTTTTGCAGGGTTCTCTTTATGTTTTAATAAAACATCAATATCGGCAACAGTAAAAATGTTTTGATTCGTTTGAGGCATATTCAAGAATTGATCATTGCTTACCTCCTGATAACCGGCTCTTTTCAATACATACTGCGCTCCCTGAGATACTCTCCCTGCACCGGTAATGATAATTCTCGCTCCATAGTTTTGATCCTGCTTAACAATGCTCAATAAACGATTTAAAGTAAACTTTCTATCCGGTTTCGGATAAGTAAATGCTCCTGTTTTGATTCCAAATCCTCTTAGTGTGTTGTAAACCCCTACAACTCCTGCCCACCAGCCAAATGCAGAAACCCGCACTCCGGACTCATCTACCAAATATTCATAATCACTGAAAGTGATCTTTTGTTCTATCATTTTTTTAATCAAAGGACGATTGTAGGGTTGCATTTTGGCAATATGTCCAAAAAACAGATAATGCTTATTGGGCAGTAAGTGATCCAACGCTACCTCTTTGATCCCCATAAGAAAATCACAATCGCTCATATCCTCCTTAACCTCAATCCCCAACTGAGCATACTCTTCATCATGATAAGCACGCACATCACTCTTTTGTACTGCAAATTGAAGAGTAGGATATTTCTTTTGAAGTTCTACTATCTGTTTCGGATCCAAAGGAGCTCTATGATCTACCGGATTCTTTGTTTCTTTAACGATTCCTATTTTCATAATATGATCAGCGAGAAAATTATTTATTTGTTTTGTTTTTTAATTTTTTAGAGCCACATTCTTCAAGGATAACCATACCCTGTTCCAAAATACTTGAAGGAGATAGTGTATCTTCCATAGCACAAACTCTCTTTTGAGATGAAACGCCAATCTTGAACACATAAAGTGAGAAGTCAACCACCTCTTGTATCAACCGGGTATCACCATAAGTGAGTAATTCCGGTGCTTCAATCACAATATAGTCGTACTCTTTTCTTAAATTCTCAATCAGTTGCTTTAGTGATTGACTCCAAAGCAATTCTGAAGAATTGATATCGGAAAATCCGGCACTGAGAAAATCTAATTTTGAATCAAAAATTGCTGATTGAACTAATGATGAAGAATCAGTCACTTCACCGGCAAGATAATTTGCTACTCCTTTACTTTCAGGAGCATAGCGCATAGTCAATTGTGGATTTCTCAAATGCATATCAACCAACAACACTTTTGCATTGCCAAAGGAAAGGCTTTGAGCTAAGTTCAAAGCAACCCACGATTTGCCTACCTTAGGTTCCATTGAAGTAACAAGAACAACCTGAGAAGATCCCAAAAGAGCTAATTGATCTAATAATGTGGCTCTTAAAACCCTAAATGACTCATTCACAGGATCATCTTGATAACGATTTACCACCACTTCCTGATAAAATTTTTCTCTTTTACGTCGAGCTACTTTTCTTTGTGGAATTTGAGCCAATAACGATACCCCGGCAACAGTAAGTTGATCTGCTGATAAAACCCTGTGATCTAATTGGTGAATAATAAGCAAAATCAAAGCAGGGATGAAAAACCCCAACAGTAACGCAACAAAAAAGATCATACTCTTTTTAGGATATACCGGCATTGAACTTCCGGTTGGAATACTAATAATCTTAATATTCTGTGTTGTAAATGTTTGCATTAGCTCATTCTCTTCCCTCTTTTGTAGTAAAAACAGATACAAATCCTCCTTGAACTGCTTATGTTTTGCCACAGAAAAGGTGATATTTTGCTGATTTTCTACCGTCAGATTTTTAGAATCTGAATTTAATATATGAGTTAATTGAAAATTGATCGTTTTAACATACCCATTGATTGAAAAAAGAATCGACTGCTTTAAACTATTTAGAGTCTGATTCAATTCATGAATCTTTCTTCTATTTCCTTTAGGTTGTTCCAATAATTGAGCCCTTTGCGTTTCTATTTCACGGTAAAGTTTTAATTTATTTTGGATTTGCTCATGGTTAATCTTGGCACAAACTGAATCAGGTTGATTCTCTAAACTTCCTGATTTCAAGCCCTCTTGCAAATAATCCAATATTTGTAACTGATGATTTAGTTCTTCTACCTTTTCAGCCTCCTGCTGCGAAGATTTGAATTTTGAACTATTCATTTGCTCAATTAAAGCTAATTCCAATTCCACCTCCTTCATTCTTTCCTCAATAAAAAGTGAAGTCTGACCAAAATCTAAAACATTATCCTCCATCAATTTTTCATCATAAAGATCCACCAATGTATTCAAAAAATCTATGGCGCGCTTAGGTGAGGAATCTTCTATCGTCAGATCAATAACTGACCCCTCTTTGGAATCCATATCCGCTTCTATACGAGAAAAATAATGGGATACTACTAGCTTCATTTTATCTTTTACAAAGTAAATCTGTTCTCTAATCGGAGAATCTGAAAATTGGTCTGTCTTTTTTATAGAAATAGAACCAAAGGGTGTCTCAAGTTGTGTTCCGTAGGTTCCCTCTACAGTTGTTTGAATCTCTTTCCCTTGCAGTTCAAATTGTGTTAATCGAAACTTATCTTGATTAAGTGGTTGAAAAACAAAAGCACACTTTTCTTGCTCTAAAACAGCTCCATTTAAGTTTACTTGGATTGGACTATTTTCATAGAGTTCCACTTTTTTTAATCCCTTCTCTTTAACATAATAATGTTGATCTAAAGATAATCTCCTCACCACTTCTTCCAACATCATCGGAGATTTAAGCATCGTAATCTCATTTTTGTAATTGATTTTAGCCTTAGGAGCACTCATAGTTACAAAAAGATCAGAAATTGAGAAAAAAGTATTGGCTTTCCGTTCATCTTTAATTAAAATCGAAGTTTTATAAGAATAGGTTGGTGTATATAAATAGATTCTGACCAAAGCCAATAAAATCATCACGCCTATTGAGAACAAAAACCACTTCCAATTTCGAATCATCCGCAGTAAAAGAGCATTGGTTTTAATCAGTTTATACTCTTTTTCATTTTGTGTACAAGAATCTTTTACGCTCATAATCGTTAATTATCAAGATTTATACTCGTTATCTTTTACATTATTATCATATTGAAATATGCACCATATAGCTTTTCAGGTAAGCTTAAGGTTCAACCCGCAAAGTTACTCTTTTTTTCTGATTCCAAGCTTTTTATAGAAATGCCTTATTTTTGAGTGAAAAAATTTTAAATAAACCTCATCAATATTGAAAAAAGAGTAACTTTGCGGTGTCAAAGATCTAATCTCTTTTTAAAATGAAAGGTCAAAAAATTCTGTTTGTAGTTTTACTATTTTTATGTAACTCGCTATTTTCACAGAATAATAGCGATTCACTGAATATTAAAAAAATTGAATTTCTTCATTCTTTTTATTCTGAATATTTTATTGCAGCAAGTCAGGATCTTCCTGATTTCTCCAAAATAGATTCTTTGCAAAGCCATTATTGTACAACCGAACTGTACAACGAGTTGTTATATTTGTATAATACTGAAGAAATTGAAGCAGACCCCTTCCTGGAATCGCAAGATCCTCAAAAAGAATCGCTTAAGTCATTACGTATTAATGTGGACGATCAAGATAACTCTCTTTTTATCATTACATATAAAGTCAATGAACAGGAAACGAATCTAATTAAGTTAAGAGTTATTGAGGTTGCAAAAAACAACTTCAAAATAAGCTCAATTATTTCAATTGAAAACTAGCCTTATCAGGAAAAGTGATAATAAAATTACAGTAGATTTAAAATCTGAGAATTGATAAATCGTTGGATAGGAACCGGAAATGGTTTTTGTGTCAATTCTTCTACCGAAACCAGCAACTGATTAGAAGACAATTGTTTAGGGACCGGTTCAACATCATAAAAGGAAATATGAAGATTTTGGTGCGTTAATTTATGTTCACACGTTTCAATTAATTTGATTCGTTTTTTATCCTCTACTCCATATTGTGCCAACCACTGAAGCATCCCTTTCGAACTCCGTCCTTTTGTTTCAAAAAGCGGAAATTGATATAAATGACTCCAAATATCATTATTTTCTCTTTTTTCTATCACTATTTGGTCATTATGTGAAAAAATGAAGTAATGAAAGTAACGATTTTTTATTTTTATTTTATTAATCTTGAGGGGGAGCCTACTTACTTGCTCTTCTTGATAGGCATAACACTCTCTTTGAAAAGGACAGGTTTCACAGTCAGGGTTTTTAGGAACACAGTGAATCGCTCCAAACTCCATCATCGCCTGAGTAAAAAGAGCCGGTTCCACATCTTTCATCAATCGGGTTCCAATTTGATGTACCCTAGTTTTAGTACTCCTCAATTGAATATCCTCCAAAATTCCAAAAATCCGACAAATCACTCTAAACACATTACCATCAATAGCAAAATAAGGTTGGTTATATGCAATGGAACAAATTGCTGCAGCGGTATATTCTCCAATCCCCTTCAATTGAATCACCTCATCATAATTTGTCGGGAAAACTCCTCCATAACGGCTCATAATCTGTTGTGCAGCCGTATGTAAATTTCTCGCTCTGGAATAATAACCTAACCCTTGCCATAAATAGAGGACCTCCTCTAATTGCGCGGCTGCCAAATCTTTAACAGTCGGAAATTGCTGAACTATTTTCAGGTAATAATCCCACCCCTGGTTTACTCTCGTTTGTTGTAAAATCACCTCTGAGATCCATATTTTATACGGATCGGTTTCTCCACGCCACGGGAGATCTCTTTTGTGTTCATCATACCACAAAAGCAATCGTTGAGAAAAATCAAAAGATATGTTCAATTAATTGGTTTCAATCAATTTAAAGAGTTCATCCAACTTAGGTGTCAGGATAATCTCTGTACGTCTGTTTTTGGCTCTTGATTCGGGAGTATCATTTTCGACAATCGGATAATATTCTCCTCTTCCGGCAGCAGTAACCCGAATTGGATCAATAGTCGATCCCTGAAGTAACACTTTGAGAACCGCTGTAGCCCGCATTACGCTCAAATCCCAATTATCTTTCACCTGAGCAGATCCTCTGTAAGGTACATTGTCTGTATGCCCCTCAATGAGCACATTGATTGTAGAATCTGCTTCCAAAACAGCTGATAATTCTTTTAAAGCATTCACACCTGCTGTGCCTACTACCCAACTTCCGGATGCAAAAAGTAATTTTTCATCCATAGATACATACACTTTCCCGTTTCTTTCAGTAACATCCAAACCTTGATCTACAAAGCCTTTTAATGCATTCAATACCTTATCTTTCAAAACTTGAACCTCCTCATCTTTCTGTCTGAGAATCTCTTGTAAGTCATTGAGACGCTTTTCTTTATCTGATAACTGAGCCTCTCTTAAAGATAATTCTGCTTTAATACTGTCAATTCCCTGCATGAGACTCTTCACCTCTTCACTACTGGAGAAGTTAAGATTGGTAAAACTTTTCAATAGATCATCATAATCATTCCTAAGTTTAGCTAAACCTCTTTCCGATTGGTTTAACTTTCTGGTTAATGACATGGTATCTGACCTAAGTTGTGTTATAGCTTTGGATAATGCATCTACTTCTCTTTCCAATTCACGACTCTTGTTATCAAAGTCAATTTTTTCTGCAGTTACACTTTCCAAATCCATTGCTGTTGACTTGTATCGATTTTCTAACTCAACATACTTCGATTTGGTCACACAACCCGTGAAAAAAAGTGCTAATAAAAAGACAGATACTATAGGAATTATTCTTTTCATAATAAAAAATGGTGATTAATGATTTGATTCTTGATTAACTATCTATTCAACCTGCAAAGATACAATTTTCCTTGAACGTCGACAACAACAAAAAATTGTGTGTGTATTCTCAAAGAATTTATCTGTATTTCAGGATTAAATACACGATTCAACTCTGTTTCTTTAAACTCTAAACGGTCAAAATAGTACTCTTTAAGAATAGATTTTTCCGGAAAAATAACTCTCTCTCCCCAAAATTGAAAATCATGAGGAACTTTTAATCCGATTTTTTTTTCAAAGTTTCCAAAAGAGTCATAAAAGAAGAATCCTTCCCGTTCATCGTATAATATCACACTGTTGTCGAGATTGGCAACAATTTTTTTGCAATTTTGCGCTTCATGAGGTAGTTGAATCTGCTGTTTTATCTTCAAAAAGTGATCCAAAACAATTAACTTCTCATCCTGTTGATCTAAAAGATAGAATGAATTATTAACGTAAGTAGCCAAAGTAATATTAAAAAAATCCAGATCGAACAATAAAATCGGTTGAGATAAAACAACCAATTGATCATTTAAAAGTAACAGTACACCGGCATCTTTATAAAACAAAAAAATTTTTTCCGGATTGTTAACAGAAAAAAAGGAGATTTTTCCGTAAGCAGGATATGAAAATTGAGCTATGATTTCACCTTGAGTATTCAATTTATACAAGTATTGATTTTGCACAAGAGCATAGATTTTTCCGTGAATATCCACCTCAATTTGAGTTACCGTTTTATCTGTTAAAAGAGGAATACAGATGTAAGTCTCATCCGTTTGTGCACTCATCCATGGTAAAATCATAATAAAAGCAGCTAAAATAAAAAACGCTTTTCTGTACATAGTTTTTAAAACAATTGTTAAATAGAGTTGTTATTACTCAATTTTCTTGATTCTATTTCAATTTCCAAAAATACAATATTTCTTTCATATAATTGTAGTGCGTTTTTTGTATCTTTGCAGTTAATTTAAAAATTTGTTATGCAACATATTGAACATTACTTTAAATCATTAACAGAATCTAAGACACCTCACAATTTATACGAGCCTATTGAATATATTTTAAATCAGGGAGGAAAAAGAATCAGACCTCAATTAGTTCAATTGGGTACTACTGTTTTTGGAGGAGATACAGCTGCTGCCATTCACCCTGCTGCTGCTTTTGAAATGCTTCACAATTTCACCCTCATTCATGATGATATCATGGATAATGCACCCATGAGACGCGGACAGGAGAGTGTTTTTAAGAAGTGGAATGCCAATATTGCAATATTATCCGGTGATGCTTTAGCTAATATGGCCATGTTGGAACTCCTTAAAACACCTGTAAATCATGATGTTTTAATAGAACTCATTGAGTTGCTTGGGAAAACTTCACTGGAAGTTTGCGAAGGACAACAATTGGATCTTGATTTTGAAACAAGCACTTATGTCACTATTGACCAATATATCGGAATGATTAGAAAAAAAACTGCCGTATTGTTAGCCGGTTGTTTAAAAGCAGGTGCGCTCATTTCTAATGCTTCTCCCATAGATCAAGAAAAAATTTACCAATACGGTATTAATTTAGGGATTACATTTCAACTTAAAGATGATCTTTTCGATGTGTATGCCAATGAGCAGTTATTTGGAAAACAACTTGGAGGTGACATTAGATCTAATAAAAAAACCTACCTTTATCTACTGGCTCTTGAAAAAGCTAATGAAAAACAAAAAGAGGAGTTAATAAGATGGTTTAGTTGTTCTGATGAAGATGATACAATAAAGTTTAATGCCGTAAAAGCAATTTTTGACCAACTTAACATTTTACAACATACAGAAACTGTGATAGAGTATTATATAGCCAAAGCAATAGAGTATGTAAAGGATCTAACTGTTGAGGCAGATAAAAAAGAGCTTTTAATTCATTATGCCAATGAGTTAGCCAAACGGAACAAATAGATGAGTCAATTATATCAAAAAAGACAATACACCATCATTGGAATCGTTTTTGTCACTTTTATAGTGCTTGGATTTCGTCTTTTTTATTTACAAGTAATTGATAATTCTTTCCGACAATCTGCTGACCGTAACGCTTTACGTAAAATTATCGAACACCCGGCCAGAGGTCTTATCTATGATCGAAATGATTCTCTACTAGTTTACAATGATGCGGCTTACGACCTAATGGTAGTTCCTAATGAATTACGTACTTTTGATACAGTAGAACTTTGCAGAGTTTTGAATATCGAAAAAAAAGAACTAGTAAAGCGAATAGAAAAAGCGATGCAATGGTCTAAAATGTTACCCTCCTTAGTTGCACAACAGATGTCAAAAGAGGATTATGGATATTTACAAGAAAAATTGCATCGTTTCCCGGGCTTTTTTGTTCAAAATCGTACTTTAAGACACTATCCCCACCCCATTGCTGCTCATATTTTAGGATATGTTGGTGAGGTGAGTCGGGAACAGATTGAAAAAGATCCCTACTACCAAATGGGTGATTATATTGGATTGAGTGGAATTGAAAAGGCATACGAAAATGAGTTACGTGGCACTAAGGGAATCCGTGTCGTTTTAGTTGATGTTCATAATAGAGAACGAGGTAGTTATAAAGGTGGTATTGAAGATGTTACGCCCATACAAGGAGTTTCTTTATGGAGTACACTTGACTTAGAACTTCAAAAATATGGAGAAGAGTTAATGCATAATAAAAGAGGGAGTATTGTGGCAATAGAACCTGAAAGTGGAGAAATCTTATGTATTGTCTCCATGCCCTCTTATGATCCTAATCTTTTGGTTGGAAACGTAAGATCAAAAAATTATGGAATCTTATCTTCCGATGAAGTTAACTCCCCTCTTTTTAATCGTGCATTAATGGCTCGTTATCCCCCCGGTTCTACTTTTAAACTTGCTAATGGATTAATTGCTTTACAAGAAGGAATTGTTACACCAACATCAATTTATCCCTGTCCGGGAGGATATAGAATGGGATCACATACTATTAAATGTCACCATGCTGGAAGTACTAATATTTATAGTGCTATTCAAATATCTTGTAACACCTATTTTTGTAAGGCATTTTATAATATTTTATCAAATCGTACAAAATATCCTACTATTCAAAAAGCTTATGCCTCTTGGGAACAGTACGTTAATCAATTAGGTTTTGGAGTTAAGTTTGATTCCGACCTCCCTTATGAATTAAAAGGATTTATCCCTGATACTTCCTATTTTGATAAAAAGTATAACAAGGCTTGGAATGGAAATACTGTTGTATCCATGGGTATTGGACAAGGTGAAGCTTCTGTAACGCCACTCCAAATGGCTAACTTTATGGCTATTATTGCCAATAAAGGGTTTTATTATAAACCTCACGTTATTAAAGCAATCGGATCTAAAGAGTCTCCAAATACAAGATTTCAAAAAAGATATGAAACAGGGATCAAACCTGAATACTTTGATGCTATTATTCAAGGAATGGAAATGGCTGTTATTGGAGGAACTGCCCGCTCAGCAAAAATTGATGGAATTCAAATTATCGGAAAAACAGGAACAGCTCAAAATCCTCACGGTAGAGACCACTCTGTATTTGTGAGTATAGCACCCAAAGAATCTCCTAAAATAGCCGTATTCGTATTAGTTGAAAATGGTGGATTTGGATCTACCGTGGCTGCCCCTATCGCAAGTTTGATTACCGAATTTTATCTTAATAGAGAAGTAAAACGAAAAGATTTAGAAAAAAGAATTATAGATTTTCAATAATGAACCAAAGAAGCAAAACCTCATTTAAGATTGATGTGCAACTTGTTGTGTACTATATCATATTAGTAACTTTGGGGTGGTTTACTATTTACTCTTCTTCTAAAAATCAATTTGTAGATGAATCCTTTTTTTCATTCTCTAATTTATATACCAAACAGTTAGTCTTTATTGGGACATCGATACTTCTGGCTATGGTTATTTTATTGATAGACTCCCGATTATGGATCCACTATTCTACCCACATCTATATTGCCTCCCTGTTATTAATGGTTTTAGTGTTTTTTGTCGGAACTGAAATTAACGGAGCTCTTGCTTGGATCAAAATTGGTGATTTCAGTATACAACCAACGGAATTTGCTAAATTCACTACGGCACTAGCCTTAGCTAAGTTTTTTAATGAAGGAAAAACAAACAAAGAAAAGAAATTCCTATGGGTTAATGCATTTTTCTTCATTCTTATTCCAATATTAATTATACTGGCCCAAAAAGATACCGGATCAGCCCTCGTTTTTCTCTCTTTTGTCATACTTTTTTATAGAGAAGGATTAACTGGATGGATCTTATTAATCGGTATCTTTGCTATTGCTATTACTGTCTTTACGCTATATAAAAATGAAATTTATTCAATCGTTATTCTTACTAATCTATTAGCTTTATTCTTATTTCTTCACAGAAAGAATAGTACCTTGATTAAAAGAGATGTTGCATTGTACGCAGTAGGTATACTTTTCGTCCTGTTCACTAATATTGGATACCAACATATATTACAGGACCACCAAAGAATGAGAATTGACACATTATTGGGGAAAGTTAAAGATCCTCTTGGTGCTGACTTTAATAGTAACCAATCAAAAATAGCTATTGGTTCCGGAGGTTTTTGGGGAAAAGGTTATCTCAATGGAACTCAAACGAAGCTGGATTATGTTCCTGAACAAAGTACAGATTTTATTTTTTGTGCAATTGGTGAAGAGTGGGGCTTTGTCGGAAGTTTTATTGTGATTTCTCTGTATACTTTGATGATTATACGAATTATTATCCTGTCAGAAAAAAATAGAAATCAATTTGTCCGATGTTATGGATATGGAATTGCCGGGGTGATTTTCTTTCATTTTTTTATAAATATTGGAATGACTATAGGACTTCTTCCCATTATTGGAATTCCCTTACCTTTTATCAGTTACGGAGGTTCCTCACTTTGGGCATTTACAATCCTATTGTTTATTTTTATAAAACTTAACGAAAATTAATCTTTTTTTTGAAATAATATGATAGTGAATGAAGTTATATAACAAAATGTATTGATTATGATAAATAAAAACTACTACTGTGTTATCATGGCCGGAGGGATAGGTGTTCGTTTTTGGCCCATGAGTCGAATGGAAACCCCAAAACAATTTATAGATATTTTAGGAGATGGTAAAACATTAATTCAAAAGACATTTGATCGTTTTGCTCAGTTTTGTCTTCATGAAAATATCTATATCGTCACCAACTCACAATATAGAGATTTAGTTCTTGAACAGATTCCCAATATTAAAGAAGAGCAGCTGATCTTGGAACCTGCACGACGAAATACAGCACCCTGTATTGCGTACGCAAATTATAAGATTAGAGAAAAAAATAAAGATGCTGTTATCGTGGTTGCCCCATCCGACCATATTATTTTAGATGAAAAAGCTTTTCAACAATCTATTATATCCGGACTTAATGCAGTTTCCCAAAATGATTGGTTATTAACCATCGGTATTCACCCTACTTTCCCCAATACCGGTTTTGGATATATTCAATTCGACGAAGATATGGAATACTCCCCCAGTACTTCTATTTATCCTGTGAAAACATTTACGGAAAAACCGTCTCTTGAATTTGCAATCCAATTTTTAGAAAGTGGTGATTTCTTATGGAATTCCGGGATCTTTATGTGGTCCCTCAATGCAATACAAGATGCTTTTGAAACTCATCTCCCAGAAGTAGATCACCTTTTTAAACAAGGAGAAGGATTATACAACAGAGAGGGTGAGACAGAATTTATATCCAGGATCTATCAAATTTGTAAAAATATCTCTATAGACTACGGAATTATGGAGAAAGCAAAAAATGTTTATGTACTTTCTGCTGAATTTGGATGGTCAGATTTAGGAACTTGGGGTGCACTTCATCAAATAAGAACCAAGGATAAAGAAAATAATGCAATTGTTGGAAATAAGGTTAAAACTTATTCTACCTCTAATTGTGTTATTAATTTACCCAATGAAAAAGTTGCTGTTATTCAAGGACTCGATGATTACATCGTTGTTGATACAGACCAAGTGTTGTTAATTTGTAAAAAGGAAAGTGAACAACAAATAAAACAATATGTAACCGATGTAAAGTTTGATTTTGGAGACAAATTTGTTTAATATGTGAAAAAGGGCTGGTTATCATCTACCAGCCCTTTTTTGTTTTAATTAGACTTATTTAAATCTATACAAAATATGTCGGGGTAATCACTTCCGTACAAATATCCTTTTTGCTTATCAATAAGTATCCGTCCCATAGGATTACGCAATATTTCATCATCTATCCACAACACTTTTCCGGTACTTGTGGATAAACAGATCAAATGATTCCTTCCTTCATAGTATGCATTGAAAAGAAGTTTATCTTGATAAATTTGAAAATTTGACCTTTCATTAGAATGAAATTTATACTTGTCTTGTTTCCATAATTCTGTCCCGGTTAATAGATCCCAACAATAGACAATTCCATCATCTGTCTTACAATAAACACGACCATCTTCACACAAAACATCGGTCAAATTTAAAGAAATTCTAATTTTATCTTTAATCCAATGAGTAGCTCCTGTTTCTAAATCCAAACAAGCTACACCCCTCATTAAATGTACTACTATGCGGTCTTGAACCACAGTAGGTATCACCAAAGCCTGCTCAATATCTTCAGTAAAATCCTTTCTAATCCATTCCATTTTTCTTTGAGTAAGATTGTAACAATAGGTCCATACTATACCATGAAATGTGTCAAAATTAAGATGGTTAATCAGACCTATCAACAAAACATCCTGGTTATTTGTTACATAGCTTGTAGGTGGAGAAATAAAAAATTTATAATTTTCATATTCTGCCTCAAGAGTAAAAAGATCCTCTTTTTGACCCGTAATTAAATCAAATCGGGATAATTTAAACCAAGTTAAACTATGTGGGGACACAGGAGTTATCGGAACATATGCATGATTTCCGACTATACTGATCCTTCTTCCCGCATAAAATGGTGAATACAGCTTATCCCACAATTTATTTCCGGAACTGACAGAATAGCCACATAATCTAAATCCATCATTAGTAACCATATAATCGTTCATAGGTCCACCAACCCATAAGTCATATAAATATAAACCCGGTGGTGAACTGATCAAATCCCAATGATCCGTCCACGAAGATTTCATTTTTCCTGTTTTTCTGTCAAGAACCATGACCCCATTGGGAACTTCATGTGGGTCAACTGCAGGAACTCCAACAACAACATAATTATCTGAAAAAAAATAACGAAGAGTTTCGTAGGTTGATGAATCGGGATGAACAACCGTTCTCCAAACAACCTCAATGTTTTTCTTCGTTGTTAAAGGGTCTTCGAAAATTTCCTCTTCGCAACTCCATAACCCATAAACAAGAGTAACACTCAATAAAATCAGTAAACTTTTTTTCATACAGCATCAATTTTGACAAATATTTTTATTAATTTGAACTTGGTTCAAGAGTTGTAGTTTCAAAAAACATGCCCATTTCTCCATTAAATAAACGATTTAAAAAATGTTTCAATCCTTCATCATTCCTGACTTGCATATGGGAAGAACCGGCATTATTATTCGATAATGTCCGATTTCCTATCACCGGCATATGTGTTGCACAGGGTAAGTTCTCAGCACTTTCCCTTAATACAATCCCATCATTTTCCTTATATATAGTAACAAGATTATTCACCTCTATCGGATGGATTTCCCTGCATCTTAGATTATAACAATCTTGGATATTATAAGTAAGAAGCGGAGGAGTAATACATTTCCTACACCAAAAAATAGTGTCTATTTCTATTGTAGTTGCTCTTGCTCCAATGATGGCTTCCCACTTATTATTGACGTTTTTAAGCCAATTTAATCCTTCCAGCCATGCATGTTTCTTTTCTATCATTCTTTTTAATTTTGCAATAAAAGTCATTTGCCCCACCGGGTCTAGCATAGGAAATAAAAAAACATAAGCTGTTTGATATAATGAAACCATACTATTATAGTGCACTACTCTATTACAATAACAGTTATGAAGTGGTTTTCCCACAGTATAATAAAAATTCCAATCATCATTTGCTCCAAAATAACCTGCATCGTTCGGATCATTAACCAGCCAATTAAAGGTTCTCCAAAACAAATTTTCTCGAGGCTCGACCCCTGTAAAAGCAAGTTTCGGCATATTATAATAGGATATGTCACTAGTGTCTTGATTGAAAGCTTCAATAGCAGGAGATCCTACTTTATAATCATTCGTAATATTTTCATAGTAATCTGAGAAAAATACAGGTAATACATTATCAGAAAGTAAGTTACAAATATAATTGGGTTCGATTTCAAGATTAAATAAATTTGACAAAATATCTAAATCATTTTCTAAAAAAGGTCCTCTTGCTAATTTAACACATCCCTCTTCTGCAAGTTGTTCTATTTGATGTCGATTATTTAATATTTGAGCACCTTGCAGTGGTGATGAAATTGCCACAAAACCACCATATCCTTTACCTACATGATTATTATTGGGTGGTGTAGTCACGTCAAAATGGACTAGAGCGCGTGTTACTAAACCTCCTTGACTATGAGCAATTATAAAAGCTCTATCCGGAGAAAGTTGATACAAATAACTATCTATAAAAGCTTGATTTTGAATTTGTTGTCTTACATCATAGGCAGCACTTGTCAATGTTGTTGAAGTAGACATGGTATATTCCGGTCTGCTAACCAGCACTCTTCTTGCCGGAAAGTCCGGAATATTTAATGTTGCATCCCAACAAGCATCGCTAGCTGCTTGCCAGGAACTGGCACTTCCACCCAAACCATGAAGAAAATAAATCCTTCTATATTGATTTGGATCATGAATCTGAATAGATTCTGCGTTGATACTTAAAATTTGAGGTTCATAATCTGAATGACGTTCTTCTACCGAAACAAAATCATGAGTTGTTAATGAATCAATTTGTGCATAAGAAAACGAAAAAATCATGCAAATAAGTAAAAATGATATCTTTTTCATAGTTATAAATTTATTAAATGAGTTAAATGAGTACGATTAGTTCAAAAATTAAGGAATAATTAATTTGCCACTTACGGTTTCTCCTACATGGGTACATCTCACAATATAAGTACCACTTTTTAAATCAGAAACATCAAGTTTATACTGATTTGCAATAATATGATCATATGTTTTTATAGTTGATCCTATCAAATTAATGATTTCAATCTTAATCTCTTGATCCCAATAAAATGGAAAGCGTAAATTTGTGATTTGTTCTGCCGGATTGGGAAAGATGCTTAATTCCAACGATCGTTTTTCAATCGGTTCAAAATATTGAACTTGAAGCCCCTTAGGACGATCATACTCCTCCTCACTTTGATAAAAAAGAATCGGTTCCCCTCCTTCTCCTACAATAGAATACTCTACGTAATTTTTTATTTCTGTTTTCCACATTGGAATTTGCTCTGTCAACTTATCTACAATAATTGAAATATCAGACAATGGAATAATAAATCCCCTGATTTCATGAAAATATCTTGTATTTGAATACACAAATTGATCATGATCAAAATAACGGGTTTCGTAAATATAGTTATCATAATCAACAAGAATCTCTACTTCTTCATTAAAAGCAACCAATTTTGTGGGAGATGTGAATAATCGAACATCCATCCCTTCACGGAAAAAATAATCAGCCAACAGATTAGGATCTGATCTAAATCCTAACTCGAATTGTCCATATTTGTCGACCATTTCATCTGAAAACTGATACTCTAATTCCTGGTTTGGATCTATCCTATTACGACTAATCTCATTCAACTGATGATCATACAAGACTGTTTCACCACGATAAGTAACCGACTTATGAACCTCATTTTCATAATCGTTAAAATAGCGCGGTGAATTATGATACAGAGTTGTAATTGTAGGTGTATTGTCGCGCGCAAAAGAAATCTCTGTTGAAATAAACTGATCCTGAGAAGAGAATTTTGTCAAATCATATTCACTAACAGTCGATAGATCAGTTTGTTGTGGAACAGAAAAATAATATTGTACTAATGTCGAGTAAGAAACAACTCGTTTGGGAGTTTGAGCAAAAATAATGGGGGTTAATAACATCAATATGACGATTGTACTAACATCTTTGAGTATATTTGTTTTCATTTTTAGCAATTTTAGTAAGTTTTAGTATTTTGTGTAGTTGATTTAGTTTATATCCCTCCCATATTATTGAATATGAGAGGCTCTTCAAACTAATTTCAAAGAACAATACAAAACGAAACGTTTTGGAAAAACAAAAAAATAGCTGTAGGGAAGTAAATTGAGTTTTGTCATAGTAATCAGAGTTATTGTCGGTACAAATATAATCGATTATTTTCTATTTACCAAATTTTTTTATGAAAAAATAAATAAATTTTTATTCGCTCAATAAACTGTAGATTATATCATAAAAATTCATTACTTTTGTTCTTTTATAATTTGTGACCACTATGAAATCAATTGATGCCATTTCCTTCCAAGGAAAAAAAGTTTTAGTAAGAGTTGATTATAATGTTCCTCTAAATGAACAATTTGAAGTAACCAACAGCACACGCATAACCAGAACACTGAATACTGTTCATAAAATAATCAATGAGGGAGGTGTTGCTATTTTGATGTCTCATTTGGGTCGCCCTAAAGGAGAAGTTAATGAAAAGTACTCCTTGAAACATATCATTCCTACTCTATCGGAAGTGATGGAACGTGAAATTACTTTTGTGGATAATTATTTAACTCAAGAAGGTGTTGACCTTATCCATCAACTCAAACCCGGATCTATTGCTCTTTTAGAAAATCTTCGTTTTGATAAAAGAGAAGAAAAGGGGGATGAAGAGTTTGCGCGCCAACTCTCTCTTTTAGGCGATATTTATGTGAATGATGCCTTCGGTACTGCCCACAGAGAACATGCCTCAACTGCTACCATTACCAAATTTTTCCCTGGTAAAGCTTATGCCGGATATCTGTTGTATGATGAAGTAGTGAGCTTGAAAAAGGTACTGGATGATCAAAAACCTAACTTTACTGCCATTATCGGAGGATCAAAAATATCTACTAAGATTAATATTGTCAAAAATTTAATCACAAAAGTTGAAAATTTAATTATCGCCGGTGGAATGAGTTATACCTTCTTAAAAGCTATGGGTATCAATATTGCTGATTCAATTGTGGAAGATGATATGATTCCCGTTGCAGAAGAGATTATTCAACTAGCTCATTTAAAAGGAGTTAATCTTTATTTACCGGTAGATAATGTTTGTGCTGATCAGTTCGATCCCAATGCCAATAAACAAGTTACTACCGAAAATCATATCCCTGACGGATGGATGGGTATGGATATCGGACCCAAAACTATCGAACGTCTTACCCGTGTTGTAAACCAATCACAAACTATTTTATGGAATGGTCCTGTAGGAGTGTTTGAATTTGATGCTTTTGGAAAGGGAACTCAAGCAATCGCAATTGCCGTAGCTTCTGCCACTCTGGGCGGTGCCTTCTCATTGATCGGTGGTGGAGATACCATCACAGCTGTAGAAAAATATGGAATGTCAGAGTTTTGCTCCTACATCAGTACCGGTGGCGGTGCCATGTTGGAATACCTCGAAGGAATCACCCTTCCGGGTATCAAAGCACTCGAGGAAAACTAAGAAAAAAATAGTTTTTCAAAAGGTTTAGCTCTATTTACTTTTTTTTGTATATTTGCACCCCCAAATAATTGAAGGTAAAGGTGGAAGAATTTAGATCAGATTTTGTAATTAGATTATCAGGGATTGAAAACGGAAGTCATTCATACTCAATTATTTGTGATAAAAGGTTCTTTGAAGAAAACAGTATGTCCGAGGTGATAGGTGGAAGCGTTAAGGTTGAGCTAATCTTACACAAAAATGATAAAATGCTTACTTTAGACTTCAATTTTGATGGAGAAATAGAGCAAGAATGTGTTCGATGTCTGGATCCTATCTCTACTCCTCTTCACTTTAATCAGGAATTGATTGTTAAATTAGTTCCCGATCATTCCGATTATTTAGGTCTTGAAGAGGATGATATTTGGGTTATTTCAGAAAATCAATATGATTTGGATCTGTTTCACTACATCTATGAATCTATTGCACTCGCTTTACCCAATCAGCCTAAACATGCTACAAAAGAGGATGGAACTTCAGGATGTAATCCGCTTTTTCTGGAAAAATTAGCTCAATACAGTTCTGAAGCTCATTCTGATAATGATAATGCTACGGATCCCCGATGGGATGCATTAAAAAACTTGAAATTTTAATATTGACATCATAAAATATAAATATTATGGCACATCCAAAACGTAGAACTTCGGTTCAAAGAAGAGATAAAAGAAGATCACATGACTTTATGGTTGCTCCTCATTTGACAACTTGCAGTCATTGCGGTTCCGCTATCCTTACTCACAGAGTTTGTCCAGAATGCGGCTATTACAGGGGAAAACAAGCAATAGAAATTTAATTCTATCTTTCTCCTTTTTAAAAAATAAATAGATGGTATAAGTTATATCATCTGTTTTTTATATTCTGTCAACATGGAGATTGTTTTTGCCACTCAGAACAAACACAAACTGGAAGAGATTCAAAAAATCGTTGGAGATCAATACAAAATTATCTCCCTTACCGAGTTAAACTTTTTCGAAGATATTCCTGAAACTGAAAATACCTTGGTCGGCAATGCGCTGATGAAGGCGCGTTTTATCCACAAAAAATTTCACTGCAACTGTTTTGCGGATGATACCGGACTGGAAATTGACGCTTTACACGGAGCACCCGGTGTTTATTCCGCTCGTTACGCCGGACCGGCTTGTTCTTTTGAAGACAATATGCGAAAAGTGTTATCTCAAATGGAGGGAATCTCTAACAGAAAAGCCCAATTTAAAACCGTCATTGCACTTATTTTAGACAACAAAGAGTATCTTTTTGAAGGTTCCGTTTCCGGTACAATTCTGGAAAAGAAAAGCGGAACCCAAGGTTTTGGCTACGACCCTATTTTTCTTCCCGATGGGTACAACGAATCCTTCGCCGAAATGAGCGCTGAGCTAAAAAACAGAATCAGCCACCGAGCTGTTGCCACCCAAAAATTAACCCAATTTTTACACTCTTTAGCTCTTTAAGATCCCCAAATTTTTAATTTTTTATATTATTTTGAAATAAAAATAAAAGGGGGGCAGAATATATTTTGTCTTTGTGGTTAATTCATCACCCCACTCTGGAATGTTATACCATTTTTGATATGCAGTGATCAATTACGAATTACGAATTACGATTCCTAAATTTAGAATTTAGAATTACTTGTTTAATTATCAGGGAATTACATTTCGACTTTCGACTTCCGACTTTTTTTGACTTTCGCCTTCCGACTTTCGATTTCCGACTTTTTTTAATCCTAATTAAGGTTTTTGTTGTACATTTGTAGTTTGAATTGCAAAGTTAAATTATGCCATTAAGTTGGAATGAGATAAAAGACAGGGCTCTGAAGTTTTCGCAGGAGTGGGCGGATGCAGCGAGAGAAGAAGCAGATGCAAAGCCGTTTTTGGTGGAGTTTTTTAATGTGTTTGGTATCAGCAGGAAAAGGGTTGGTACTTTTGAACATAGAGTTAAAAAACTGGATGACTCAGATGGCTATATCGACATGCTTTGGAAGGGTACGATTTTGATTGAGATGAAAAGTCGCGGAAAAAACCTGGATAGAGCATATCAACAGGCGATTGAGTACACACATGGTCTTGAACAACATGAATTACCGAAATATATTCTGGTATCCGATTTTGAAAATTTTCATCTCTATGACCTTGAAGATAAATCTCTTATAGAGTTCAAACTGAACGACTTGATCAACAACGTTCAGCATTTCGGGTACTTATTGGGCTATCAAAAGAAGGTTTACAAAGAAGAGGATCCGGCGAATATAGAAGCTGCCGAGTTAATGGGAAAACTGCACGACAGACTGAAAGAGATTGGATATATCGGACACCCTTTGGAGGTCTATTTAGTGCGTTTGCTTTTCTGTCTGTTTGCTGAAGATACCACCATTTTTGAGAAACAACAGTTTCAGGAATATATAGAACATCGTACCCATGTTGACGGGAGCGATCTGGCAGCGAAACTGCAAGAACTTTTTCAGGTGCTCAACACACCAAAAGAGCAAAGATTTAAAAATCTGGATGAGCAATTGGCTGAGTTTCCATATGTTAACGGAAAGTTGTTTGAAGAGATTCTGCCCATGGCGAGTTTTGACAGCAAAATGCGTCAAGCTCTTTTGAATTGTACCCACATCGACTGGAGTAAGATTTCCCCTGCTATTTTTGGGTCCATGTTCCAAAGTGTAATGAATCCGGAGGAACGCAGAAATCTTGGAGCGCACTATACAAGCGAAACCAACATCTTAAAACTGATCAAACCGCTTTTCCTGGATAATCTTTGGAAAGAGTTTGAAAGTATCAAAGGGAATAAAAACAAACTTACAGAATTTCATAAAAAATTAAGCACGCTTAAATTTCTTGACCCTGCCTGCGGTTGCGGTAACTTCCTGGTAATCACCTATCGGGAATTGCGATTGCTGGAATTAGAGGTTTTGCGGGAATTGTACAAATCCGGACAACGAGTGCTCGATATCAGTAGCATTATTCTTATTGATGTTGATCAATTTTACGGTATTGAGTATGAAGAGTTTCCTGCACGAATTGCCGAAGTAGCGATGTGGCTGATTGACCACCAGATGAATATGCTGATCAGCCATGAGTTTGGACAATATTACGCTCGTTTGCCATTGAATAAATCGGCACATATAACAGTAGGAAATGCGCTTCAAATGGATTGGTCGGCACTGACTAAAAATGCGGAAGTTGATATAAAAGCCAATACTACCAACATAATTATGGTTAGTGAGCCTGAAGTTCATTACGACACTGTAAATATTTTCAGTAAAAAAGTACAGATTTTCGAGGGGACTTATCCTAAAACTTTTTCAGGAAAAATCCATTTCGATTATATTCTCGGCAATCCTCCTTTCGTGGGTAAGAAAGAGCAAAACCGTGAGCAAAGGTTAGATATGCAACGAGTGTTTTCTGGTGTAAATGGGTTCGGTGTACTGGATTACGTAGCTGCATGGTATATGAAAGCTGCTCAACTCATAGCAAACACCCCAACCAAGGTTGCTTTTGTTTCCACCAATTCTATTACTCAGGGAGAACAAGTAGGTATTTTATGGAACTTGTTATTCAATTATTACAATATCAAAATTCATTTTGCTCATCGAACTTTTAAATGGAGTAACGAAGCTCGGGGAAATGCCGCTGTGCATGTTGTAATAATCGGTTTTGCCAATTACGATATACCGATCAAAAGGATTTTTGAATACGAAGATATTAAAAGCGAACCTCACGAAATTAAGGCCAAGAATATCAATCCTTATTTGGTTGAAGGTCGCGATTTAACTGTAACAAACAGAAGGCAACCGATTTGTAATGTTCCTAAAATGAATTATGGGAGCATGCCTATTGACAGTGGGCACTTGATTCTGACAAATAAAGAGAAAGAAACTGCTATAAAAAACGAACCATTTATTGACGAACTTATAAGACCCTATACTGGTGGAGATGAATTCATTAACAATATTAAGCGTTGGTGTCTATGGTTACAAGATGTAAATCCATCTACATTAAAAAAATCAAAATTTGTTCTTGAAAGAATCGATAAAACAAGAAAATTCCGTCAGCATAGCAATCGGGCTGCTACAAATAAGTTAGCCGAAAAACCGATGCTTTTTGGAGAAATCAGGCAGCCTGACTCCGATTATATTATAATTCCAAAAGTATCTTCCGAAAACAGAAAATATATTCCGATAGGAATTTTACCACCATTTATTATTACTAGTGGAAGCGCTTTGATCATTCCAAATGCTAATAATTACATTTTTGGAATAATGAATTCTTCTATGCATATGACATGGATTAAAAATATTGGCGGAAGATTGGAAAGTCGTTTACAATATTCTGCAAATATTGTTTACAATAACTTTCCTTGGCCTGAAAATCCAACAGAAAAGCAAATAAAAGCCATAGAAGAAGCAGCCCAAAAGGTTTTAGATATTCGTCTGGAATATCCAAACAGCACTTTGGCTGACCTTTACGATCCTTTGACAATGCCTTCTGCATTGGTCAAAGCACACAACGAACTGGACAAAGCAGTAGATTTGGCGTATCGTCCGCAACCATTCACCGGCGAAGCTAACAGAATGGTTTATCTTTTCGATCTTTACGAAAAATATACCGCGGATCTGTTTACGAAAGAGAAGACGAAAAGAAAAAAATAACACAAAAATAGGGCTCATTGGGGGTTAAATCAGTCTTTTAAAGAACAATAATTATGAAAAAAGCATTAAGTTTATTATCATTATTGATTCTGTTTTGTGGTTTTTTATACAAAATAAATAATGTGCCGGTAGATAAAAGCAAATTTTTTATCCAGGATTTGAATTATCGGGATTTTTCTTTGGAAAAATTATCGGTTGTAGGTTATATAGGTTATAGTAAATTACAATTAGTTGATTTTTCTGATGAAATCTATATAGAAGAACGAAAGTATTGCTCATCATCAGAATTCTATTATTATTCAATCGTAGATACTACTAACTATTATTCGTATGTTTATTATTACTTCAAAGATTATGTAATATCTTTTGTATTAGTTAATTACGATAAAAAAGGAAACTATATTGACGATGTAGTATTATCATCTATATCTGGTGATGCCGGTTTCTTTGAATATTGTGAGGGAACGTTTGTTAATGACTCTACTTTTGTACGAATAGATATGGAGGGAGAAAATGTAGGAGATGAAAGAAACTCTGTAGATTCAATTACCAATTTGTCTCAGTATAAAATAGTGCTTCAAAAAGAGGGTAAAATTTTAGTGGATACGCTAATTTATAATTTGATATTTAAGGAATAAGGTTGTTTACGCCTCTTAAATAAATTCTTTCTAAATTCTAAATTTAGGAATCGTAACTCGAAATTCGTAATTAATACTACAGATCTAAAAAGGTATGATTTAAAGAGTGGGGAAATAAAATAACTAAAAAGGGAAATCTATGCTGCCCCCCATTTATTTTTATTTCAAAAAGAAAAAAGAAAGTAAAATTAAAAGGCAAAATTTACGAAAGCGAATGTGCGTTTTCTACCCGGTAATTTCCGATTGCGGTTCTTCGCAGGGCAGTGAGGTGGGCGCCGCTATTTAAACGTTCTCCAAAATCACGGGCAATGGAACGGATGTAAGTGCCTTTAGAACAAACAATCCTGAAATCGACTTCCGGAAGTACAATGCGGGTGATTTCAAACCGGTCAATCTGAATTTTTCTCGGTTGGATCTCCGCTTCCTGACCACTGCGCGCCATATCGTAAGCGCGCTTTCCATCAATGCGAACTGCGGAATAGATGGGCGGAACTTGATCAGATTCTCCTAGGAAAGAGTCGGCAATAGTATAGATTTGCTGTTCCGTAATATGATCAGTCGGGAAGGTTGCGTTGACCTCCTTTTCCATATCAAAACTGCAAGTGGTAGCACCCAAAAAGAATGTTCCGGTGTACTCTTTTTCCAGATCCATCAACATGTTGATTTGCTTGGTCATTTTGCCGGTGCAGAGAATCACCAATCCGGTAGCAAGAGGATCTAAAGTGCCTGCATGACCCACTTTTATCTTCTTGTTAAACTTTTTCCGTATTGCGGATTTTACCTTTGCTACCACATCGAAAGAGGTACAGCGGTAAGGTTTATCAAACAGCAAAATCTCTCCCTCAGGGTTAAAATCCAGCTCCGGGAGAATTAGCGTTGTTGCGTGTATATTTCTATTTTCAATTCTGTTGGGTTCCCTCATTATACTAATCCAAAAATTATAGCGATTAGACCGACCACAGCACAATAGAGTGCAAACCAAGCCAGGTTGGCTCTTTTTACCAATTGAATCATCCATTTACAGGCAAAGCAACCCACTACATAAGCGGTCAGAAAGCCAATTACCAGCGAAGAAACAGGTATGCCGCTCGCAGCTTCCGTGAATCCCCCTTGAATTCCATTTAAAAAAGTCTCTCCTAAAATAGGAATCAAGACCATTAAAAAGGAAAATTGTGCCACTTCTTCTTTCTTTACGCCCATTAAAAGACCGGTTGCAATGGTGGTACCGGATCTGGAAAGTCCCGGCAAAACGGCCACTGCTTGCGCAATTCCAATAACAAAGGAAGAACCCCACCCAATCGATTTTTGCTCTTTAAAACGCACAAAACGGGTTAAAAACAGCAATAATGCAGTCAAAAGCAACATCGATCCGACCAAAACCAGCCCTTCACCAAAGAGTGCTTCGACATAATCTTTAAAGAAGAATCCTACAATCATGACCGGAATCATGGATAAAAAGATCTTGAAAATATATTGGGTTTCCTCGTTCCATTCGAATTTAAAGAGTTTGAGGAAAAGGTTGAGAATCTCTTTTCGCAGAATAGTGATGGTACTCAGTACAGTTCCGGCGTGGACCACCGTTTCAAAAACCACATTTTCGCCGCTCTCAATTCCCAAAATTTCTTTACCGATAACCAGGTGTCCGCTGCTGCTGATGGGTAAAAATTCAGCCAATCCTTGTATTAAGCCTAAAATAAACGCTTCTAATCCACTCATAATCTATTGATTATCATATTTCATTAGTTCTTCAGAAAAATATTCCAGGGAGACACCGGCCATTTTAAACATCTCTTCCGACTCGGCTCCAGCATGGTATTTTTTTTCGCAAACCACTCTTGTAATTCCGCAATTAATAATCAGCATGGCACAAACGCGACAGGGCGTCATTCTGCAGTAGAGCGTACTATCCTGAAGGGAGATGCCCAACTTAGCCGCTTGACAGATCGCATTTTGCTCTGCATGGACCGTTCTGACACAGTGATTAGTCACGTGTCCGTCCTCATGTACCGTTTGTTTCATTTGGTGTCCTACTTCATCGCAGTGGGGTAGACCGATAGGGGAGCCTACATAACCGGTAACCAAAATTTGTCTGTTGCGGACAATCACGCAACCGCTTCTGCCGCGGTCACAAGTTGCTCTTTTGCTCACAGTATGGGCAATTTCCATAAAATATTGATCCCAAGAGGGTCTGATATATTTTTGTTCTTCCATATTATTTATTTATTCTACTCTTAATTTTTGACCTGATTGAATGTTACTGCCATCTCCTTTCAAATTATTGAGTTGAATCAGTTTTTCGGGAGTGGTTTTGTATTGACGCGCAATTCTGTAAAGTGTATCTCCTTGTTTTACAGTATGATAGATCGGTTTTTTTGTTCCAATTGTAGTGGTGCTTTGCTGAGTTTCTTCAGGATAGATGATTGGAACTTCCAAAAAATCCAAGGGAGTAACAACCATTTTGTTGCTTTGTAAACTTCGGGTATCGAGGTTAATCATGCGATGAGGATTCAAAAAGCGATTAAAAAAACGAACCTCAAAGTGAAGAATTGGATTCTGATCCGGATGAGTTCTCCCTGCGGTACCAATTAGGCTTCCCCCCTTAATTATTTGTCCTGAAAAAACATCAATATGATCCAAACGAGCGTACACCGTTTCTAAACCGTTATAATGCCTGATTACCACCACTTTACCATATTCTCCGTACTCTCTTGCAATCCGCACAACACCGTCAAAACAGGAGACAATCGGTGCATTTTCATGAAGTTCAAAGTCGATACCGGGATGAAACAACTTTTTATGTGTTCCATAATCCAGAATAACTTTTCCGGCACAAGGAAAAGAGAACGGAGTATTATCACCTTCTACCAAAATAAAACGAAGCGTATCGTGATAAAAAGGGATTTCCAACTCTTCTGAGCGAATATGCAAAGTATCCCACAGTTGTTTGTATAAATAGTAAGCAGGAATCTGATAAGGCTCTTCAATCAACTCTATTTCATCATTCCAAGGCAAAATAGAATGTGAGGGATTAGGTTCTGCCAAAGCCCTGTTTTGGCTTTGCTCATCGATATCGACAGGTACAGTTTGCGCAATAGAAAAATGGAATATTGTTATTACAAAAAGAATAATAAAACAACCTATTTTTTTCATTTTACGCTTGATCTTTAAGTTTATTGATAATCTTAGTTGAAGAAAAACCTTCCACTAAAGGTACGGTAACCACTTTGCCGCCGTTTGCAATCACCTCTTTTCCACCTACAATATCTTTGGGATCATAATCACTGCCTTTGACCAAAATATCGGGTAGCAATTGTTGAATCAGAGTCAAGGGTGTTTCTTCATCAAAAATAACCACATAATCTACAAAAGCGAGTGCAGCCAACATAATTGCTCTGCTATCTTGTTGATTGATAGGACGATCAGGTCCTTTAAGCTGACGTACCGAACGATCGCTGTTCAATCCGATTACTAGATAATCACCGAAACTTCTTGCTTCGTTGAGATAGCGCACGTGTCCAACATGCAAGATATCAAAACAGCCGTTACTGAACACCATTTGTTCATTTTTGCGTTCTTTTTTGATTTGAAGCAAATCCTCAACAGTCACAATTTTTGCATCTATATCAAACCGCTTTTTCATCTTGATTTGTTTTAGTTTTTCTATTTTGCAATGAAGCTAACAGCAATGAGACGAATCCAACCACAATAATCATGATTGTTTGTGCACTCCATCCCACCCAGGCAGCAGCCAGTCCTTCTTCATATTTTACACCATATAATACAAAAATTCCCGCAACAATAAGAGGATAGGCTCCCAAACCGCCTTGTGCAATCATAAAACCGATAGATCCGAAAGCCAAAACAGAGAGTCCTGCCATTAAACCCAATCCGGAAAGAAAATCAAAAGCAAAGAAAAGAATATAAGCACCCAGGAAATAAGTAACCCAGATTAAAAGAGTATAAACAACAAAAAGGAAAGGTCTATCCATATCTTTGATAGAGATCAATCCTTGAATGGCACCCTTAACAAACCTACCTATTTTGGCAAAAAAGGGTATTTTCTTCAGTTTTTCCCGATAAAAATAAGCTAATAAAATAATGGCAACAGTTCCCAATCCCAATGCAATCAAGGTTCCATTCAGGAGGGTTCCTTGCATTTTATTTATCATCCATTCTTTCAAAGTTTCACCGGTTGCTTGATTTACAATCAATTCTGAGAGCATGCTGCTATTCAATACTATGGCGAGAATCATAATAAGAACAAACATGATCATATCAATAACCCGTTCAGTAACAATAGTTCCCAAAGCTTTACTGAAAGGGACATTGTCATACCGTTGTATAAACGTAGGGCGGAGAACTTCTCCTAAACGAGGGAAAGCCAGATTTGCTAAATAGCTCACCATCACCGCATAAAAAGAGGTAGATTTTCGGAGTTGGTATCCCAGCGGATTGATTAACATGATGCTTCTCAAAGCTCTGAAGTAGTGACCCAAAGCCATCACAGTAATCGATAGTATTACCAAAAGAAAAGGCTTGGGTGCCAATACAGATCGAGCACTTTGACGAATGATTTCAATATCGGAGGGAGTCAAATTTTTTACTGACAACCAAACAAAGAAGAATCCTAACCCTAAAAACAGTATAAACTGTAAAATTTTTTTAATCCACTTACTCATATACTCTCTATTTTGACACTATTTGAGCAATAACCTGATCCAATTGTTGATAAAGATCCTGAATGGTTTGATCATTTTTAAGCACAAAATCAGCCATTTGAATACATTTTTTCAAATTTTGCTTATTGGGATCTTCCGAATTCATCTCTCTTGCTTCATTTTCTACGAATGTTTGAAAGGAGATTTGGTCTGTTTCCGAGTTACGTTGCACAATTCGTCCATATCTTAATTCAGGCAATGCGTCCACAGCAAGCAGATAGAACTGTTTATTTTTTCTGAGGGATTCAATTTCTCCGGGCGTTCTCAGACTCTCTATAACTGCAGAGTTTCCCTGCTCAAATGCTTGTTCATAAAGTTGATCGGTGATATAGGAGGGAGAATGTTGTGCTCTCAAGCTGTTTGCCAACTCCACATAGGTATCTCTATTGAGTGGTAATCCTCGTTTTTGAGCCTCCTCAATTAAAAAAGAACGGACAGAATAATGTGTGAATTTAAATTTTTTTACCAAATAATCCACGATAGTTCCTTTGCCGGCTCCAATCGTTCCTGTAATTCCAATAACAATCATACAATATATTCAAATAGAACCTGCAAAGATATGATAAATTTAGAAATTAGAATTAAAAGGTCGGGTATTTTATATTTGAAAAAATTTCGGAAGGCGGATTTCGGAATTTAAAACTTATCTTTAATAAATGCTTTAAAAAGTTCAGAATAAACCCTGGTAACCTCAAAGGTGTATTCTTTATTAATCTCAACCTCTCTTGAAGAAAAGGAGGTAATGAATTTATAATTAATAACAGTTTCTTTATTTATTCGTATGAATAAAGAAGATCCTATTTTCTCGTGAATAGCTTTCAAGGAGGAAAAAGTGTGATATTTTTCTTTATTTATAGTATGAACGGTGATGAGGTTATTAGTGCAGGAAACATAAACAATCTCTTCCAAATTTATTTTAGATTTTACTCCTTTGTAGTTCAGCAAAATGCTATTTTCAACATCATAAAGAGGGTAGTATGGAGAAATGGAAAATTTTTTTCCAAAATAGGGGTGTGGATTAGTGGGTGATTGGACTAGAAGGGTTCCCAATATTTTACGAGATAAAACTTTGAATAAATTCAAAATTTTAATAAATTTCCTTGAAAAATCTTCAGTTGATGTCGGGTTAATAACCACATCAATAAACCCCTTATCAATCAATTTTAATGCGAACGAACTCGTCTTACAAATACCTATGATCAAGGATGTAGATGAAATAGGCAAAAACGATTCAATATCTTCCTCGTTTTCATCAAGTAAATCAATCATCACAAAATCTGAAAGGGTAAGAATAGATTTTTCAATAAACTGATGTTTATTACTAAAAACACCATTGTTTTTGATCATTGTAGAAATGCTGGTGGACTCAGCAATTATTCTTCGAAGTTCTTCATTCCTTACGAAGAAAGTAGCAGAAGTAGTGTACATTAGTATAAAATTTAGTTTGTTAAATTTTTGCAAAAATACATTATTATTTGTAATAAAACAGCCTAGTATGAAATAATATTTATTTGATTTTTAATTGATTTCAAATCAGTTATTTAAAATACAAATTTATTATTTTTGCTGTGATTTTCGGGTAAAAAATGACAAAATATGAATGATAATTTTATTAATTTCTTCTGAAAGTTGAATTTTAAAGACAATTATCACACCAATTAAACCCAAAATAACACTTTTTAACACACCATTTATAATCAAAAGATGGATTGTTTTATAAGGGAGTAATAAAATGATAGATTTTATAGATAACTCCCAACCCAAATCAAGCAGGAATAAACCAATCAGAATCAGTAATGCAAAAAATTGTTTAGAATTAAAAAAAGATGTTTTTAATTTATATTGATTAAATAAAATTAGAGGAAAAACAAAAATACAGGTAGAAATTAAGGAAGCAAAAGCAGCACCATTAATCCCCATAACGGGAATTAACTTATTATTCAAAACAATGGCAGAAAAAGTTAAAATAAATGTAAAGAGAAGTGAATAATAATAATATTTAGAGAATCCTAATACTGTTGTACTGATGTTATATGAAGCACTAATTAATTTGGTTATTCCTAAAATGAGCACAACATATTTGCCGGATTCAAAGCTGCTTCCATTAGGCATGATTTCATAAATTAAATCAATATTGATCCATATTAACCATAAGATCATTCCACCAACCAAAAGTTGATGTAAAGCCACCTCTTGACAGAGAAAGCTTGTTTTTTGGATATCATTTTCCTTCATTGTTTTTGCTATTTCAGGTTGTGTAATAGCACCTAATGATCTGTATGGAATTTCAATAAAAGCTGTGATATAGTTAGCAATGGCAAAAATTCCTGTATACACCAAACCTAATTGAGCACTGATAAAAAATGTATTCAATCCGGGAGTAATGGCAGTGATTAATGTTGTGGTTATGATAAATAGAGAATAAGGTCCAACATCTTTTTTTACAAACGGATCAATTTTATCAAATTGAGGCTTAAAAGAAACATTTTTTCTTGAAACCAGATAAATAATGTTGATTAGTGCAGCAACGCCGTAAACAGCGCAAAAAGCGTAAATAAATTGTTGGAAGTTGATGAGATCATATCCATAAAAAATATAAGTTCCCAAAGTGAGTACCCTAATAATCACTTCTCTTACCAATTTTGGAAAAGCGATTCTCATCAACACATTAGCATTGGTCTCAAAAACAGCTAAGTAGAGTAAGAAAAAAGAGAGCGGAGCTAATAAATAATAATACTCAACAAATAGGGGTGATTTATCCCCAAAAATGGAACAGATTTGAGGTTTAAACAAAAATGATAAAAGTGTAATGAGGCAAAAACCAACAATTGGAATGATCAAAGTCCAAAAGAAAAACCCGTGATGCTTTTTTTCTTCATCTTGAAAATAGGGGAAATAGCGAATGATTGAAGAACCTGTTCCCATTTGAGCGAGTCCGGCTAATAAAACGCCGGCATCTACTAAAACGCGGGTTAATCCAATCTCTTCGGTAGTCAGAAGATGAGTGATTACAAAAAACGTGGTGAAGAAACCAATAAGAACACCAACATAATTAACAATGGTTCCCTTAATGGTTTGTCTTATAATTACACCCATATTAAATAACTACCTAGTCCTTTTTATTAATCTGGAGTTTGATTTAAAAAAGCAGCTAAATCATCATTATTTTCAAAGTAACTTTGATCAAGAGGTGATGAATGCTCTTCTGTTAGAGTATTTTGACTTTTTTCTAATTGATAAATAGCAGGAGTATTAACAAGCTTTTTAAATTTATCATCATCACTGTATGTTTCAACTAAAACATTGCTATGAGTCAAGGCATCCAAGGAAGATTGTTCAGGAAAACCGTACTGAGTACGATGAGGTTCTCTAATAATATTGCCTCTTTCTGATCTGATATCTGATCCGGTATACTCTATATCTGAATTTTTTTTCGACTCAATTTCAGGATGAGTTGGTTGTTCTGCGGGTTTTGAAGGTGAATCCAAGAAACTTAACGGATTATTTTGAGGTTTAGATGTTGCGGCAGCGGGAGTAGTTGAATAGTCCGGTGTCGAAAAATCTTTTGCTAAATTATGTTGTTCGTAGGGATTTGTATTTTGATCATTATCAAATTGGGGGGAGGAAAGATGATTCCCCTCGGAAGAACCATCAATAGAAACCCATATTTTTTCCCCATCATCGTTACTCTGTGATACTGAACCGGTTTTAATATCCGTTACTACTTTGGATTCTTCTGTTATAAAGTTAGTAACAATCACGGCCAATTTGATCTTATTACCCAATTCTTTACTTCTTGTTCTTCCCCAAATAATTTTTGCATTATCAGATCTAAGTGAAGATAATTGACGGGTCAATTCTTCAAATTCACTGATAGTAAAAGGAACATCAGGTCCATAGCTTAATGAAAATAGGAAATTCTTGGCATTGGTAATATTATCTTCTGAAAGGAGAGGTGAATTGAGTGCTCCTTCAACCACTTTGCTTACTCTGTCTTCTCCTTCAGCTTCAGCAATACCTAACATAGCCGGACCACTATTTTCCATAATGCTTTTGATATCATTAAAGTCAATATTTTGATCTAAATTAACCGTAATTAACTCAGCAATACATTGAACGGCATTTTTGAGAACATCATCAGCATATCCAAAAGCTTTATCAAATTCAGCATCGATATAATATTTCAGAATATTTTGATTCTTAATAACGACCAAAGAATCAACATGTTTTTTCAGTTCGGAAATTCCTATTTGAGCTTGTTGTGTTGCTATAGCACCCTCAAAATGGAAAGGTTCTGTTACTACAGCAATAGTAAGAATTCCCATATCCTTAGCAATTTGAGCTATAATGGGACTAGCGCCTGTTCCTGTTCCTTTTCCCATTCCGGCAGTTAAAAAGAGCAGTTTTGTGTTTTCTCCAATGAACTCTCTAATCCTGTCAGCACTCTCATTTGCAAGTTGACGTGCTATCTCCGGATTTGCTCCTGCACCGAGTCCACTGTCACCCAAAACTAATTTATAGGGAACAGGGTTTTGATCCAACGCTAATTTATCTGTATTGGATATTAAAAAATCCACCCCTTGTATTCCTTCCTTATACATATGTTTTACGGCGTTTCCACCGCCACCACCAACACCCATAACTTTAATTATAGAAGTGGAAGATTGAGCTCCAAAATCAGGATTAAATTGTATTCTTTCAATCATTATGATATTATTTTTGTTAATGGTTTATTATTCTGTTTTTTCCATAAAGTTATCTAACATACTTTTAAAAAATAGTTTAACTTTTTTTATAGAGTTGTTTTCTTTAGGAGAATCTTTTTCTTTAACAGCATTGCGGGAATGTTTATGAACTTCTTCTGAATCGTCAGTATAGTCAATATTACTCATAGTTCCAAATTTGAGTAGACCCAGGCTGGTTGCGTACATAGGATGTTTTAATTCAGAGGGTACGGATAAAAATCCAAGGCCGGGCGAACCAATACGAGTAGGCTTACGAAAAGTAAACTGAGATAATTCTTTAAGATGCTTCAAATAAGCTCCTCCACCTGTAATAACAACATTTTTAATCTTATTAGCATATCCGGATTTATCAATAATAGCTTTAACCGGTGTTAAAATATCTCTTATAACCCGGGCATAAATAATTTTAGCTAAAAATTCTTCACTTATTTGAATAGGTTCGGTTTGCCCATATTTTGGGATAGTGATAAAATTATTTTTATTACTTTTTTCTACTACACAAGTACCATGATTGATTTTTAATTTTTCAGCTAATTCATCAGAAATTTCACAAACAGATGCAATATCTGAGGTGATTACATGGCCTCCAATGGGAATTACTTGTGTATAGACAGGGTTTCCTTCAAGATAAATAGCGATATCGGTTGTTCCACCTCCGATATCTACTAAAACAACACCTGCTTGTTTTTCTTCTTGAGTAAGAGAAACTAATCCGGAAGCAAGTGGTTCTAAGATAAGATCTGCAGGATTGAGTTCAGCTTCTTCAACACAACGTAAAATTTTATTAATTTCATGTTCATTTCCGGTTATAATTTGGAAAACACCTTCCAAATTAACTCCCAATTCACCGACAGGATCAATGATTTCACGGTCAAAATTATTGTCAACATAAAATTTTTGAGGAATCACATCAATAACTGTTTCACCTGCTTGATTTGGCGTTTCTTTAATCGTTTTGATCATCTCATTAATTTCATCCTGAACGATTAATGCTTCTGTTCCATTTTTTCGAAGAACACGATGTCGAAATTCAGTATTTTTTATATGTCTACCGGCAATACCAACAAAAACATCAGAAATTGGATAACCGGATTGATTGGAAGCAATCTCTACGGAAGTTTTAATTCCATCTATTGTTTTGGCTAAATTATACACTAAACCATGTTGAACGCCATTAGAGTCACTTTTCCCATGACCTATGATTTCAATTTTTCCATCCATTGCCATGTAGCCAACGACAGTAGCTATTTTAGTGGTTCCTATATCAAGACCAACAAAAACTTTAGGTGTATCATTAGTTAAATTATTTCTTCTTTTTGCCATGGGATTTTTTTTTATTTTTTTGCAATAATTCTATTTTGAAAACGTACATCTATCATTTTATATCGGTCTTCACCGGTAGTGGGTAATACAGAAAGATTAAACTCTTTAATTTTAAAAACTTTCTCATCAATATTAGAACTGTTTCCTACCAAAACATTAATTTTACCCTCTTTATGAATCATCTCAATCTCTTTATTTTCATTGACATAGAGTTGAGAATAAAGGGATTGACATAGAGTATCTTCAACCATTATCTTGGCAATAGTGTGTAGATCTTGTATTAATTGAGGTTGTTTATGAATTTGATTTGTGTCAGAGTTATATTCAGGGATATGTCCATTGGCGATAATTAGTTTTTCTGTTACTTTGCTGGAAAAAGGAAGCTTATTTCCGTCCCAATCCATAAAGTAAGTATTCCCCTTTTGGGGGAAGAGCTGCATTAATAGTTGTCTAAGTTGCAGATTTATAACAAGTTGTGAACTTGAGCGGGAAAGTTTGCACTTTTTAACATAAGGATGATTTGAAAGTAGTTGTTGAACCTCATTAAGTTGGAGCTCCTTCATCTTTATTCCAATAATTTTAATCTTGTTTTCCTCTAATAATGAAAGAACCTCTTTTTCATCAACAATTTTTTTATTTCCGCTGTATTCAATGGCTATCTTTATTCCGGTACAGGATTCATTCTGTCTTTTAAAAATCACAAATATCACCAAAACGAGGATGCAAACAACAACAATAATCTTGAAAACAAGCTTGATTCGTGACATGATAATATGGAATGATTCGATAATCAGCAAAAATAGTAAAAAAGCACGAAAAAATGTACAAATCGTGAGTAATAAACATTAACACCTCATTGTTGATATCAACACCGATAATTATTTAATAATAAAACAATTACAAAAATGAAACAGAATGACAATTTATAAATTATCAGAATAATAAAAAGATTGAGATAGTTTATATAGTAGAACGGAATAATTTATTAATAGGGTATAATTATATCATCACAATATTCACAGCGGTAACTCCTTTTCACCGGGTCAACCAAGTGAAAAACATGATCAATTTTTGATTCGACAGATGTTACACAACGTGGATTTTTACAATGAATAATGTTGACAACTCTTTCCGGAACAGTTAATCGCAGTTTTTTAATGATCTTTCCTCCATCAATGATGTTAACGGTGATATCAGCATTGATCAACCCTAGAAACTCTACATCAAATTCTATCGTATTATTGATCTTAATAATATCTTTTTTGCCTCTTTTTTTGCTAAAAGCATTATTAATTAATGCAACTGTGTAATCCGCTTTTTCCAGTTTTAATAAATGAAATAATTTGATTCCATACCCCGCAGGAATATGGTCTATTACAATTCCTTTTTCTATGCTTGTTATTTCCAACATCTTTTTTTTATTTAATTCCTAATAATTTAAGAATGAGTGCCATTCTGACATACATTCCATTTCTAGCCTGATTGAAGTATTGAGCTCGTGGGTCATCATCGACATCGATACTGATCTCATTGACTCTGGGAAGTGGGTGTAAAATATAAGTTTCCGGTCCGGCATGTTTCATTTTTTCTGCATCCAGAATAAAACTGTCTTTTAACCGAATATAATCCTCTTCGTTGAAAAATCTTTCTTTTTGTACGCGGGTCATGTACAGGAAGTCCATCTCTTTGAGGTGTTCTCTCAATTTATCAACTTCTATAAAAGGAACATTTTTACGAGTAATTTCTTCTCTGACATATTCCGGGATAGTCAATTCTTCAGGAGAAACAAGAATAAAACGTACTCCATCATAATTACTTAAAAATTTGATTAGTGAGTGAACTGTTCTACCAAACTTTAAATCTCCACAAAATCCGTAAACTTTATTTTCAACAGATCCTTTCAACATCTCGATGGTTAAGATATCAGTTAGAGTTTGAGTAGGGTGTAAGTGTCCTCCATCTCCGGCATTAATTACCGGAAATTTCACAGACTGAACAGCAACTCTAGGCGCTCCTTCTTTTGGGTGTCTTATTACTGCCAAATCTGCATAATTTTCGACAGTTCGAATCGTGTCTGCTATGCTTTCTCCCTTGGCAACTGAACTGGAATTGGGTTCTGAGAAGCCAATCACCTGTCCCCCCAGTCGCAGCATAGCTGCCTCAAAACTAAACCTCGTTCTTGTACTGGGTTCAAAAAAAAGAGTTGCTAAGATTTTATCCTCACAACTCTTTTTATATTTCAATGGATCTTTTGCTATTTCGTGAGCTAAATCAAAAATTTCACGAAATTCTTCCTTAGAAAAATCTGAAGGATCGATTAAACTTTTACCTTTTAACAACTGTACCTCCTTTGAATAAAAATTATTTTATATTGTCCAAATGGGGACGAATATACATCTCTTAGGACCTGCAAAAATACAATTTTTTTTCTACTTATTCGATTTTGAGAACTCTTTTTTTTAACAAAATGAGAGCAGTTTCTTCATTAAATTTTCTTGATTTCACACACTTTTTTTGAAATAGATATGTGGTAATGTTGTAAATTCGAATAAAAATACAAATAAAAAAAAGATCAGATTTTACAAAAAAAAATGAAAATATTATGTCAATTACAGGAAAACAAAAATGAAACTCTAATTTTAATTTTTGTTTTTTATATATGAGTTGAAAAATACAAATATTTGATAATCAATAAAATAAAAAAAATTTAAACTTCTTTTTTAGTATAAAAAAGAAGTTTTTAACAAACAAATCAAAAATCCAATGAAATGTTGTATCTTTGCGTTTTAGAATTTGCATATTAATTTAAACAAAAAACTATGAAAAAATTATTTTTTATTTTAGCTTTATCGGGTTTAGTTTTAGCATCTTGTGGTAAAAAAGCTGAGCCGGTTACTGAAGAGGTTGATCAAACAGAACAAACAGTTGAACAACCAGCTGCTCCGGAAGAACAACCGGTTGCTACTGAAACAGCTCCTGCTCCAAAGCCAAAAACTCAAACTACAACTCCAAAAACTGAAGAGGCTAAACCGGCACCAAAAAAAGCTGATCTTCAAGTACAACCTGAAACAAAAAAAGAAATTGATTTTAATTCACTAACACTGGAACAAAAATTAGCTATTTTTGATCAATTGACTGAAGAACAAAAAAAAGCAACTCTGAAAGAAGTTGAAAATCAAAAAAATGCAGCTGTTGGTGGTGGTAAAAAAACTCCAAAAAAGAAATAATCTACAAACAATGGCAAAAAAAAGAGGCTGTTTCCAGCCTCTTTTTTTTATACCGCTACTTGAGCTTTAATGTGTGGATGAGGATCGTAATCTACTAATTCAAAATCCTCAAATTTGAATTCATCAATCGATTTAACTTCCGGATTGATAATCATTCTGGGAAATTTTCGAGGTTCTCTCGCCAATTGAGTTTCTACCTGTTCAAAGTGATTGGTGTAAATATGAACATCCCCAAAAACATGTACAAAATAGCGTGGTTTGAGATCACAAACCTGAGCTATCATCATGAGCAGTAAGGAGTAGGAAGCAATATTAAACGGAACACCTAAGAAAAGATCGGCACTACGCTGATACATTTGGCAAGAAAGCTCATCCCCATCAACATAAAATTGGAACAGAATATGACAGGGAGGTAGTTTCATTTGATCAATTTCACCTACATTCCAGGCGTTGACAAGCATTCTTCTGGAGTCGGGATTGTTTTTAATTTGATCGATTACCATTTTGATTTGGTCGATCAATTCTCCCTCTTTGGTTTCCCAGGCTCTCCACTGTTTGCCGTAAATAGGACCTAAATTCCCGTTTTCATCAGCCCATTCGTCCCAAATTGAAACTTTATTCTCTTTGAGATATTGAATATTGGTACTTCCTTTCAAAAACCATAGCAGTTCATAAATAATGGAACGCAAATGGAGTTTTTTTGTGGTTAATAAAGGAAATCCTTCATTCAAGTCAAATCTCAGTTGGTGACCAAAAAGACTCTTTGTCCCGGTTCCTGTTCTGTCGGTTTTCAAGGAGCCTTCCTCTTTGATTAACCTCATTAGATCAAGATATTGTTTCATAATGGTATCTATTAAATTTGAGCATAAAAAGGGTGATGTTCACTATGTGAGGGATTTATTTCCGCATCTCTCACTTGTTGGCATAGTGAAACGTAGGGATAAGCGTCCTCCAGGCGGAAACCTTCCCTATCCATTATTTTTTGATAAGAGAGCGTGTGCAAATCAGTGAAGCCGTCACTGAACTCTATTTCTTCGTTATTAATGAGGATGGAGCGATAAGTTCGTCCCCCCTTTTTTTGAATTTCAAAAGGAAGAAAACGACAATCAATACTTAAAAACCAACGCACTCTCGCATGAGTCAACTCTATAAATCCTGAAGCTACCGAGGGAGTATGGGCGTGCACAACCAGATTTTGAACCGGACCGAAAAGATAGATGAGCAGGTCAAAAAAGTGGGAGCCGATGTTGGTAGTGATGCCGCCCGATTTTTCAGGATCCGACTTCCAGGAATAGTAATACCACTGTCCTCTTCCGGTGATATAGGTGAGATCCACATCCCATTTCGTGGATTTTTTTTGCTGCTCCAACTGCTCTTTCAACTTGATGATAGAAGGATGGACTCTCAATTGCAAAATATGGTAAATATTTTTGCCGGTATCTTCTTCAATATTTCTTAAACCTTCAAAGTTCCAGGGATTCAACACCAGCGGTTTTTCGCAAATCGCATGCGCACCATTACGAAGTGCCAGACGAATATGGGCATCATGAAGATAGTTGGGAGAGCAGATAGAAACGTAATCCACTTTTTGATCGGAATCCGACTTTAAGAGTTTGTACAGGTGGCGATCAAATCGTTCTGTTTCGTTAAAAAAGGAAGCATCCGGAAAAAAAGAGTCAATAATTCCCACACTGTCAGACTTATCCAGAATGGATACAACTTGATTCCCGGTTTCTTTAATAGCTTTAAAGTGACGAGGAGCCACATATCCGGCTGCTCCGATCAGTGCAAAATTATTCATTATATTTTATTTAATTGTCATTTTTAAAATATTGATTTCAGCTTCAGTCAACCATCTCCACTTCCCGCGAGGCAGATCTTTTTTTGTCAATCCTGCAAAAACAACACGATCCAATTTAATCACCTCATACCCCAAATGTTCAAAAATTCGACGCACAATCCGATTTCTTCCGGAGTGAATCGTGATGCCTATAGCTCTCTTATTATCATCAACATAGGAAATTTCATCGACCTTAACTACGCCATCTTCAAGCTCGAGTCCTTGAACAATTTGTTCAAAATCGGCAAATGATAAATTTCTGTTCAATTCAACATAGTAGGTTTTCTGAACAACATGTTTAGGGTGGGTTAATTTTTTGGTTAACTCGCCATCATTTGTAAAAAGAAGCAATCCGGTTGTATTTCTGTCCAGGCGACCAACAGGATAAATTCTTTCCTTGCAAGCACCTCTGACCAGCTGCATCACATGTTTCCGATCCCTGTCATCTTCCATTGTAGTGATATAATCTTTCGGTTTATTGAGGAGCAGATATACCGGTTTTTCTCTTTGCAGAATTCTATCTCCAAAACGAACCTCATCGGTAGGTAACACTTTGGTTCCCAACTCTGTAACAACAACTCCATTTACCGTAACGGCACCCGTTTGAATCAAAACGTCAGCTTCACGACGAGAACAAACGCCGGCATTGGCGATATATTTATTAAGTCGAATGGGGAGATATTGTTCTTCATACTCTAAAGAAAGGACTTTGCGCTTTCTGGGAGAGGGTCTTCCTTCCTGTTTTCTTTTGCTAATGATATCCGATAAAATTTCCGATTCGGCAGTCACATCTCTTCTGGTTCTCTTTCTTTCACCATCGAATTTTCTTTCTTTTTCTCCATCAAATCTTCTTTTTCTCTCCCCGTCAAATTTCCTTTCTCTATCAAACTTTCTGGCTTTCTCCCCTTCAAACTTTCTTTTTCCTTCTCTATCATCTGTGCTTATAGCTCTCCTTCCGGGTTTGTCAGATTCAAATTTTCTTTTTGGAGATTCACTATCCGATTTTCTATTTTTATTAAAGCTGCGCTTTTCTTCCTTATCTTTCATTATTTCAATTAGTTACGTTGTGATGGCAGTTCCTTTAAATAAGGAACTCTTAAACCTACAAAAGTATGGAAAAATTACGAATTACGGTTTTACAAGGTAGAAGGTAGAAGGTAGAAGGTAGAAGGAGTTTACATTTGTGTGAATATCAGCAAGATATGATAAATAATTTTCACTTTCTCATTCCGCCTTCCGATTTCCGCCTTTAATTCTACCTTCTACCTTCTTATTTCTGCCTTCAAATAAAGGGGGGGCAGCATAGGTATTACTCTTTTGTTATTCCGTTTCCCCACTCGGAATTTTAATACTTTACAAGAAAATGAGAATAAACCACTGAACGAATTGTTAGAATTAATTCATTATAGAAGCACAAAAAACATTCTCTATGTGTTAAGCTAATAAATTTACCAAGGTACTAAATTATAAATTACAGTATCTATCAAAATATGACCATCTTTTTGAAGTACGATTTCATATTTGGATAAATTTATAATCGTATCGTTTTTGTAATTCCATCCTCCATATTCACCTGCTATATCGACTCGTATAATTGTAGAGTCATTAAGAAAAACTCCTTCCAAACATCCAATGTCATAATCAGATCCAAAATAGGATGATATTGACACATCGTCAATATATTTCATTTTTTTATCGTAATTAACTAAGATAAATGCACTTTGATATTCTTTTGAGAGATAATAAACATACGAATAATAGTTGGTAGTATCTAAGATTGAATAATAATAGAATTCTGATGATGCACAATGCCTTCGTCCTTCTATATAGATTTCATCTGTACAATCAACCAATTGTAATTCTTCATAATCTACATCAGATAATCTTTTCAAAGAAAAATCCCGATAATTCAAATCCTGAATAAAAAATTTGCTTTTATCCACCGTCACGTTGTTTGTTTTGTAAAAAAAACCACAAAACAGGATCAATAATAAGAATAAAATAATTGTTTTTTTCACAGTAACTTGCCTCCTTTCCGGATTGATTATGCAAAGATCATAAAAAACATTTTATGAATAATAGAAAAAGTACTACACAATCAATTCTTTGGTTTGTTGTAGAAAGACGGAAAAATTATTTTATCACAATTATATTTTTTACAGTATTGCACACATATTTTTTCTAAATCATCATAATATTTATTCCTGTAAATCTGATACTCATTTTTATGTAAATCGTGTATATTTATTCCTTTATTTAGGTCAATTTGTAAAAGTAATATAACATCTTTGTCAAATTCGAAAAAATATCTACTTTGATTATCCAATATACTATCATTGTCGCTCAATCGTATATAGTTATTTAACAAATCATTAAAATCTTTTCTAAATAAATAATCACGTTCTTCATCATACTCAATCAGTTTATTATTACGGTAGAAAATAACTTTCTTATTATATGTTATATATTCAGTAATATATTGAGCATCTATACCCTCTTCAACTATCATAAAAACAGTGTCATTGTAGCTGAATTCTAATTTATTATTTTCAACATATAGAGCGAACGATCCCAAGTTATCTTCAATAATCTTGTCAATATGGGAGAAGGTTTTTTCATCATAAAGATAATAGAACTCAATAAAATCATCAAAGTCTGACGGATATTCTAGATATGCAAGTTCATACGAATCCAGAAAAAGAGTGAAAAAAAGTGAAATTTGATTATCTAATGAATCATTTAAGCTTGAAAACTCATCAAAAGAAAGCTTTTTTTGACCATAACAGGCAAAAACAAGAAAAGAAAAAATAAATATTGAAATTTTTTTAATCATTGCTGTAATTCAGGAAAAAGTTTATAAAAAGAAGCTTTGAATTTATTTAAATTATTCGAATTATTGAAGTTCAATACTGCAATTTTATTGACAACTCTACCATTAGTATTCGTAATGTAAAGTAGTGTACCCGAGATTACATTGTATCCTGTATTACCGGATATTTTTTCTCTACTTGAAAAAGATGAAAACTTTCCACTCATCCTTCTTCCTGTAACAAAAAAGGTTACATCAGCTAAATTTGCATAAGTTATTTTTTTTCCACTTTTAGGATCATAATTGTGTATATTTTCAGAAGTAGTATAAAAGCTATCATCAAACTTCATTATTTTTGAAAAATCAATGTCAGGTTGATTTGGTGTATGATCTTCAACATCATAAGGTCCATTTGACCAAACTCCCTTTTTAAGGCCTATATGATAATTTGCGTAACTAATAAATGCTTCATCTATTTTTTGGGTTAATTTGCCTATCATTGATTCAGAATCTAATTCTTGTCCAAATAGACTATAATATTTACCATTTTCGATATGAGTTTTTCCTAAATATGTACCTTTCATGTTAGATTGCTCAAATTGTTTTGCTGAAGTAATTTCATCAGTATAACTTATTTGCCCATCTTCACCTTTTATCCAATCCCTTCCATCCGGATCCACCAGAATCACCGGATTATTCGCACAATACGCGTAGGGGGTTAGGTTGGGGTACTTATCACTCATCGGGTCAACGCTCAGCCAAATGCTCAAGCCGCTGTCGTAGTAACGTGCACCGAAATAGCTGTAGCCTGTTTCCACATCTTTCTCTTTGCCGGAGAAGGTGTAAGGAGCACTCCAGGATGCATTCCGCTGGTCAACCCAATCCTCGCCAAAGGGCAAATAGTGTAAATGTTGTATTGCATTGCCGCTACCGTCAGTAATCCAGTGGTTGTTGAGCGGAGTCGAAACACTGCTGCTACCCAAATGGTCGGGGTGGTAGAAGTAACGCAATGTTTTCATAATCAATGGGAATTGATTTGGCAAAGGTAGTTAAAAAAGTCGAAAGCGAATTTTTATTATAATTTGGATTACTCGGGGCGCGACTACTACTCGTGTAATTTACTGCTTGGTACATAATTTGAAGTCGCACCCCGAGTAGCCTAATTTTCAATTTTCAACTTTCAATTTTCAAATTACGATCCCGTAGTTCGTAATAAACACTTTATATCAAAAATGGAGAATTTCCCAGAGTGGGGTAATAAAATTGCTAAAAAGCGAAGTATAATCCTGCCCCCCAAATTTTTTTATTTCATAAAGAAGAAAGAAATAATAAGTAAGACATAGCTGTAAAGACGCAATGCTTTGCGTCTCTAAACAATCTGAAATCAAATATCTGTTTATTTTATACCGATTTCTGCTCTATTTCAAAAAGTTGCTGTATCTTTGCAGATTCAATAATTTGATAATTTATTACAGTAAAAGATCATTAAAATAGATAATTATGCGACCTGATTTTAGTAACGTTCCTTTTAACTCTACAAAGAATCAACCTCAACATGACAAAGCGAAAACTACTTCCGAACAACCTTCATGGATGACATCGGAACAGATTGAAGTTAAGCCTGTTTATACCCAAGAGGACCTTCAAGGGATGGAACATTTGAATTATGCGGCAGGGATTCCTCCATTTTTGAGAGGACCTTACTCTACCATGTATGTTATGAGACCCTGGACTATCAGGCAATATGCAGGTTTTTCAACAGCAGAAGAATCGAATGCGTTCTACCGTAGAAATTTGGCTGCCGGGCAAAAAGGGTTGTCCATCGCTTTTGACTTGGCAACACACCGTGGCTATGACTCCGATCACCCTAGAGTAGTGGGAGATGTTGGAAAAGCAGGTGTAGCGGTGGATTCAATCCTGGATATGAAGATCTTATTTGATCAGATTCCGTTGGATAAGATGTCCGTTTCTATGACCATGAATGGTGCCGTGTTGCCTATTTTGGCTTTCTACATTGTGGCTGCTGAGGAGCAAGGAGTTCCGATGGAGCAGCTGACAGGTACAATTCAAAATGATATTCTGAAGGAGTTTATGGTGAGAAATACCTACATCTATCCTCCACTTCCTTCCATGAAAATTATTGCTGATATTTTTGAGTTTACTGCTAAAAATATGCCTAAATTTAACTCCATTTCCATTTCCGGATACCACATGCAGGAAGCGGGAGCAACTTGTGATATCGAGTTGGCTTATACATTGGCGGATGGATTGGAATATTTAAGAGCAGGAGTAGGAGCAGGCATGAATATTGACGATTTTGCTCCAAGACTCTCCTTTTTCTGGGCTATCGGGATGAATCACTTCATGGAGATTGCCAAGATGAGAGCTGCGCGTATGCTATGGGCTAAAATCGTGAAACAGTTTAATCCGAAAAATCCGAAATCATTGGCATTAAGAACTCACAGTCAAACTTCCGGATGGTCGTTGACCGAGCAGGATCCTTTCAACAACGTGGCTCGTACTTGTGTTGAAGCTATGGGTGCGGTGTTGGGGCATACTCAGTCGCTCCACACCAATGCGTTGGATGAGGCGATTGCTTTACCAACCGACTTCTCTGCGAGAATTGCGAGAAATACTCAAATTTTCATTCAAGAGGAAACCAAAGTATGTGCCGGTGTGGATCCATGGGCAGGTTCTTACTATGTTGAATATTTAACTCATCAGATTGCGCATCGTGCGTGGACTCTTATTGAGGAAATAGAATCATTAGGGGGAATGGCAAAAGCAATCGAGACCGGAATTCCAAAGATGAGAATCGAGGAAGCCGCATCCCGAAAACAAGCCAAAATTGATACCGGCGTTGATTCTATTATCGGTGTGAATAAGTATGTGTTGGACAAAGAGGATCCTATCGAAACGCTTGAAGTGGACAACAGTGCCGTACGTGAAGCACAAATTAAACGCTTGGCTCAATTGCGTAGCGAAAGAAATGAAGCAGAAGTACAAAAAGCATTGGAACGCATCACTGAATGTGCTGAAACCGGCAAAGGAAATCTTTTAGAGTTATCGGTTGATGCAGCAAGAAAAAGAGCTTCATTGGGTGAGATTTCCGATGCGATGGAGAAAGTATATGGTCGTTATAAAGCAAAAATTAATTTAATTACCGGCGTGTATAGTTCAGAACAAAATAACAATCCTACCTTTACAAAAGCAACGCAAATGGCAGATCAATTTGCTAAAACCGAAGGTAGAAGACCGCGTATCATGGTGGCTAAAATGGGACAGGATGGGCACGATAGAGGCGCGAAAGTAGTATCTACAGGTTATGCCGATATCGGCTTCGATGTGGACGTAGGTCCTCTTTTCCAAACTCCCGAAGAAGCAGCCAAGCAAGCTGTCGAAAATGATGTTCACGTTTTGGGCGTGTCTTCATTGGCAGCAGGACACAAGACTTTGGTTCCTCAAGTTATTGAAGAGTTGAAAAAGCTGGGTAGAGAAGATATTATCGTTGTGGTGGGTGGTGTTATTCCTCCGCAAGATTATGACTTCTTGTACAAAGCGGGTGCAGCAGCCATTTTCGGTCCCGGATCGATCATCAGCGAATGTGCAATCAAGATTTTGGAAATCCTGGAAGGGCAAAGAGCCTAGTTGAAGGCGGAGGGCGGAGGGCGGAATGAATCAATCACGAACCTAAAAAAGGCGGAAGGCGAAAGTTAATGTCATGTCCTAAATGGTATAATTTTTCGAGTGGGGAAGTGGAATAACAAAAGAGACACCTCACTTCCTGCCCCCCTTTTATTTTTATTTCAAAAACAAAAATGAAAATTTGAACAATTATAGTAAAATGGTACAAAAAAATGGAAATTCTTCAATAAATCGATTTTAAGAGGATTTGGGTTGATTTGAAGCTCAGCTATTAAAATTTAAAAATAACCTCTTAAATTGGGTGTTTTATATTTTGTTGATTGTCAATTAGTTACGTTGTTTTTCTCCTATTTTTGGATTAACATCATCAAAACTGCAATGTCGGAGGGATTAACACCACTGATTCGGGATGCTTGTCCCAAATGAAGTGGTTTCACTTTGATTAATTTATCGCGCGCTTCCAGTGAAAGTGATTCGACTTTATTGTAATCAAAATTGGCGGGTATTTTGATATGATCCAATTGTGATAATTTGTGAGCCAACTCTTCCTCCTTTTTTATGTAGCTATCGTACTTGATCAAAATCTCAACATTTTCGATCAGCTCATCCGACAGTGTTAAATTATGAGATTTCTTTTGAACCTGAGTGGAGTGTTGAATAATTTCCGCTAACCTAACCTGAGGTCGCAATATCAAATTAATAATCGGAGATGTTTGGGGTATAGGAGGCGTTTCTTTGGTTTCCAAATAAGGATTAGCCTCTTTAGGAGTAATTTTAGAGGCTTTTAAAATTTCATAAAACTTCTCCTGATTTTTATATTTTGTTTCAAACTGTTGATCTCTTTCATCTGATATCAATCCTATTTTATGTCCAATGGGCGTGAGTCTGTAATCTGCATTATCTTGTCTTAACAAAATTCGATATTCTGCTCTTGAGGTAAACATTCTGTACGGATCTTGCACCCCTTTGTTAATCAGATCATCGATCAAAACTCCAATATAGGCTTCGGTACGTTTTAAGATCAACGGTTCTTTTTCCTGAATTGCAAGATGAGCATTAATCGCTGCCATCAATCCTTGACATGCTGCTTCTTCGTATCCGGTTGTCCCATTAATTTGTCCTGCAAAGTACAGATTTTTTATCTTTTTTGATTCCAGGGTATGATTCAATTCTGTGGGATCGAAGTAATCGTACTCTATCGCATATCCCGGTCTCAATACTTTGGCATTTTCAAATCCTTTAATATGGTGTAACGCTTTAATCTGAACTTCTTCCGGTAAAGAGGATGAGAACCCGTTTAAATAATATTCATAAGTGTGTCTGCCTTCCGGTTCGAAAAACAGTTGATGTCTGTCCCGTTCAGAAAAGCGATCAATTTTATCTTCTATGGAAGGACAATATCTGGGTCCTACCCCTTTGATTCTTCCCTGGAACATAGGTGAAAAATCAAACCCTGTTTTTAAAATATCATGAACCGTTGTATTGGTATAAGCTATCCAGCAACTTCTTTGTTCTGTCAATTCCGGTGTATCGGTATATGAAAATTTAGCCGGTTTTTCATCGCCACGTTGTTCTTCCAAGGCATCAAAATTTACCGTTCTGGCATCTACTCTGACGGGTGTTCCTGTTTTCAATTGTTTAACGGTAACACCATATTCTTTCAATTGATCTGAAATATGCAATGAGTTTTGTTCTCCAATTCTTCCTCCCGGAAAAGAGATATCTCCAATATGAATCCGTCCATTCAAAAATGTTCCATTGGTTAAAACTACTTTCTTTGCATAAACAGAAAATCCTTGTACGGTACTCACTCCAATTACAGACTGATTTTCTATGATCAGATGATCAACGGTATCTTGTCTCAGATCCAAATTGGGTTGTGCTTCCAAAACTGATTTCCAAAATAGTGAAAACTCTGTCTTATCATTTTGCGATCTGGGGCTCCACATGGCCGGACCTTTTGATCGGTTCAACATTCTAAACTGGATCATGGTATGATCGGTAACAATTCCGGTATATCCTCCCAATGCATCAATCTCTCTGATGATTTGTCCTTTGGCAATACCCCCCATCGCCGGATTGCACGACATCTGCGCAACCAAAGCCAGGTTCATTGTGATCAAAAGTGTTTTCGACCCCAATTTAGCTGAGGCTACTGCAGCTTCGCATCCTGCATGACCTGCTCCAACTACTATAATATCATACTCCAATCCCATAAGTTTTCACGTGAAACATCTCTTTATTTTGTTGAAAATCAAGATTTTATAAAAGAATCATACAAAAGTATTGCCTCATCCTCCTGGTTTGTCATCTGAATTTTATCCTCTTGATTTTGATCATCAAAACCGCACAAATGAAGAACGCCGTGAGATAAAACTCTCAACAATTCATTATCAAAAGTTTGATTAAATAGAGTTGCATTTTCCCGAACTCTATCTATACTGATATAAATATCTCCATGGATCTTTTTCCCTTCAGAATAATCGAAAGTTATAATATCCGTAAAATAATCGTGATTCAGATATTTCTGGTTGATTTCCAAAAGATATGGATCGTCACAAAAAATATAATTGATCTCCCCTACCCTTTTGTTATTCTTTTCAATAATTGATTTAAGCCAGTTTTTATAAGTTTGTTTGTTAATTAAATTAAAATCTGTTTCCGAATAAAACCGAATCATAAATCCTCTATTTATTGTTTAATAAAACGCCCATTATATCTTTCGGCTGTGCTTAGAAGTCTAACAAAATATAATCCTGAACTCAATTGAGAGCAATCGATATAACTGCTTTCTGAGTCATATTGAGACTGAAAAATAACGATTCCTTTAGTATCTATGATCTGGATAACCCCATTAAAAAGAGGATCTATATTAAAAAAGAGCTGATCTGATGCAGGATTTGGATAGAGTGTAATGATTCTGTCTGCGAACTCATGTATTCCAACTGTAACATCAATGTTTTGCTCATAAGTACTGGTTTGACCACAATCATCTGTAGCTGTTAATGTAACATGATAAGTTCCATTTGTTGTATATTGATAGTCGGGTTCAAATCCTGAATAGGTATCTCCATTTCCAAAATTCCAGGAGTATTGAGTTGTAGAATTAGTGTTTTGAGAAGTGTTTGTAAAGCCACTCTCATTGGAATAAGAAAAAGAAACTTCCAAATCTCTTTCTCCGATAAACCAATCTGACATATGATCAAATACCACTGTTCTTGCTGCCTGACGAATGGTTTGAGCTGTTGCAGCAGGTAATCCCAAATCATTTTCAATATTTTCCGGATTAATCTCCAGAATAGCCACAATAAAAGCGCATGCGGCTGCATAAGAACCCGCCAAAGAGGGGTGACTATTATCTGAGGAATAGAGTTCTATTTCGGGGTGATTTGTTCTTAAATAGCGCCAAACTCGTCCGACAGGGGCAACAATAGCATTGTTATCTATCGTCATCTGCATATAACGTACATAAAGTAAAGAGTCCATTCCTTCATAAGTTGCTAAAGGAGGGAAAACAGCCCCATTGTCAGGATCTCCATACTTTCTACCCCAAGTCATATAAAACACAGTTTCAGCACATGGATTATGTTGTTCTATGAGATCATTCAGTTGAGCTGCATAAGGAAAACATTGTGTTTCTACCTGAGTTTGAGGAAAAGATGGTAATTGACTCTGCTCTTGAAGTACAACGTAATCCCATCCTCCTTGTGAGATCATTGTTACAGATGAATTATTACAGTGATTTTGAAATGTAGCACCTCCCGGAGTATTGGAAGCTACTTCTATTTCATAACCGGCAGTAGAAGCCAATGATTGTACCATAGATGGTAAATTATTAACTGCTGTATAACTATTCCCAATAAACAAAACTCTCAAATCCTGGGATAAAAGAAGAAACGATTGGGTAATAAAAATTAAAAGGATAAGATGTTTTTTCATTGGTTGTTTTTTATTTGATTAACATTAACTTCTGTTTGTTGTTCTTTAACTTTTTCTGTTTCACCTAGTTGTACGCCTTGTTTCACGTGGAACCCTATAGAGATCCCTTCTCCATCTTTTGTAAATGAAACTTCATCTGTTAACAATTTTATAGTTTGAATAACTTTGAAGGATGTTGCTTCCTGAAAGAGTAATGGGAAAGAGAGATGAGCTCCTTTTAACTCAATATGTGTATAGAAATCAGTGTTTTCTACAATAAAGCTGATGAAAACAGATGGATTCTCACTGTTAGTGAGTTGATGCAATAGATCTAATAACTCCGTTATAGCTGTACTAATGGTTCCAAAATAGTTTGATAGTTGAAATTCATCTGAGATGTTTTCAATCATTTGTAACGTGGGCTGATAAGAGTCTTTTAACTTTAACTCTTCTAATTCAAAATAAAACATAACTATTCTATGTTGTAAAAATATTGATTAACTTTCTCTTTATAATAGTACCTTAAAGATGGTGGAATCGTTTTAATCATTTCTATCTGACCCTCTTTTTCTTTTGAAAAATTCCATTCTTTGGGTGGTTTGGGAAGATATCTTTGTACTGCTTCCCTGGATTCTCTTTGTTCCTCTTTATCCCGTTCTTGTTCCGCTCTCTCACTTTCCAACAATCTGGTTTCAATATTCTTTTGACGTTGTATCGTTTGAGCAGATATCATACGATTAACGAGGTCTCTTTCCGTTGCTTCCATATCTCGCATCAATTGCTCAATGGTCTTATCTCCTACTCCATCTTTTCCTCTTAACTCATTTTGATAATCTTGTAACATTTTTCTTATTGCTTCCTGTTGTGCGGCCATTTTAGCAAATTGTTCACTCATAGATTGTGATTCCTGACCCTTACCTTGTTGTTTACCCTTTTGATCTTGAGATCTCTTTAAGGCTTCCATTTGCCTGTTCAATTGTTGCTGTAGTTCTCGGGCAGATCTGGGTTTACTTTTTCCAGAGCCAGGCTTACTGCAAGATGAGTTACCTCCTTTTTTGTTACACTTACCATCACTTTGCTGTTTCATCTCTTTTACCTCTTTTAATGATTCTGCCAGCATTAAACTTAAATTATTGATTGAGGTTAATGCAAACTGTTGGCTCGCAGACGCCGTATTAAGTCGTCTATCCGAAAGATCTGTCTGTATCGATTGTAAATATTGCTCAACATTAGATAGTTCTTTTTGAATAAATGGTTTTACAGCAGTTTGTCGTTTTGCCAACTGTGATAATGAGTCACCTATTAAACTCATATAATCTAAAATCTCTTTTTGTGCACGACTGGCATCAGTAATTAAGGGTGATCTTGCATTGATTGATTGAATTAATTTGATATTATTCTCCTGCTTAAAAGATACACGTAGAAGATTATTCAAAATTAAACGGAGGGTTTCAATATCTTCGGCTAAATCTTCATTTTCTGCCTCATTCTTTTCTTGCTCCAAATCATCTGCCAATTGATTTAGCTTATCTGATGCGGATTGCTGTCTGTTTTTTGCTCTTGAATTATTTGATTTTTGAAGATTTTGCAGTGCTTCGTTCATCTCCGATTCAATCTCCTCTTGCTGTTGGTCACGATTCTTCAATTTTGCAGGTTCTTCTAATTCTTGATTTTGTTTTTGAAGTTGTTGCAGATTTTTTTGCAATTCTTGAAAACGATCATTGAGTGAATTTTGTTTCGATATTCTTTGCTCTTTTGAAAGATCTTTTTGATCCATTTGGTTTGATAATCGAAGTTGATCCTCTGCTAATTTCCGGGTTTGATCGATCACTTCCTGGAACTTTTTTTCAAATTCTAACAACTTAAATAACTCCATTTGTTGATCCAATTCTTTGTTGATATCCTGAGCTGACATTTTCAATTTGTCCATCTCTTTTTGAATTTGATCCTTATTTTGATTCTGCATCATTTCCTGCAACTTTTGGAGCATTTCTTTAACTTCATCTGACAAAATATCATCAAATCGCTTAATTAATTCTTCCTGTTTTTTAAGAATTTCCTTATTTATATCTTTATACTGCTCCTCCAACATTTGATTATCCTTGTGATTTTGGCGAATTTGATCTATTTGATCTCTTATATCATTATATTTTTCCAATAAAGTTTCTAATACCTTCTTTTCTTGCCAGTTAATTTGTGATTGTTGTATCAACTTTTGTTGAAAATTTTCTATTTGTTTTACTAATTTTGCTGATTGATCAATTAAATCTTGAAGGTCAGATTTGGAAGATTCAATATTTTTATCAATCTCTTTATGGATTTCATCAAATGTTTTTAATTTGAAAATCTGCATAGGAGATTTTGTAGATTTTGATCCGTTAACTTCATCATTATCAAATACTTCAAAGAAATATTCTATCTTTTCACCAGGTTGAATTGATATGATTGAAGCATCAAAATAAAAGTAAAAATCTTGTATGAGTAATTGATTGTCAAATTTAATAGGTACTGTTTGATCCTTCAGTTTTAATGTTCCCGATTCATCAAATAATGAATAATTAAAATTGAGTTTTTTAAATCCGTAATCATCTTGAATTGTACCCTTAAAATAAACTCTGTCTGCAAACAGAGAATCTTGTTGCGATTCAATAGCAATTTCCGGATAAAGATCTTTCAAAACCCTAATTTCATGCAATAATGTATCAACGCTAACAGTATTGATATTTGAAGTTACAATTTGATAATTTAAATCCTCTTTTATCCTGAGAGACTGAGATGAATGATCTTTTTTAGGTTGTAATGGTGATATATTTCCGGGCAAAATAAATTGAACAACATCACTGTTTTTCGTATAAAAATTCCATACTATTGTAGTCCCTTCAGGAACAGTTGCATCTCCATTATTCTCGATGATTTCATTTCTTTTATTCACATATTGAGGGTATTTCAATTCCATGGTATAACTTACAATAATAGGTTTAGCCAATATGGTAAGATCGTAAGGAATGGATACAACCTCCTCAGTTTGAATTTTAAATTTTAGTGATTTTTGGAGATTTGTAAATGTATAGGTAAAATGGGTATTTGATTTCTTTAAACATTTGTATATCAAATTATTATATTCGATATATAGGTCTTTAGGTACCTCTTCCCCTTCTACTTGAATTTCTAAAACAAAGTCATCATTCTGGAATGTTGTTAATGATTTATTCAAAACATTAAAAGTGTAAGGTGCCGGTTTTTCAAAATGTTTTTGATGTTGAATAATTCTTTTTGATGAAGAAACAACTATTTCACTTTTTATTGTAAGGATAACTACAAGCAATAATACAGGTATTAATGCCCATTTAATATACCTTTTTGTTTTGTTAAAAGGTATTGCTTTAATAAAAGGAAAAGGTTTTAGTTTTTCTATTTTAGTATTAATTGCCAAATCTATAAGATCATAACTCTTATATATTTCCTTCTCTTTCATCTCTTCCAACTGAAAAAGATTTAGCAATTTATCTTCAATTTCCGGAAAATAGCTCCCTATTAAATCTGCAATTTCACTTTTTTCTATTTGTTTTCCCAAACCCAATAATTTGAATAATGGGTGAAACAGATAAAAAGCAGATAAAAGTAAAGACAATACAATATAAGAATAAAATACAATTGTCCTAAACAAAGAACTAAAAAAAGAAAAATATTCTGATATAGTTATGATAAGAAAAATAGAAATCGTAACAAATAGAAAAAGTAAAATTCCTTTGTAAAGTTTATTTAGATAATATTTCTTTACAAAAAGTGAGATTTTGTCCTTTATAATTTTTTGATTATTCATTTTTAGCTTTAGACTGCAGATTTTCTATATTAAAAAAAGGGAGTTTTTGTTGGTGAATATAATTGTATAATCTTTTATTATTTTTGAAATGTTTTTTATTAAAAAAATATTTAAAAAATCTATTATTGAGCTTATTCATTTTAGATCTTTTAGAATAAAATTTAAAAAGATCTATATTTTTTTCTCTCGAATGTTTATTTTTAATGGTTTGCATTTCTGTCAGCATTAGATCCGTTAATGGAATCAAAACCGGACAAACATCATTACAATTACCACACAAAGTAGTATTTTCAAATAATTGCATTGTCCTTTGATTTTCTTCAAAACAATTATTTGTAACAAGATTAATGGGAGAAAAACGCTTTGTTTGTTTATATACCGGACATACTTGCTGACATCTGCCGCAATTAATACAAAAAAGTGATTCTCTTAAAATAGGACTCTCCAAAATTTTAGAAATCCCATCATCATATAAATAGAGATATGTATTAATTGGATCCACTTTGTATGATTGATCCTCAAAATAAGTAGAATTGGTTGAGACTTTAGATAATGGAGCTGTAATAATCTTTATATCAGTAGGAAATTGATACGCATCATTCTGATATTGAAAAAGATACAATAATAATTCTAAATCATTATTTCTTAATACTAAATTATTTATTTTTAGAATAATATGTAAATTATCAACATGATTAAAGCAAGATTTTGATAGTTTATTAAGTAGGACAATAGATCCGTTTTGAACAATCCCAAAATTTGCTTCAATCACTAAATGTTCAATGTTATCAGAGGATGAAATTGCTTCTTCAACTGAAATAATTTTAAAAAGTTGATTTTTTTCTGTAAAAAAAGAAGGAATAACCGAAGAATCAAAACATATTTTATTAAATGATTTTTTTAAAAAACTTTGTTGTATTATGGTAGATAGATCTTCTTCATTTTCAACCCATTCTGTTACAATACCACGTTGTGTTACCTTTTGATCAAAAGATAACAAATATTTTTCCATATCTTCGATATAAATATGGCGTATGAGATTAGCTTTCGTTTTAATATATTGAATATCCTGAATCATCTATTTTAAATTAATTTTTTCTACTCTTTTGATATGTCTTCCCCCTTCAAAAGGCGTTAAAATGAATAATTCAATCATAGGTATAACCATTTTATAATCAATAAACCTCGCCGGGAATACCAAAACATTTGCATTATTATGTAATCTGGCTAAACGAGCAATTTCTTCATTCCAACACAATGCAGCTCTAACATTATTATGTTTATTTGCACTCATTGCAACTCCATTTCCGGAACCACACATCAATAACCCAAACTCATATTCATTTTTTGAAATTTTAGACGCTAATTGATGAGCAAAATCGGGATAATCAACACTTTCTGGCGAGAATGTGCCCAAATCAACCAATTCTATCTGATTATCTATATGCTCTTTTATGAACTCTTTTAATTCATAACCGGCATGATCCGACGCAATAACTATTTTCATAATTTTATTTCTCCTTTTGCCTGGAGCTCATATTAATTTTTTTATTCTTAAATATTGAAAGAATTTAATTTTCAATCCTGCAAAGTTACTTATTTTTTCCTTATTTCCAATATGGTATCAAAAAATTTTATGTACTTTTTTAATTAATTGATTATCAATTAATTAAATTTAATCTTATTTTTTATTCTTAAATATGATGGAGTTATAGAAAAAAAATAATTATAATTTTGTAGAGCTAAAAAAATTAAAATCAGAATCAATTTTTAACAACAGTGCAATGAAAAATCTAATTTGTTTTGAAATAAATTTGAAGTAAGAAATTACTTCCCCCCTATTTTTATTATTAAATAAAATAATAAATAAGAATTATAAAATTTATAAATTTGGAGTTAAATGAAAAAATATAATATTGGTTATCAATAAATTAACACATAATTGTTGATAAGTAAGTAATTTTATTAAATTCCATATTGATTCACTGTTGATATTATTTGATATTATATTTTTTCTGAAAAAATTAATTTTTATCAATAATTTTTAATCTAAAAATATTCGTAGGTGTTGAAAAAAATATTCTCATTAAAAAAATAATAATTTGAAAATAAGTCGTTTATTACAGAAAAATGAAATTATTTTTAATTATCAACAAAATCGACAGCAGTTAATAATATTCTATATATATTATTTATTTATTATATTAATTATTATTATTTCAATTTTTCATAATTTTGCACCATGAAAAAATATATCATTTATCTTTTTCTTTTCACACTCTCCTACCCTATTTGGGCTCAGTCTGTGGACATGAAAGGAACAATATATGACGGATTATCATTTTTTCCTATCAATGAAGCAAATATTTATAATATTTCAACAAAAAAATATGTTTTTTCCGATAAAAAAGGACAATTTTACATGAATCTCAAATTGAATGATACGATTATCATTTCTAAATCAATATATAGACAAGAGATGATCATTGTTAATCAAGAACAACTCAATAGGGGATATTTTGAAATTCATCTTTACTATAAGGCTATTGTTTTAAAAGAGGTTACAATTTTTGCTATAACACCCAATTACACCCAATTTATTAACGAAGTGGTTCATTCAAAATTGTCTGATGCATATAAACACATTAAAGGTGCTCAACTTTCAGAAGAACAATTGACATATTTAAATTTTAAAAATAATCCGCCGAATCCACTTAATTTTACTCCTATTGGTTCTTCTCCTATAACTTATTTTTATCAAAAGTATAATAAAAAATACAGAAATATTCAATTAGCCAAAGAGTTAAGTGAATTAAGAGAAGAAGTGGATATGGTTCCTATGAAATATAATAGAGAATTAGTTTCAGAATTAACAGGTTTATCAGGTGAAGAATTAGTTGATTTTATGATGTTTTGTAGATTTAGTTATTATGATATTATCAGAATGTCTTCAGAGCAGATTAAGCAATCTATTTTAAAAAATTGGTCTGATTATCAATATTATAAAATAATAAACAAACAATAAAGTGATGAGAGAATTTATCAAAAAAAACTTGACTTTATATCACATAATTGGTATAATAATGGGTTTAATATTTGCCATTTTATATTGGTATAAAAAAGGTCAATTTTCTGATTATATTCTCAAAAATAATGTTGTTTTAATATCTATTTTCGGTATTTTAGTGGGATATATTACTCTTGATTTGGTTCAACATGCGATTAAAAAAAACAATAAGAACGAATAATATTTAATTCAAAATTTATCCATTATTAATATTTATTTATATGACTGAAAAAATTACAAAATCCCTTAGAGAATCAGCAACCGCTCGTTGGATTGCTCTATTTCTTTTATCATTTACCATGTTTTTCGCATACATGTTTGTAGATGTTCTTGCACCTCTTAAAGATCTTTTAGAGACACAGAGAGGATGGTCTTCAACCAATTTTGGAACTGTTGGTGGATCTGAATTCTTTTTAAATGTTTTTGCTTTTATGCTTATTTTTTCGGGTATTATTCTTGATAAAATAGGTGTAAGAAGAACAGCATTATTATCAGCTTTTTTGATGGTAACAGGAGCCGGCATTAAATTATACGGTATTTCCGAAACTTTTCTACCAACCTCATCATTATATCAAGCATTAGACGGCTTTAGTCTTTTCGGATTGATTGATCCTCTCCCAGCATCTGCAACATTAGCTTGTATTGGATTTGCTATTTTTGGAGTAGGTGTTGAAATGGCCGGTATAACAGTTTCCAAAGCTATTGTGAAGTGGTTTAGAGGAAAAGAATTAGCTTTGGCAATGGGTTTAGAAATGGCAATTGCCCGTTTAGGTGTTTTCGCTGTTTTCCGTTTATCACCCTACCTTGCTAATGATCAATTTATTACAAAACCGGTTGCAGTTGTTACGTCATTCCTATTAATTGGATTTTTATCATTTGTTGTATACTTTTTCTTAGACAAGAAATTAGATTCTCAAGAACACATAGAATTAGAAAAAGAGGATCCATTCCATGTTTCAGATTTAAAAGCAATTTTTACTTCCAAAACGTTTTTAATTGTTGCCGGTTTATGTGTTTTATACTATTCTGCAATTTTTCCATTTCAAAAGTTTGCTCCGGATATGCTCTCTTCGAGATTGGAAATATCATCTACAGATGCCAGCAAATTATTCTCTTTCTTTCCAATAGGTGCGATGATCTTAACACCATTGTTAGGATATTTTTTAGATACTAAAGGAAAAGGAGCATCAATGTTAATAATAGGTGCTGTTTTGATGACTGTTTGTCATTTAATTTTTGCATTTACACCTGTTAAATATTTTTCATATCCTGTAGCTATTGCTGCCATTGTAGTATTGGGTATTTCCTTTTCATTGGTTCCGGCTGCGTTATGGCCATCAGTTCCTAAATTGGTTGATAACAAGGTATTAGGATCTGCATATTCAGTAATTTTTTGGATTCAAAATATTGGATTATTAGTTGTTCCTTTGCTTATAGGTGCAACATTAGATGCTTCAAATCCTAATGTGGGGAAAAATATTACAGCTGTCAAGACGCAATTGGACACAATAAAAACGATAATTACCGAAGATTATCATCAAAGTTTGGATTCAATTAATTCTACATTAGTAAAATATGAAGATCAATTTGAAACAAAAGAATTTAATTACAAACATAAAGATAATGTTTTAGTTGCGTACTATTCTAATCGTTTAAATGACTCAATGTCAGATCAATTTTCTGAATTAAATTTAGTGTATAGAAATAGCGAAAAGCGTGCAGATATGGTCGCAAAAATGCAGTCGGAAATCAATACTTATTTAGCATTGAATGAAGCGAAAATATATGTTGACAGAAAAGATGATGAGGATTCAACATCTGAAAGTAGGTTAGTTATTGTACCCATGATCAATAATGTTAACAAAAAATCTGTTGAGCAATTAAATGAGATTAATCAAAGATTAGATAAAATATCATCGGTAGAAGGAAATACAATTTATGATTATCAAAAACCAATGTTAATTTTTTCATCATTTGGTATTTTAGCTTTCTTATTGGGAATATGGTTGAAAATAGAAGATAAGAAAAAGGGATATGGGCTCGAATTACCTAATAAGAAAAAATAAATTAAAAGGAGCCATCGGCTCCTTTTTTTTTGATATTAATTCAAAAAAAATGCGTATATTCAAATAAGTTTTATATTTTTGTAGATTGTGGTAGAGTTTCATAACAGATGTGAATAGTATGAAGGTATTAAAGTGGCTAACGGTATTGATAATTAGTGGATTAACACTTATATCTGTTCTTTTTTCACAATCAAGTGAGAGCTTAAAAAGTAACAGAAAAGTTATTGAGAATGATATAGCACATACTCAAAAGTTGATAGATCAGGTAAGATCAAATAAAAAAACATCTTTAAACGAACTCCAATTGCTAAGAAAACAGATTAGTAATCGTGAACGATTGATCACAGAATTGAATAATGAACTTTATCAAATGGAAATGGAAATAGATTTAAACACGAAACTTTCCAGAGACCTTGATAAAAAGTTAGAGTATATGAAAACAGACTATGAGAGGGTAGTCTATTTAGCGTATAAAAACAGAAAATTTATTGATAAAATAACCTTTTTGTTATCTGCGGATAATTTTTCTCAGATGTATCGAAGAGCTAAATATTATAATATTTTCTCAGAGAATGTAAAAACTCAGGTTACGTTGATTAATAAAACAAAAGAAGAAATTGAAAAAAAGAATGCAGAAATTGAAATTTTGAAAGATGAAAAGATTGAAATATTGGAAGGGAAAGAGAAAGAAGTTAAGAATTTAGAAAGGGATAGGACGACAAAGACCCGATCTGCAAATCAATTGAAAAAGAGAGAAAAAGAGTTAGTGGCAGAATTAAAGGCTAAACAAAAAAAGAGAGTTGAACTGGATAGAGCTATAAAAAGGGCGATTGAAGCTGAAATTAAAGCGGAAAATGAAAGAAAAAGAGCTGAAGCAGCTAAAAAATCAGGTGCAACAATAAGTTCAAAAACAACAACTACAACATCTGCAGCTCCGGTGTTGACTTTGACACCGGAAGAAGCATTAGTTAGTAACTCTTTTGTCAATAATAAAGGAAAATTACCATGGCCGGTGGCAAAAGGAAGTAAAATTTCTGATTTTGGGACAGCACCCCATCCGGATGTTCCTTCTATCGTAATCGATAATAAAGGGATTGATATTTTGGTGGAACCGGGAACCCAGGTTAGAGCTATTTTTGATGGAGTTGTATCAGGAATATTAGATATGGGGGGAACTAAAGTTGTGATGATCAGACACGGGGAATATTTGACAGTTTATCAGAATTTAGCAACAGTTACCGTAAAGAAAGGAGATAAAATTAAAACAAAACAAATTATAGGAACTGTTGCAAAAGCATCCGGAGGATCAGGATATGAATTGCACTTTGAAGTATGGAAAAATACATCTACGTTAAATCCATCATTGTGGTTATCTAATAAATACTAATTTATGAAAGTAAATGTTAAAGAAGCAATAGCTTCAAAAAATAAAAAATTAGCAAAGTATCTACCCGGTTTTGTAATTCGGTGGTTAGAAAAACTTGTGCATCAAGATGATATAAATCTATTTCTAGAAGAACATGGAAATGAAGATTCTTTTGAGTTTGCAAAAAATACTAGAAAAGTAGCTGCTGAAGTTTCTTATAGAATCATCAATGAGGAAAATATTCCCAAAACAGGTAGGTATATTGTAGCATCAAATCATCCACTGGGTGGGTTGGATGGAGTGATAATGATAGAGATTCTTGGAAATTACAGAAAGGATATTAAAGTGCCTGCCAATGATTTGATTATGCAATTGGAACCGTTACATTCAGTGTTGATTCCGATTAATAAACATGGCAAAAGTACCAAAGAATTTTCACAGATTATTAATGAAGTGTTTGAGTCAGATAATTTGATACTTTATTTTCCTGCGGGATTGGTTTCAAGAAAAAATAAAGGAATTTTAGAGGATCCCCCTTGGAGAAAAACGGTAATAACAAAATCAAAACAATATCAACGTGATATTATCCCGGTGTTTTTTAAAGCAGAAAATAGTAAGTTATTCTACAGAGTTGCCAGATGGAGAAAAAGGTTAAAAATAAAAGTGAATATTGAAATGATACTTCTTCCTTCAGAAATGTTCAAACAAAAAGGAAAAGAATATACAATTACCTTTGGTAAGGTCATTCCATATACAACTTTTACAAATGAAAAAACAGATCATGAGTGGGCAACCTGGTTGAAAGAACAAGTTTATAAAATGAGTAATTAATAATAAAACAATAATAAATGGAAAAGATTATTGATCCTATTGACAGAGAATTAATAAAATCAGAATTAACTGAGGACAAGTTTTTGAGGACTACAAATGTTGGAGGGAATTCAATTTATTTGATTACAGCTCATAATGCTCCTAATACAATGCTTGAGATTGGGAGGCTTCGGGAAGTTACTTTTAGAGAGGCTGGAGGTGGAACAGGCTTAAAAGCGGATATTGATGAATATGATACGGCAGAGGTTCCCTTTGTACAGTTATTGGTTTGGAATGAAGAAACTGAAGAAATTATTAGTTCTTATCGATACATACGATGCAAAGATGTTCCTTTGGATGCCCATGGTTATCCACACACACCGACATCAAAATTATTTAGATTATCTCCCAAATTTATCGAAAATGAATGGCAAGAAACAATAGAATTGGGACGAAGCTTTGTTCAACCAAAGTATCAGGGTACGAATAATCCAAGATTGGGTCTTTTTTCATTAGATAATTTATGGGATGGATTAGGTGCGCTTTCAGTAGATAATTCGGACATAAAATATTTTTTTGGAAAGATGACGATGTATGATAATTATAATCGAATTGCTCGAAATTGGATATTAACTTTTTTGAATAAATATTTTAAGGGGGATGAAAATCTGGTGGCTCCATTCCATCCCGTTATTGTGGATCCAAAAGGAGAACCACTTAAGTTAATTTTTAAACAAGATTCGTTCAAGGAAGATTTTAGGTATTTGAATGAAAATATTAGAAATCTTAAAGAATCAATACCACCGCTGATTAAATCATATATCTCTCTTTCATCAACTATGCGGTGTTTTGGGGCATCTCGTAATCCCGAGTTTGGAGAAGTAGAGGAAATAGCTATTTTGATCACAATAGCAGATATTTACGAGGAGAAAAAGAAAAGACATATTCTTTCATATAGAAGAAAAAAGGAGTAATTGTATTTAAAATATGCAAGTTAAAACAATATCTTACTTACAAAGTGTTGTACATTGGAAAGATGCTCCGGAAGCTAAATATCCGGAGTATGCTTTTGTTGGAAGATCTAATGTAGGTAAGTCTTCTCTTATCAACATGCTTGCTAATCGTGATAAAATGGCGAAAACATCGTCAAAACCAGGTAAAACACAAACTATTAATCATTTTATTGTGAATGATGAATGGTATCTTGTTGATTTGCCCGGTTATGGTTATGCTAAAACATCCAAAGCAATGAGGGAGAAGTGGTCTAAAATGATTTTAGATTACATTACTCATAGAGAAAATTTAATGCTCCTTTTCATACTGGTTGACTCCAGGTTAGAACTTCAATCAAATGACCTAGAAATTATTAACTTAATGGGGGAGTGGTCTGTACCTTTTGCTCTTATTTTTACCAAGACAGATAAGCTTTCTAAAACAAAATTTCAAAAAAACATAGAATTGTATAAAAAACAATTATCGGAATATTGGGACCCACTTCCGGATATGTTAATATCTTCAGCCGAAACAGGTGAAGGAAGAGAGCAAATATTACAATACATTGAAGAAATTAACGATATGTATAGAGAAAATAAAATTAAACAGTATGAAATATAACACAATAATAGCATTTCCTATTTTAATTCTTTTACTTGTAATCACAGGTTGTAAGACAATGGAATCAAGAAAAAATGCAGAAAACAAACCATTGATAGGAACAAATTGGGTTTTGAAAACAATTGAAGGAAAACTTATACCGGAAACAGAAACTAAAGTGAATATCGTCTTTAATAATGTAGGTCAATTCAATGGTTCAACAGGTTGTAATCGTTTTTTCGGAAATTTTACATTTTCAAAAAAATCAATAAAAATTGATCCCACAGGTGCTACCAAAAAAATGTGTAGAAATATGGATTTGGAAAAAATATTTTTTCAAACACTGAATAAAGATATGAATCGTTATGTCATTAATAAAGATACTCTTCTTCTTTTATCAAATAAAAATGAACTTTTTCGTTTTATTGCTGAGGATATGATTGAAGAAGAATCCATGCAATAAATTATAAAATCTTTAAAACTTTAAAAGATGATAAAAAAAACAATCTCTTTTTTGGCGTTTATTTTGATAGTTTTTAATGTTTTTTCCCAAGTAACGGTTGATGGAATCATTGCCATTGTTGGAAGAGAGATTATTTTACAATCAGATTTGGAAAAAGCGTATGCTGAAAGAATAAGTACAGTTAAAAGTCCGGATGATATTGATGAGATAAAATGTATTGTATTACAAGATCTGATTTTTTCGAAACTCATGATACATCAAGCTGATTTGGATAGTATTATTATTACTCAAAAAGAGTTGGATGAACAGATAGACGCACGGATGCAAGTTTGGTTAAATTCTGTTGGAGGGGATGCAAAAATCATTGAGCAACATTTTGGTAAAACGATAGCAGATATTAAAAAAGAGATGGTTGAACCTATGTTTAATGCCCTTATCGCAGAAAGAATAACATATAAAATAACGGAAGATATCACTGTAACTCCTTCAGAAGTTAAGTCATTCATGGGTAAATTTAGTGAAGATAGTTTACCAATTATTCCGGAAACTTTTGAATATGGACATATAGTTAAAGTGCCCCCGGTAAGTACGGAAGAGATAGAGAATATTAAAAACAGATTAAATGAATATAGAGAAAGAGTGTTGAAAGGAGAAAAGTTTTCCATGTTAGCTCGTCTCTATTCGGATGATCCCGGGAGTGCAGCAAGAGGGGGTGTATTAGGATTCGTTGAAAGGGGAGTGTTATATCCTGAATTTGAAGCAGTTGCATTTTCATTAAAACCTGGGGAGATCTCTTCAATAGTACAAACAAAAGCGGGATATCATATTATTCAAATGATAGAAAGAAAAGGGGAGTCCATTAATTGTGCTCATATTTTGTTACAACCTAAACCATCAACAGAAGAACAAGTTAAAGCATTAGAGTTCTTAGATTCAATTCGTCCATTAATTATTGAAGAAGGAATTGATTTTTCCGCAGCTGCAAAAAGATTTTCAGATGATTTAACTAAAAATAATGGAGGCTGGGTAACTAATAAATATACGGGATCTTTTAAGTTTGATAAAGAATCAACAGAGCCGGCAACTTTTGCTGTTTTACAAAAATTAAATGTTGGAGAATATTCAACCCCTACACCCTATGTGAATGAGGACGGTGTTATGTCTTATAGAATTCTTTTCTTAAAAGAAAGAACAAAAGAACATAAAGCAAATTTAATAGAGGATTACGATATTATTAAAAGTGCTGCGTTGGAAGAAAAAAAACAAGAAGCAATAGATCAGTGGATATTAAAAAAAGTTCAAGTAACAAATATAAAAATTTCAGAAAAATATAAAAGTTGTCCTTTCGTTATAGAATGGAACATTCCATAAAACTAAAATATAGATGAATATCAAATTTACTAATGATGTAGAAGCAATAGAAGCTTTTGTAGAAAAATACGCAGAATTAAAAAAAGAGATCAGTAAGGTTATTGTTGGTCAAGATGAAGTTGTAAAAAATATATTGATGGCTATGTTTAGCCGTAGTCACGCGCTTTTGATAGGTGTTCCTGGTTTGGCTAAGACATTAATGATTACAACAATTGCAAAATCAATCAGTCTTTCCTATAACCGGATTCAGTTTACTCCAGACTTAATGCCATCTGATATTATGGGGACAGAGATCCTTGATGAAAATAGAAAATTTAAGTTTGTTAAAGGACCGATTTTTGCCAATATTGTATTGGCAGATGAGATTAATAGAACTCCTCCAAAAACACAGTCAGCTCTTCTTGAAGCAATGCAAGAGAGATCTGTGAGTATGAATGCGGTAACTTATGACCTGCCGGATCCGTTTTTTGTTTTAGCTACTCAAAATCCAATAGAACAAGAGGGAACATATCCATTGCCAGAGGCTCAACAAGACCGTTTTATGTTTAATATCTATTTGGATTATCCAACATTTAATGAAGAAATAGATATTGTGAAGAGTACGATTCATGGAGATATGGTGGAACCACAACAGGTTTTGACTATAGAAGAGATTATATTTTACCAAAAGCTATTACAAAAGATTCCTATTACGGATAATTTGTATCAATATGCAGTGAATTTAGCCTCTTCTACACGTCCAAATGGAACCAATGCACATCCTTGGGCAAAAGATTATTTAATGTGGGGAGCGGGTCCCAGAGCATCTCAATTTTTGATTATTGGTGCAAGAACACATGCTGTTCTTAATGGCAAGTATTCTCCGGATATAGAGGATGTGAGAGCAGTAGCCCATAATATTTTAAGACACAGAATTATTAAAAACTATAAAGCTGAGGCAGAAGGGATAACAATAGAAAATATAATTGATAAACTGATAGAAAGTATCTAACCATAATGAGATGAACCTCTATACCAATAAAAGGAGATGGAAATGGCTGCTGTTTTCATCGGCGTCAGTCATTTTTATTTTATTGATGCTTTATTCCAATTCGTTGATCAAAAAGATTGCGGAAGAAGAGAGAAGAAAGGTCAATGTTTGGGCAGATGCGATTGTTTATAAAGCCGAATTAGTTAATCATACGGATCTTTTTTTTGAACAAATACGGAGAGAAGAGAAAAAACGGGCATCTTTTTTGGCACAAGCAATTCAAAAGGTGAGTGAAGCGGACCTCAATGAAGATATCACCTTTTATCTCAATTTTATATCTTCCAATTCAACCATACCCACACTTCTTGTTAATCAGGATGGAACTATCAATTGTGCTGTTAATATTGATCTTGAGTACCAAAAGATGCAGCATATTGATGAGATCAAGCCATTTTTAGATGAGTATGACAGTGTAAAAATCTCATATTATAAAAATCGATACATGTGGGTTTACTTTAAAGAATCTCAGATATATACCAACTTAAAATTGGTAATTGATAATCTGGTTCAATCATTTTTTCAGGAAGTTGTTATTAATGAATCATTTATACCGGTTATCATTACAGATTCTGCATTAACTCAGGTTTATGACTTTGGGAATATTGACACTGCTCAAATTGCAACACCCGGACAATGTAGACAATTGGCAGATAAAATGGCAAAGGCTCATCCCCCCATTAAAATTTATCTTCCTAATAAAGGAACATGTTATGTTTTTTATGAAGAATCGAGTGTGTTGACACGTCTGAGATATTTTCCTTATGTTCAATCTCTTTTTATTTTCATTTTTATTGTTATCGCCTACATGATATTTAATTTTGGGAGGAAATCAGAGCAAGATCAGGTATGGGTAGGAATGTCAAAAGAGACAGCACATCAATTGGGTACGCCTATTTCAGCTTTATTAGCATGGCATGAATTAATCAAAGATCGTGAGGATTTGCAGGAGATAATGCTGGAAGTACAAAAGGATCTATCTCGCCTGGAAATGATCACGCAACGGTTTTCAAAGATAGGCTCCATTCCGGAATTAAGAGAAGAGAATATTATTGCAATAATATATGATTTCATAGGATATCTTCAGACGAGAATTTCTTCAAAAGTAGAAATCAGGATTATGAATCGACCAGATGAAGAAATTTTATTACCGGTAAACAGATATCTTTTAGAGTGGGTTATAGAGAATATATGCAAAAATTCAGTAGATGCCATGGAGGGATCCGGTGTTATTATTATTGAAGTTATCGAAGAGGAAAATCAAATCCATGTTGATCTTTCGGATACCGGAAAAGGGATTACATCCCGGAATCTTAAAACGATCTTTAAACCGGGCTATACCTCAAAAAACAGAGGTTGGGGTTTAGGGTTGACTTTGGCAAAAAGAATAATCGAAACCTATCATAAAGGTAAACTTTATGTGAAGTCATCCATTGTAGATAGAGGTACTACGATGCGAATAACATTAAAAAAGGGCGATTAAAACCGCCCTTTTTTTGATCTAATTCCCTGATTAAGCAGCAGAAATTGCTTCTACAGGACATGTTGCTTCACATGCACCGCATTCGATACAACTATCAGGATCAATAGAATAAACATCACCGGCAGAAATAGCATCTACAGGACATTCGTCTTTACAAGAACCACATGCAGTACAAAGTTCAGGATCAATTTTATAAGCCATAATTGATTATTTAATTAGGGTTAATATTCGGATGCAAAAGTAATATATTTTTTTTACTTTTGCACAAAATAGAGATAAAGAAATGAAAACGAAATTGTTATTGTTTTTATTAGTCTGGTTATCAATCCAATCAGTCTTTTCACAAGATAAAAAAGAGATCACAGTTCTATATTTAATACCGTTTCATATATCAGATTCTCATATTAACATTGCTGAAATTAACAGCGAATTGGACATTTTTGATGTTTCTGCACTACAAATGATAGGATTTTGGGAAGGTGCGAAATTAGGATTAAGTACCTATGAGTATTCAAATAAGAAAATTGAGGTGATTGTTAGAGATATAACAACAGATGAAACAAAATTAAAGCAATTATTAGAAGATGATCGGTTGATGAAAGATGTTGACCTCATTATAGGTCCTTTTTATGGAACATTGATTCCCATAGCAGCTCAATATGCAAAAGAAAAAAAAATCATGATTGTTAATCCATTTTCAATCCAAGAGGCTGAAATAGAAACGAATCCCTATCTCTATAAATTAAAACCTAATATTTCCAGGAAACCTCAAATGGTTAAAGAGTTGATTTTGGATTCTATTCTCAATTATAAGGTTCATCTTTGGTGTGATAATAAAAATGACGAAAATATAAAATTATATACAGAGTATTTCGAAAATCACGATATTGCGTACCAGATTGATGAGGTTAAGTCTCAAACTTATGGATTGAATCTGGATCTTGGTTTTCACAAACATCATGTAGTGATAGCTCTTTTTAATGATCCAACAGTGGTGATGAACCAGATGAGACTTTTTGATAATGCTACTGAGGGAATCTCATACACACTTATTTTTCCTGAAGAGTGGCTCAATTTTAGCGTATTGGATGAAGATTTTTATAGTTTGAAAAACCTTTACTACTTCACCTATTGCTTTGTTGAAGCGAATGAAAAAAGTGCCCGATTTATTGAAGATTATGTAGCTATTTATCAAACACCCTGTCAGTTAGATCGTTTTTCATTTCAGGGGTATGATATCACACGTTATTTTATAGACCTCTATTTTGCACAACAAAACCATAACCTCGTTGAGTTTGTCCCTCTATCTTACCGATTTAAATTTAAAAAATGGTCTCAGGGAGGATTTGAAAATGAAATTATACGATTGATTAAAATCGAGAACTTCGAAAAACGGGAAGTCGGGAAATAAGGTTAGAATATGGGTTCACGTGAAACAATATTGAAATAATCTAAAAACCAATAAGTTATACTTCAAACTTCTTATTTCTTATTTGGTATTTAAAAAAATTAGGGGGCAGATTATATTTCTCTTTATTGTTATGTTTTTACCCCACTCTGGAATATTATGCCTTTTAGGACGCGAGTCAAATTCCGCCTTCCGATTTCCGCCTTTAATTCTACCTTCTATCTTTAAAAGTCAGTTCCGATAGAAATCACAAACCTACCTTTTGGACTAACGAAACGCATATCTTCGATACCCCAGGCATAGTCAACTTTGAAAAAATAGCTAAATAGGGTAGCGCGGAGCCCAAAACCCAATCCGGCAACCCAAGGGTCTACCTGTCGGGTGATGATCGCTGTAATGTTTCCGGAATGGATATAACGGATATATAATGCGTTGTCTTCAGAGTATGGAGTGAGTCCGGTCCAGGCAGTTCCAATATCTCCAAACAGAACAAACTGCATGGTGTTCAAAAAGTCTAAAGAAACGCTTTTATTAAATAACAACTGGATAAAAGGAACTCTTAATTCAGACGATAAAACAACAAAAGAGGTTCCATTACGAATATTTTGGTCGAATCCCCGAATATTGGTAGCCAATGTTTGATAATGGTAGTTTTTACTCCGATCTACATATATTTCTGCATTAAAAGTAGGGTTAATCCAGTTATCAACACCACCCATATAGTACACCAATCTGGCAGTACCAAAATTAGTACTGGCAGCAAACCGTGTACTCCAGGTCATATTTTTATATAATTTGATCGATTTTCTATAATCGATACCCAATACAAACAGATTTAATGAATTTTTACTTACACGAAAATCAAATTCGGCAAAAATTTTGAGTTTATCCCCTTTCCATAAGTTGACATACAACTCTTTAGAAGAATCATAAACATACTCCAGTTTAACGCCACTCCAATATTCTGTATTTATGGGAGCAGTCAAAGCTTGATCACTCAATACACCTTCAACAAATTTTTCTTCTCTACCTTTCAGAGAAAGTCGGATACTGTTAAATTTATCAAAAGGATATTTTAAGTTGTAAAAAACCGAGTTTGTTCTCTGTTTAAGATACTGATAACCAACAGATTGTCCAATAGATTGATAATAATATACGATTTGTTTATCCAAACGTTTTGAAAGATCTTCATAGCTGAGCATCACTTCAGAACCCATCCCAAAAAATGGAAGTCGGAAACCGGCACTAATACGATAATCTTCCAGTATATCTTGAATTCCCACCATGATTAAAGCATTCATTCCTGAGTTAAGATAAATAGGAGTACTCGTCCCTGTAAATTGTTGGTATGAGGTGTTCAAAAAACTAAAGTCTGCCTGAGTGATCAATTTGTTAACTGTAAATTGAGTAAAATAGCTTCTTGTTAAAGGATTTTCAAAAGGGAAACTTTCGATTCTTTCTAACTTTTTTTCCAGAGTATCTTTTTGAGAATCAGAATCTTTGGGGGGCCGGGTTCCTTTGTTTAAGTCTGCGTATGTAACCTGACGAATTCCCCTCCTCTTTTGTGGAATAGATATTTTTCTGATCAGTTTGTTAATAGAGTCTTCATAGTGCTGTTTTGCTATGGAAGAGTTCATGTTTTTGGTGAGTGGGGGAGAGGTTGTCCTTATTTTTAATTCAAAAGGATCAATAAAAATTTGGTCTAAACCATCAATAGATTGAATAGCGCCAATTTGTTCACTATGTTTATTGTAATGGTGTTCCGAAATGGAGTAGCTGTTGTCTGTTAGGGGACTGTTTTTTGCAAAATAAGCATAATGTATAGCTGTATCAATCGTGATGATGGTACTGTCAAATTGAGCCAAGTATCTGTTTTTAATTCCATTCTGATCACCCAGGTAGATAATTTTGTTTTTTCCTAAAACTTGAATATCCGTTTCTGATCCTGTTGGCGTATCGGTTATTTGTAGCAATTGATTATCTTTTTGAGCATAACGATACAAAAAAAGGTCATATTTAGGTTGATTTTGAGTGTGATAAAAACGATTTCCGGGATCTAAAGAATCGACAGGTCTATTAGAAGAAAAAAGGATATCTAGCTGGTTGTTAAAAAAACGTGGTCCAAAATCATCATAAAAATCCTGAGTTAAATTTTGATATGATCTCGCCTGGAAACTATAAAGGAATATATCGGATTGACCATTTTTGAATCCTGAAAAGAGGAGATATTTACCATCGTCAGAAAAGCTCCAATCAGTGATTTTTTCCACATCAACCAAAAAAGGTTTTTCCCTTTTTTTCTCTGAAACAAGGTAAGGATAAAAGAAACAGCGACCCTCTTTTTCTACAGTAAATCCTAACATATCTCCGTTGGGATGCCATCCGATAATAGGAAAAGAAAGATCCGGTTTATCTTCCGTTTTTTTCCCACTTTTGTAGATCAGTTTAGGTCTTTTCGATGTAGAGGTTGTAATCCATATTTTGATTTGTCCCTGTTGATTGGTCACAAAAGCAAAATGTTCTCCATCAGGAGCCAGTTTTAGCTGGGTGTAATGTCTGTTCTTTTTGATCCGTTGAATGGCAGGGGTGCGACTCCCTTCCTCCCCCCCTTTTTTTAAATCATCATGATACAAAACAAACGAATAACGAAACCACTCTTGAACCAGCTCTTTTAAAGAAGAACCGGTCACATACACAAAACTTTTCTCGACACTTCTCAAAGAACGGGTGTAAAAAACAATTTTAGAGATGGCGGCAGGACCATATTTTTCATCAATATATTTCCAGAGAGCATGTCCGGCATAGGTTGCTTCTATCGGATCCAGGTCTTCCAATGAAGAAAAACGTTTGGAAAGAACCCCTTTTTTAATCTGTATATCAATTTCTGGGGACCAGTTTTCAGCCATATAGGAACCCAATCCACTATAAAACCAGTTGGGAACATGGCTCAAGTGTTCTGAAGAAATGTTGGCTCCCACGCTTTCTCCTTCAATGATACTTCGGGCAAAAAGAATGGCAATACCACTCCTGATCATGTTGTCAAAATGATTATGGTTGCCGTCAAAGTAGAGGTATACTTTGTTCCCATAGATGTTGGTGATTCCTCCTCTGTTATAAAAATCTTCGTCATCATGACCAAAATTGGACTCTCTGAAATCGGATTGGGTGTTGTAAACGATAAAGTTGATCTTTTTACTCAAAGAAAAGTTGAATTTTCGTTCAAACTCTTCAATAAAAAGAGGCACTTTTCCGTAAGTATACTCACCCAAAGCCTTAGAGGTGGGATAAAAATAGACATCATATTGGATAGCCCTGAAATATTGCCAATTGAATTTTTGGTATTGAACTCTATTTTTTCCAAAAGTGAGCTGAGATCCATTATAAAACTGAGCCTGTAAAACAAATCCAAGCAGCAATAATGAAATCAGTAAGCTCCCTTTTTTTAACATTTTATGAAATTACACTACAGGTGATTCCTTGTTTATAAAGTTTTTCCTTTATAATTTCCAATTGTTCTTTACGCTGCAAATTAACGGTCACTTCAATTAATACATTTCCAACCGGAACAGAGGTGATAGATCGCTCATGTTCAATATGAGCAATATTGATTGTTTCATCTTCCAGGATCGATAAAACTCTTTTTAATTCACCGGCCTGGTCAAGTACAATAAATTGAATATGTGCTTTCAATCCTTCCTGCATCATCCCCTGATCAATAATTTGTTGGAATAAGTTTAAATTCACGTTTCCACCACTGATAATGGGAACAACACATTTTCCCATCAATGGGGATTTTTTAAAAATAGCAGCTGCTAATGCGGCAGTTCCGGAAGGTTCAGCCAACAGTTTTCCACGTTGGATCAACAAGTATGTCGAGTGGGCTAACTCTTTATCGGAAACCGTTACAATATCATCGACTAACTCTTTCACAATGTTAAAAGTAAGATCTCCCGGTTTTTTTACAGCAATTCCATCAGCAATAGTGTGACATTGGTTTAACGCCAAAACACTTTCACTTTTTTGAGATGCCAACATCGATGCGGCTCCTTCAGCTTCTACACCAATAATCTTGATATTGGGGTTGATCTCTTTCAAAGCAATCGCAATGCCACTGATTAATCCACCTCCTCCAATGGGGACAAAAACAGTATCGGTTTCAGGAAGTCGTCTAAAAATCTCTATACCGACAACACCTTGTCCGGCAATAATTTTTTCATCATTAAACGGATGGATATAGGTTCCATTGTGTTCTTCCAGATACTCTTGGGATGCCGCAAAAGCATCATCAAAAGAGGTTCCGGTTAAAATCACATCAGCTCCATATCCCTTTGTAGCATTGACTTTTGCAGGGGGTGTAAAAGTAGGCATAAAGATCGTACTTTTCAGTCCCAGATAAGATGCGGAGTAAGCAACACCCTGGGCGTGATTTCCTGCAGATGCAGCGATGATAGGGCGTTGTTTTTGTTCTTCAGAAAGGCTCAGTAGCTTATTAAAAGCACCTCTTACTTTAAAAGAACCGGTAGTTTGTAAGTTCTCCAATTTAAGATAGACTTCTGTATCAGCCATTCTGGAGAAGGTTTTGGAATGCATTAAAGAAGTCTCTTTGATTACATTACGCATGGCTTGCTGAGCAGCGATGATGTCGGAATATTTGATAGGTATCATATTTTATAAAATTGGTTTTGTTATAGGGTTGTTTTTTTCTTGTTTTTGGATTGTCGATATTACAGTAATAATTGCAAAGGCTCCCCAAAAAGGAAGACTCAGTTTATCTGTGTCTAAAAAATTATTCATAATGCCGTGAATGTAGTATGAGATAAGAGCGAGGGTAGCAGCCAATGTGAGTAAACGGTATGTCTGATCTTTGGTTTTGATCAGGGTTGTAATTCCGGCATATAAAACAGTAATCATTAGTCCTAATACGGAAAATAATCCGATAAATCCGCTTTCTGCACAAGGTCCGATAAATTCACTGTGTGCATTGCCTCCATCACCAAAATTAGTAGAAATGATCGTTTTATACTTATTTTTTTGAAAAGGAGCATAGTTAAATTGATAGGTTCCCGGTCCCCAACCCACTAAAGGTCGTTTTTCAATCATCCCGAATGCAGCAAACCATCTATTCAATCGTTCTACATTGGAAGCATCTGTCCTGATATTGCTGATGGAACGAATATGTTCCTCAAAAGTGGCTGAAGAATCCTGTTTGTTTTTACCCAATTGGTACAGTATATCACCGGAAAATTTAAAAAAAAGTACTCCTATGATAGCGGCACCAACTAAGAACCAGGAAAACTTAATACGCCATCGAATCAAAAAATAGACGCCTAGGGCTCCTATTGCACTCAACCAGGCAGCTCTTGAAAAGGAGAAGTAGAGTCCGAACAAAAAAATCATACTCAAAGCCACATAAAAAATCTTTTGCCATTTTTTATTCTCCGGGAGAAAGTAAAAACTGATACTAAAAGGTAGCATAAAAGCGAGCGCAGCACCATAGGCAGTGTGGTCATTATAAAATGGTTTTTGAATCCAATGTAAACTATGATCGGAAAAGCCGATTTGTGCATGCTTTATGGTGGTTATGATCACGACTAAAACTAAACCAACAGCATGGAGATTAAAGAAAGTGATTCCTCTTCTAGGGTTATCTTTGATCAAGTAGATCAACATAAAAAAAGAGGAGCCGATAAACCATAGCTTGGAAGTCAGAAATTTAAAGGATACCAAAGGAATTTCGCTGGTTATGGAGGTAACCAGCATCCAAAAAAGATAGAAAAAGATAGCAAGGGTGATAGGATGTTTCCAGTAAGCCTTTTCCCAACGAAACTCGGAGATTAATTTAACTAAAAATAGAAGAGTCAAAAGAATCATAATCACTTCACTGGGTATAGAAATCCCTAAACTCATTTTATCATTTTCAATCAATATGGAGAGAGGGGTTACCAGAGCCATCAGGTAAATGAGCCAATCAATCCTATAGATAGCCAGGAAAACCAAAACAAGTCCTCCACTTACCAAGGGTAAGTAGTAGAACTCTTTGAACAGAGCAAAACAATTGGCTAAAATAAATAAGCCACTGATTGTCAATACTCCGATTCTTTTTGTGTTTTCAGTCATATTTTATGATCTGGATCTTTTTTTTCTAAAAGAAAATTCTGGATCAATAGTTTCAGCAATTAATAATCCAAATAGGGTAACAGTAAAGGCACCCAATGAGGCTAAAATCATAGTAATTAATCTTTTAGGATAATATTTTTTGTCGGCGGGAATCGCTTTTTCAACCACAAATTTTACGGGCATGTTGCTCTCCATATCTATTTTCGCATCCATCATTTTTGATCTGGCTAATGAATGGTACTGGCTAAAGTGAAATTGTTCATTGTGTAATGTTTGTACAATAGGACCCCATTTGGTCAATTTTTCCATCTCTTTTTCCAGCCGCTCTCTTGCCCCCTGATTACCTTGTGCAATAGCAATAGCCAATTGTTGTGTCAATCTTTCCGTTTGTTTTTCCAACACCAAAACTCCATTCTGGGCTATAACCAACAAAGAGTCATCAATCCTTCGTATTTCACGATCGGCATCCTCCAATTGCTTTTCTAATGTTTGATAAGCAATAGTTGCACGTTCACGTTCTATCCTGTTTTTAAAAGTGTCTAATTGAACTACAATTTCATTACAAATATCGGCAGCCAACTGACTATCCCAATCCGATACGGTGATTGAAATAGCTCCATATTGAGTTCTTTTTACAGTAAACTGATTATTCACGGTTTTGTACAAACGATGTCGCCAATGTTTCATGTTGGGATTCAAACCATAGTGCTCAACCAGATTAAATTTCTCAATGATTACATCCTTTAATTCACGAGATGTCAAGAGCTGCATCATATGCTCCGTTTCCTCCTCAACAGCATAGGCTTTAATATCCAAACGCTCATTACCGTGCGGACCCATTAAAATTTTAGCGATGGAGTTGGTTCGGGGTGCGTATATGATAGAGGTTGACTTATATTGAGGTCTAATCAAAAAAGTAATACCTAACGCAAGAACCGCTGCAATAAAGGATACCAGAATAAGTTCTTTTCTCCACTTCCATATAAAACGAATTAAATTGAAGGAGTTAAATTGATTTTGTGTCTCTTCCATTGTTGTTTTTTTTCTTTTTTATTTGTTTTTATTAAAAAAAGGGGGGGAGGAAAAGTTACGCTTCTCGCTCCTGTATCGTGATAGAAAGTTCGTTCAATTGCTCCTCGGAAACACGTGCCGGAGCCTGGATCATCGTGTCTCTGGCTGCATTGTTTTTCGGAAAAGCAATAAAGTCCCTGATAGAATCGGTGTCGGAAAGGACTGCGCAGAGGCGGTCAAATCCGAAAGCAATTCCACCGTGTGGAGGCGCACCATATTGGAATGCATCCAACAAGAAGCCAAATTGCGCTTGTGCTTCCTCTTCGGTAAATCCCAGAACTTTAAACATTTGAGATTGCAGTTGGGTATCATGAATACGGATAGAACCTCCACCAATCTCTGTTCCGTTAATCACCAAATCGTAAGCATTGGCATTCACAGCTCCCGGATCAGTTTGCAAAAGCTCGATATGTTCCGGTTTGGGAGCGGTAAACGGGTGGTGTTTGGCGTAAAAACGCGCAGTTTCTTCATCCCACTCCAACAGAGGGAAGTCAACAACCCACAACGGTTTATAATCGCCGGCTTTTCGTAATTCCAACCGATTTCCCATCTCTAAACGCAATTCTCCCAACTGTTTTTGGGTTTGCTCTTTTTTGCCGCTTAATATCAGGATGAGGTCACCGGCATTGGCATTGCTATGTTTAGCCACTTCTTGCAAATCCTCCTGATTGTAGAACTTATCCACAGAGGATTTGAAAGTTCCTTCCGGCTGACACATGATATACACCATTCCGGAAGCGCCAATTTGCGGACGACGAACAAATTCAGTAATGTTGTCCAACTGTTTGCGGGTGTAGTTGGCTGCACCGGGAACAACGATTCCTCCAATCCATTCCGCTTGGTTAAAGATCGAGAAATCACGATGTTGCAAGTAAGGAGTCAGGTTGACAAACTGCATTCCAAATCGGATATCCGGTTTGTCAGATCCATACAAGTTCATCGCATCCTGATAGGTCATTCTTGGAATCGGTCCTATTTCAATCTGTTTGATTTGCGCAAAAATATGCTTCACCAATCCCTCAAATGTGGTCAAAATATCCTCTTGACTCACAAACGACATTTCACAGTCGATTTGAGTAAACTCCGGTTGTCTGTCTGCTCTTAAATCCTCATCACGGAAACAGCGAACAATTTGGAAATATCGGTCAAATCCGGAAACCATCAACAGCTGTTTGAAGGTTTGGGGCGATTGGGGTAAAGCGTAGAATTCTCCCGGATGTATTCTGGAAGGAACGATAAAGTCGCGGGCTCCTTCCGGAGTCGATTTGATCAAAAATGGAGTCTCAATCTCGAGAAATCCCACAGATTGGAGATAGTTTCTCACGGCTAAACCCACATTATTTCTGAAAATCAGGTTGTTTTTCACTTTGTTTCGGCGCAAATCCAGATAGCGATACTTCATACGCAACTCATCTCCGCCATCGGTTTGATCTTCAATGGTGAATGGGGGCACTTTCGATTGGTTGATCACCTGAAGTTGGTTCACCATAATCTCAATATCTCCCGTTGGGATGTTAGGATTTTTGCTATAGCGTTCCATCACTGTGCCGGAAACCTGGATAATCCACTCACGACCAAGCTTTTCAGCTTTTTCTGCCAAAGCCGCGTTCACTTCGTGATTAAAAACCAATTGGGTAATGCCGTATCTGTCACGTAAATCGATGAAAATCATCCCTCCCATGATTCTGTTTTTCTGAATCCATCCAATCAGAGTTACCTCTTTTCCAACGAAATTCATATTGAGTTCACCACAATGATGTGTTCTGTATGCAGTCATAGTCATATTGTCAATAATTAGATCTTAAATTACATTAAAATACAATCCGCAAAGATACGAAATAATGAACAAATCTTCAAAATTTGAGTTCTAAAAATTTCAGTATTTTTGTAGGTTGTACAAAACTATTGTTAAATATTGTAAACGTCTAATTTAATGAAAGTTACCGATATGAGCCCTGATAAAATTACGCAAATTATTAACTTAGTCAAATCAGAAGTAAAATATGCCCTTGGATGTACCGAACCGGTAGCGGTTGCTTTGGCAGTGGCAAAATCTTGTGAAATACTAAGATCCAACAATGAAGAACCCACACAAGTTTGGGTGGAAGTCAGTCCCAACATTTTAAAAAATGGAATGGGAGTGGGCATTCCGGGAACCAATATGATCGGGTTGGATATAGCTTCAGCATTGTCGATGGTGTGCGGAAAAACAGAGTATAATCTGGAAGTTTTAAAAGAGGTAACACCGGAGAAAATCGAGATGGCTCAATCCATTTTAGCTCAAGGAAATGTGAGAGTGAGGATGGCAACAACATCTAAAAAACTGTACATTAAGGCGACAGCAAGGAACGATAATCATAAAGCAACAACAATTATCCAGGACATGCACGATAACATCGTTTATTACGATTATGATCAGACCATACTTTTTAATGAAAACTCCGATGCCGTAGAGGAGAACCACTGTGTACTGGATGGTGAAGAGCAGATGAACTCAATATTGGAAGTGGGTTTGAGTGTGGCTGTCATTTGGGATTTTGTACAAAAGGCTGAATATCAGGATATTGAATTTATTTTGGAATCAGGCAAAATGAACAAAGCTCTGGCAGAAGAGGGATTATCAAAAGAGTACGGCTTGCAGGTTGGAAGAACAATACAGAGAAATATTCATAAAAATATTTTGGGATATGGTTTATTAACCCACTCTATGGCACTTTCAGCGGCAGCTTCAGATGCAAGAATGGCAGGTTCCTTGTTACCGGCGATGAGCAATAGTGGAAGTGGCAATCAGGGTATTACGGCGACAGTGCCGGTGGTTGCCGCTGCGGAATATTTTGAAAGTTCTGACGAGGAATTGGCTCGCGCGTTGATGTTGAGTCACCTGATGACCATCCATATCAAAGGACAATTGGGCAGACTTTCCGCTCTATGCGGAGCATTGGTTGCCTCAATTGGGGCTGCTTGCGGGATGGCCTATTTGGCAGGAGGCAATTTGCAACAAGTGGAATTCACGATTAAAAACATGATTGGTAATATGACCGGAATGGTGTGTGACGGAGCCAAAATCGGATGTTCTCTCAAAGTAGCATCAGGAATCTCTTCGGCAGTACAATCGGTTTTGTTGGCTATGGATAATATTTGCATCTCCGACAATGATGGAATTATTGAAAAAGATATCGAAAAAACCATCAAAAACTTAACCAATATCGGCTCCAAAGGAATGCAAGCCACCGATGATATGATCCTGAAAATTATGGTATCAAAATTAGACAATTAGGGATTTCTACGACCATTTTCAAAATTATTATGTATGATTTGATAATCAGGGATATAAATCCGAAATCCGCATTCCGAAATCCGAAATCAAAATGGCTTTAGCCCAAATTTATTATAATGTTACCCTTTGTTAGGTTTTTGTGTTGATTATTGTTTTTTAAATATCTTAACAAAAAGTTGTTTTAAATCGTCGCATACAGTTTCATATTCAGGCAGTTTCCCCTCTTCTATTTGGTGTTCCAAACTGTTTTTCCACGCAGATTTTAGAATTTTGTTGTCTTTATTTATCAAATCTTCTATGCCTGAATATTGGATTTTTTTGTATTTTACTTTTTTGTTAAAACCATTTACAACCTTTTGCCAATCAATATTTTCAATATTCCGGCTCAAATACCAAATATCATAATAATCTCTTGGGGCTTTATATGAACGCTGTATCAATGCTCGAAGTTTTTCAGAAAGCACTTCATAAATGCTATAAATTGGTATATTTTGAGCATTTTCGGTTAGCTTATCGCTGTAATTGTGAATGATATTTGCAACTTCCGGTTCAAAAATCATCTTTTCATATAAAATTATCTCAATTTTTATGCTTGTCTGCCAGCGATTTGGCTCTGGTGGTTGCTGATTTTTACTGTGATCTGCTCCCCAAAACTTAACTTTCGCTCTAAATCCCGTAAGTTGATTGTTAAACTGCAAATTTTCAAGTGATTGAATATACAAAGGTATTTCTGCACGTTCTGAAATAAGCGCTACAATCTTTTTCAGCATTTTCATATCAAACACAAAATTTGCATTTATAGCTGTAAAATCAAGGTCTTCGGAAAAACGATAATTAGGGAAACGACATTTTTTCAAACAAGTTCCGCCTTTAAAAACCAGATTTTCACGACATTCAGGAACAGTGTAAATCGCATCAAGAAAATGTCCCAAAACCCAATCTTTATCAATGGTTGTGGTGCGAACTTTTTGCTCTATTGCCAATCTATTGATCTCGTTTTTAGTAATCATTTTAATACTGATTTTTCACAATTCCTAAAATGGTTTCATTTGATAAATTCATTTTCAAACGCCAAACGCTGTTTATTTCGCCGGTATTTTCGCCAAAAATATCAAAGAGGTTATAACTGCGATTAACTTTGGAGCGGGCATATTTAATAAAACTCTGTAAATTTTTCTTTTCAAAAAATTCTGCCAAAAATCCAAGTCGCTTTGTTACAGCAATATTATTCACGGCTTCGCAATAGTTTTTCAACTTTGCTGAATTTAATTTTGCAATATAAAATGCTCTAATTAACTCTGCAAAACCGCCTGAATATTTTGGTAAATCAAAGCAATCCACAATCGTTTTTTCAATGTCAGTAATTGGGTATTGATAATTTCCGTACCCGTTAAAAACAATTCCTGTTCGCTTATTGGGTTTAATTTTAATGAATTGATAGGTTATTCCGGCAAATTCAACTTCTTTTTTGAGTTGAGTGGTTTGTATAAAAACTTTATTGGGAAACTGCTCTGTAAGTCCGTGTAAGTTCAATGCTGACCAATAGGCAACAGCACCCTCTTTTGCAAGAAAAGTACCTATTACATTTTCATCTCTAAAATGGGCACGACAATATTTCCCACGTTCAAGGCGAGCAAGAAAACCTTTTGCAACAAGATTTTCAACAATTTCATTGATAGTTCGATTGTCTAAATCAAGTTCAATTTTAAGTGTTCGAATATCAAAAAACTGAATTTCCTGTTCTTCAAGATATTTAATAAAATCGTTTTGTGTCATCTTATAAGCATATTTCATTATCTTATATCCGCTTTAATGACGGTTTTATTATTTATAATTATGCCTCAAAAATAGTACTTTTTATTTATTTATACAAGATGTCAAGGAAGATTTGTTAACAAATTTTTGTTAATTCTATATTCATTCCGCCTTCACAAGGTTTTTCTCAAAAGGATAACATTCCAGAGTGGGGTGATGGATTAACAAAAAAGACACCCCAAATTCTGCCCCCTGTTTATTTTAAATACCAAATAAGAAATAAGAAGTAAGAAGTAAATATATTTCTAAATACTTGATAATCAAATAATTATAGATTTAGGATCTCGTAATTCGTAATTCGTAATTGTTCCGCCTTCCGCCTTTTTTTAATCCTATTAATCCTAGTCCGCCTTTATAATGTCATATCTCTCTCAGGATCAATGTTTTGCTATTATTTATTGATTTTCTATTTCTTTTGCCCAAGGACTCAAAATATATTCGTGTAAATCATATTGAAACTGTTCCCGCAATAAAGTTAAAATATGATTATAGTGTAATTCATTAACTTTTCTGTAAACTTTCCCATACATACTAATATTATCCGGGTGATCAACTATGATACCATCAAAAAAGAAATGCCAAAAAGTTTTAATCTCAATATCAGAATAGCCCTCCAATATTTTCAGAAAATCTTCTGTATTATTTAAAAAAAGTTCTTGTAATTTATACTGAAAATAATTTACCGCATCTGCAGCCCAATAACTATTTTGAGATATATTTATAATCTTTTTATAGAAATCTGTTTTATCAACTACATCTATTGTGGAGTAAAACCTATCGATGTGTTCACTGGAAACAGAATAAAGAGGAGAATAATAGGTAGAATCTTCATTTATCTCTTTATAGCCATAAGTGGAATTAAATAATTGAAAATTATCAGGAAAAACTTGAAAGAAAGATGCCTTATATTGATTGCTATCTTTTGAATTTTCAGATAAACTATAATATTCAACAAGTAAAGAATCTAATCGGTTTTGACTCATAACAATGTAAGTAGAAATGAGCATTAAAAATAAAATCACAATTCTTTTCATCACTTTACATTTTGGGGATTGATTCAAAGGTGTCTTTATTCTAAAACAGAATTCCAATATAAAAGCCATTCTGGTAAATAGGAGTTATTCGGTTATAATAGTAAAAGAAAGGTTTTTTGACAGGGTACACCGTTTCATAAGAGATTCTATTCATTGTAACTTCCTTATTATCAGTAAGATTATATTCAACAATAAGATATTCTCCAACATTAGGTAACTCTCCTACATACTTTCCATCCATATAATTCAATATTTCTTCGGTGCATTTACATTCATTGAGTAACAATTCCCATGTGTCGCCTTCTTGAATTTTTTGAAAAAAATGGGCTTTTTTACTACATTCTCCCCTAACTCCATTTTTATTCAACTGTCCTTCTGAATATTGATAACGCAAACTAGCCGATTCAATCGGCCACTCTTTTTGAGTTATTGGAATGTTTTTTTGATAATAAAAATCTCGCATAGAATCACTTTTAGTCACGAAGAGATCATCTATTGAGCAATTTATAGAAATTATAGCCAAAATGTTATTATGATAAAGAAAACCTGTGCAGTTTTCTTTCTTGAGAATTTCCCAAATTGTAAGATCATATTGTTCAATATCAGCGAAAATTCTGATGGTTGTATCTGTTTCATATGTAATAAAAAATCGGTAGAAATAGGGTTTATTCAGAAGACAAAAAATACACTCTTCAGAAAGCATATCCAAACTATCCAACAAACTATATATTACAGGATTCTTGATTTCGTATTCAGGAAGTTTTAATACAAGTTTATCATTATCCCCTGTTTGGGAATATAACGTGAAACCATTCAGTAAAATTCCTATGCAAAAAAATAATATTTTCAATTGCTTCATCATGATTAAAAATATTTATTTTGACTTTTGAGGATCACTTGGCAAAGGTAATTAAAAAAGTCGAAAGTCGGAAGGCGAAAGTTTTTTCATAATTGAAAGTTGAAAATTGAAAATGGCAAAAAATAAAACCTATCTTATAGATATAATTGAATATCAAGTAGTTAAATCATATTTCCACACATTTTTTAATTCTTAATTCTACATTCTAAATTCTAAATTTAGGATCTCGTAATTCGTAATTCATAATTGTTTATTCCGCCTTCCGCCTTCACCCTTCCGCCTTCCTCAAAAGTTGTATATCGCTTTGGGTGCAAAGAATCTCATTCCTAATCCTCTGAGTAACAGGAATAAAAGGAGTGAAACCCAAAGGGCGTTGTTGCCCATAAATTGGCTGAAGCCGTAATAGAAAAGGAAGTAGGCAGCGGTGGCGATAAAAATGGCATTACGCATTGCCTTGGAGGCTGTTGCACCAACATAGATCCCGTCCCACAAAAAGGCTGCAAACCCCGAAATAGGAATCAGCAAGACCCACCAGAAGTAAGTACGGGAGGCTTCCAAAACTGTCTGTTCATTGGTGAAGAGACTCAGAATCTCCTCCCCCCAAATAAAATAGATCAAAGTAAAAAAAGTGGTCAAAATCCAACCCCATCGAAAAATATAACGAATCGCTAATTTTAAACTTCCTTTGTTTTTGGCTCCCACAAATATACCGGTGAGCGACTCCGCAGCATACGCAAATCCATCCATGATATAGGAGAAAAGGGTGAATAGCTGCATCAATAACGTGTTGACAGCCAGTACGGTATCGCCAAATCGGGCAGAGAAACTCGTAAAGCTGGTGAAAACGATAATCAGACAGAAAGTTCTCAAAAAGATGTCGGAGTTTACCTTGAAGAAGTTGACCCACAGATGTAATTGGAATAGGGATTTACGATTGTAATATTTTCTCAATTTTCCGTAGTAAATGAGCCACAGCGTTGCAGCCAGCAGCAAACCGGTGTATTCGGCGACAACAGTTCCAAGCGCAATCCCTTTGAATCCCATATTTAATCCGTACACAAACAGCAGACTGAAAGCGATATTCAAAACATTGACTGTGATGGCAATAATCATCGGGAAACGGGAGTTTTGCATCCCGATAAACCATCCTTTGGCAACGTACAAGAGTAGGGTACAGGGTGCAGCCCAGATTCGGATGTAGAAGTAATCGATGATGGGTTGCTGTGTTTCGGGGGAAACTTTGATAAAAATCAGGGCAAATTTGAGAATCGGTGACTGTAAAATAATCAATATCAGGGAGATAGTCAATGCAATCAGGATACCTCGCATCATAATGGTAATCACCTCTTCCAAATCTCTGGCTCCCAAAGCTTGAGCAGTGAAACCGGTGGTTCCCATTCGTAGAAATCCGAAGTTCCAGTAGATAAAGTTGAAGATTACCCCTGCAACTCCAATTGCTCCAATAAAGGAAAGTGAGCCCATGTGTCCCGCAATAGCCAAATCGACCATGCTGAGCAAAGGGACACTTATATTGCTGATAATGTTAGGAACGGCTAATTTAAGAATTCGTCGATTCATAGGATAAAGAGCAAATTAACCGACTTTCACGGAAACAGTTTTAGCACTCCCAATGGAAATAGGGGTTATAACCAAAAAACCCATAACCTTTTCGGATGGTTTCAGAAAATAAAACTTTAAAAAAATAAAGAATTATAAGAAGGATTCAATTTTTTTAACCAATTCAGGTTTTTTAATCAATCCAACGTGAACATCCTTCACATCTCCATTTTTCAAGAAGATGATCATAGGGATATTTCTCACGCCAAATTGCATAGCGATATCATTGTTTGCATCGGTATCACATTTTCCGATGATGGCTCTGCCTTCGTACTCTTTCGCTACTTCTTCAATGATGGGAGTTAATGCTCTGCAAGGGCCACACCATTGAGCCCAAAAATCGATCACGATCAATTTATCCGATTTGGTGATCTCTTCAAAATTTGCGCCATTAATTTCTACTGTCATAGTTATCTGTTTTTTGGTTAATAATGTTAAAATATGATCTTAAATTTCTACAGCTTCTTTTAATTTTTCAGCATTTTCAGCAACTTGCAGTGCTTCGATGGTCTCTTCAATATCACCATCCATAAATCCGATCAAATTGTACATTGTCAGGTTGATTCGGTGATCGGTTACTCTGTTTTGAGGATAGTTGTAGGTTCTAATTTTAGCGGATCGGTCACCCGTAGAGACCATAGTTTTTCTCTTGGATGAAATCTCATCCAGATATTTCTGGTACTCTCTTTCAAAAAGTCGGTTCCGAAGTACTTTCATCGCTTTTTCCAGGTTCTTGATCTGCGATTTTTCGTCCTGAATAGCCACGACAATCCCGGTAGGAATGTGTGTCAATCTGATAGCAGAGTAGGTTGTGTTCACCGACTGTCCGCCCGGTCCGGATGAACAATAGGTATCTTTACGGATATCACTCTGTTTCAACTCAATATCAAACTCATCAGCTTCAGGCAACACCACAACGGATGCGGCAGAAGTATGCACTCTGCCCTGAGATTCCGTTTGAGGTACACGTTGGACACGATGCACTCCGGATTCATATTTCAACAATCCGTACACCTGTTCTCCGGAAACTTCAAAAACGATCTCCTTAAAACCGCCTACAGTTCCTTCAGTCATGGAGAGCACTTCAACTTTCCATCCCTTTTTATCAGCAAAATGTTGATACATTCTGAAAAGATCGCCGGCAAAGATACTCGCCTCATCGCCACCGGTTCCGGCACGAATTTCTACCTGAGCATTTTTGGAATCCTGAGGATCCGATGGAAGTAGTAAAATACGGATTTTCTCTTCCAAACTCTCTTTTTGTTCCAGAAAAACATCCAATTCAGACTTGGCTAACTCGCGAAAATCCTCATCTTTTTCCGTGGAGATAATCTCTTTGGTATTGGCTATATTATCAACAATATTTTTGTACTCTTTGTAAGCGTCAACAACAGGAATTAAGTCTTTATAATCTTTGTTCAGTTTGATATAGCGTTTCATGTCGGAAATCACATCGGGTTGTGTGATTTCATCCGCTATAACTAACCAATTTTGGTAAATTGCTTCTAATTTTTCTAACAAATCATCCATTAGTGAATCCTATTTTTTAGGGTTGCAAAGATACAAAAATTATGATTGATCTATTTGAGTATACTCACTATTCATATTTTAATTTTTTGGAACAGGTTGATTTAAAATTTATTGAATCACGATTTCATCAGTAAAAATCCAGCAAGGCTCTCCAAAACCACGATGCCATTCCGGATTTTTCTTTATTGCTTTGGCTTTTATTTTGATATATCTTGCCTCCTTGGCGAGATCTGTTTTGACAAACTTTTGAATATGTGCTTTTGCTAAAACTTCCGGATTCTGATAAGTTTCGGAAAAAACTTTTTCCCATCTGCGTCCGTTTTTTGAAACGTAGAATGTAACCTCTTCAGGAACAAAAATCCAGGAAAGAGGGTAAAAGTAGAAATCGATACTGATTTGCTCAATGGGTGTGATCTCTTCCAAATCCACAACTGCTTCAAAATCTTGTCCCAGGAACCCCAGCCAATTTTGGTGATAATTGAGTATTCCGAAAACCCCGTCAATCAAAGCTTCTGCTCCACCCCGGTTATAAGCGTTACTGAATTTTGTTTTGAGCTTGATTTTTTTCCCAACTGCCAAATTGTTCACACTCGACTTTTCAATAAAGTGGAACACATTTTCCCGCCACTGTTCAGGAGAATAACCGTTTTCCTCCAGGTTTTTTATTCCCATTTTTTCACAATCTGCCACAAATCGGTTGATCAGATCGATCATCTCCGGTTTGACCTTTTTAACGCCATTTTCAAAATGGAAAAGAGAGAGTTCTTCCGACACTTCACTCATGGAAAGTTCTATTTTGGCAAAATCATGAGAGAGTTCCAAATACCTGATTCTATCCTTAACATCTTGTCTGTGAGCTAATTGATATGCCTGTACGAACAGTGAATCATACTCTTTTATCAGTTCGGGTGTCAGATAAGTATTAACTCCATCAATGGGATAACCGTAGATATCCAGTCTTTGGTCCCCGTTAATAACGGCTTGTGTGTTTTTTTTGAAATAAGAATAAATGGGGGGATATGCTCGCTCATAGTATCCCTCAATAAATTCGTTCATAATCTCCTCGGGACTGCTGTGGACGTCCCACATCAGTTTAGCGATGAGGTAAGTTCTGAGCTCCATCCAGGAGGTTTTGTTGTTGGGTCCGGTTCCTTGCTCAAACATCATTTTTACCCCGGAGCGGGAAAACCATTCCAGGTTGGGCTGTAAAACATGCAAATTGGGGAAAGGATTCATCATGTTCCGGAATTGAACTACATAATCCCAGAGAAAAATGTTGTCCGTCAGGTTTTTCCATCCGGTCATGTCGCTCACAAAGGATTGCTCCCGTGGATTGAGTTCAATGCCTCTTTCTCTTCCACACTCGATAGAGCAAAACATAATATTCACATTATCAGCCGGTTGAATGAGTCTGTAAGGAGGTTTTCGGGTGTATTGGTAAGCCAAAGTAGAGATGATTTTGTCCGGGAAACGGGCAGCTACCTGATTGATAAAATAGAGCAACGTTCCGGAAGGAGCACCATAGAGCGAGTCCAATCTCCGACATTGAGAACAGGTGCAATTGTTCATGTTGTCGTTGTTGGAAACGGACCAATAGAGCGCATCCGGTTTTTCATCCATCATCACTTGCAAGTTTTTACACAACTGTTCCAGCAGTTCCGGATTGGATAAACAAAGTTGCCCATCTTTAATCCGTCTGCCATGAATTTCCGAAAACCATTCGGGATGAGTTTCGAAATATTGCTCAACGGGAATCAGATATTGAAATGTGTGGACAAACATACCCCACTCTTTATATAAATCTTCACGATTGTGAAGTCGATGCCAATTCAGGTAAAAATCGGAGTGATTCGGATAGTAGTACAACACTTCTCTGTACTTAAAACTAGGATTTTTCAATTGGTTGAGTTGCGGTAAAACATAAAATCCCTGTTGGACAACATCCAGAGCATCAGGAGTATAGAGACGGGTACCCAACTGTTCCTCAAGAAAATCGTAAACGGCGTACAAAGCAGCTTTTTTGTAAGTTCCGTATAAGATTAAGTTTTCACGGTCACAATATTTGATAAATCCGTCATCCCGGATTTGATCTTGATTTTTTATTGTTTGAGCTGCATATTCAGTATTCCCGATGTAGATTCCTTTCTCTACGGTTTGTTCTCCTTCCCGGAGGATGGGGAGCTCGGCGCCTGAAATGGCAATCAGCAATCGCTGCATTTCCTGAGCGGCATGTTGCTCAATATCAGAAGGATAAGATGGTACGACGATGCTATGCTCTGATTCCCCCCTATTAAATAAAAGAGATTGAGAAAAAAGAGAAAAATTAAAAAGCAGAACTAAAAGTAAACCGTATCTTTTCATAAAATAATTAAAAAGCAAATGTACGATTTTTATTGATTTAATCTAATTTGTTGTACTTTTGTTGCCTCAATTCAAAAAAGATGTCAAAGATTGAACTGTTAGCACCGGCAAAAAATGGAATATATGGTCAGGAAGCAATCAACCATGGAGCGGATGCGGTCTATATTGGAGCACCTCAATTCAGTGCACGGGTAGCTGCCAATAGTTCCATTGCGGAGATTGAAGAGTTGGTACGTTATGCCCATCGTTACGGGGCAAAGGTATTTGTGGCTTTAAACACGATTTTGGATGATCGGGAGCTGGAACAGAGTGCCCAACTGATCAATCAGTTTTACAATATCGGAGTGGATGCACTGATCATTCAGGATGTCGGAATTCTGTCACTGGATCTTCCGCCTATACCGCTTCATGCTAGTACTCAAATGGATAACAGATCGTTACAAAGGATTTTGTTGCTGGAACAATGGGGTTTTGAAAGAGCTATTTTGGCACGTGAGCTTACTTTGGAAGAGATTGCACAGATCAGACAAAATAGTTCGATTGAACTGGAAGCGTTTGTACATGGCGCATTGTGTGTAAGTTACAGCGGGCGCTGTTATTTGAGTCGCGCCTATACAGGGCGAAGTGCCAATCGGGGAAACTGCTCTCAACTTTGTCGTTTGCCCTACACTCTGGTCGATCAATCCGGAAAAGTTATTGTTCAGGATCGTCATTTGCTCTCTCTGAAAGATATGGATCGCTCTCATGCACTGAAGGAGATGATGGATGCCGGAATTACCTCTTTTAAAATTGAGGGGAGATTGAAAGAACTCTCTTATCTCAAAAATATTACATCCTATTATCGTCAGAAACTGGATGCTATTTTGAATGAAACGCCTGATTATCAACGCGCTTCTTTTGGAACTACAACCTTCTTTTTCACTCCTGATCCTACCAAAACTTTTCACCGTGATAAAACCGAATATTTTCTAAAAGGTAGAATTCCTGTGCATACAACGTTGAATACTCCCAAATCTACAGGAGAGTTAATCGGAAAAGTGACCCAGGTTTTTGATTATTATTTCACTTACGTAGGCAAACCATTAAATAATGGAGACGGCATGATTACCTTTGATAGTCAAGAACAATTAGTAGGTTTCAAAGTGAATAGGGTAGAGGGGAATAAGGTTTTTCCGGCTACTATGCCCATTCTTGAAAAGGGACAAGTATTGTACAGAAATGAAGATCACGACTTAGAAAAGCAGCTGTCCGGCAAAACGGCTGAGAGAAAATTGGCACTCTCCATTCAGGGGAAAGAAACCACAAACGGACTGATGCTTTCTTTCAAAGACGAGATGGGGAATCAGTTTGTTAAAGAGTATCATATCGAAAAAGAGATAGCCCGAAATCAGGAGATGGCAAGGGAAAATACAATCAAACAACTGAGTCGTATCGGGAATACCTATTTTCATATTCAAGATATTGATATAGAATGGGATACTCCATTTTTTATTCCTTCTTCACAGATTTCTACAATGAAAAGAGAGATGTTGGAAGGATTGGAAGAGGTGAGAACGCAGCGAGAATTAATCCCCAATCCTAGACCACGCCGGAAAATAAATCACGGAGTTCAGGTTCCGAAAGAGTTGAGCTATCTTTTCAATGTAGCGAACAGTGGAGCCAGGAAGATCTATTTTTCTGAAGGGGCAGAAAAGATTGATCCCGCTTTTGAGCAACAGATCCCGGAAGGAAATCCGCTAGTGATGCAGTGTAAGCATTGTATTAAATATGCGTTGGGATTCTGTCCGAAGTATTTTCCTGACAAAAAGAGAACCTCATTTCAAGAACCTTTTTACTTGAAACAGGGTGCAATAAATCTAAGAGTAGAATTTGACTGTAAAGAGTGTGTTATGAATCTTTATTCTCTTCCGAAGGGTTATGATCTTCCGAAAGGGGAATAAGGTGTTTGTATTTTTCTCTTCGTTCATTCCATTTTTGACGTGCATATTGCTGCATATCAGTAAATTGGTCTGTTTCGTCAACAATCTCCATTCCTAATATGGACTCAATAATATCCTCTAATGTAACGATACCGTTAAAGCTTCCATATTCATCGGTAACAATTGCAATATGTTCTCTTTCTTGTAATAATCGTTCCCATAATCTCATGATGGATTCTTCCTCGTCAGCAACAATCACTTCTCTTTTAAATTCAGAAAGCTTAGCATGGAAATTATCATTGGCCATTTGTTCCAAAATCTTTTGACGAAGTACATATCCGGTAATATGATCCTCATTTCCACCGACATACACCGGAATACGGGCATAGTGTAAATAATCTTTATTTTTATAAAACTCTTCAACGGTCATCTCTTCCGGAGCAATCAATACTACAATTTGTGGAGTCATAATATCTTCCACTTTAATGGTATCCAACTTTTGAAGATTTTGGATGATAATATTCTCAGATGCATCAAACTCTCCTTTTTCTGTGGCCATATCAGCCATAGCAAATACCTCCTCACGGCTCACGCTGTTGTCAAAATCCTTTGGTCCGACTAATTTGGACAAATATTCAGATATGATTACAAAAGGGTAGGAGATGATAATCATAAATTGGAGCCATGGAGTAATTCGAACAATTAAGTTCTTCCATAGATGAGCACCTAAAACTTTAGGAATAATTTCAGAAAGCACTAGAATAAGAATTGTAAGAACAGCTGAAATAACCCCAAAAGAAACGTTTTTAAATATGAGAACTGCTTGAGCTCCCACTCCGGCAGCACCCACTGTGTGGGCAATAGTGTTGAGTGTTAAAATGGCAGCAAGTGGTCTGTCGATATTTTCTTTAAAATTCTTTATTGTGGCAGCTCTTTTAACTCCCTCATTTTCAAGCATATTGATATATGAAATTGGAGTGGAAAGAAGAGCAGCTTCAAAAAGTGAACAAAGAAAAGAAACGGTTAAAGCTAAAAACAGGTAAAATAATAATAAACCCATGATATGTTAAAAATAATTTTGGCAAAATTAATGAAAATAGTTATATCAATGGAAATTGATTATCGTTAAAATAAATACATTAATTTACTTTTATCACAGGAAACATTGCTTCTATCCTTTTTATATAATCTGCTTTTACATATTGTACTGTCGAATCTAAAAAAGTAGAATCTAATGCAGAGTGATACTTGATGAAATATTCTTCAAAAGGAAAATCATACCTGATTATATAAATTGAACCTATTGAAGAATAGGTATATATAAAATAATCGCAGTTATACTTAAAATATTTAATCAGCTTTATTGAGTTTGATATTTTTTTTTCGTATTGAATAGAGTTAGAATCAATCTTAAAAGGACCTCTAAAACTGGTATCCTGAAACATGTTTAAAACATCAATAAAATTTATGCAACTTCCTGAATCTATTAACATAGACCCTTGAATAGGTTTGTTTTTTAACTCTCCGCAAATTAATATTGTGTCTTTTTTTAGATTGACGCATTTACTATTATCCTCATTTTTATTGTCTTTTGTATTACAACAAATAAAAACGATAAAGAACAAAATTAATAATAACTTATCTGTATAATCCATGCCAATAATCATTATAAAATTTTTTCATCAGAATATTCTGCATCGGAACAATATTTCCGATCTAAAATTACTGCACTTACATTGTCTAAATTGTCACTCAATTTATACTCTTTAATTCCAAAAGGACTATTAAATTTACTCATCAAATCGCCGGTCATATTAAACACTACCTCTTTGTTCATTATTCCCAAACGGGAACTGCCGTAAATGGGGCGCGTTTGATCACTGTACTTTTTATGTAATCCATTCAGAATCACAGTTTTTGTAATCCAATTCAATGAGCAAAGATACACAAATTTTTGATATATCAATAAAATCAACCCATTACCTGATGTTTTTTGAGCATTCATAATTTTTTGTCTGTTATAATGTTTTTTTGTTAGCTTTGCTTGTTGAATCTATGTAGTACGGATCTCCTTCCATTACTTTTGAACATACCGCCAAATTTCATATCTTTGCCGATTATTTTATTTTTTTAGAGATGAACTGGGTAAAATTAATAAAAGGTAAAAAAACAAAAGATTTAATCAAAGAGTATTTCAGTATTATTTTGGGATCTTTTTTGATGGCTGTAGGGTTGGTGGTGTTTATATCACCATTGAAATTAGCTCCTGGTGGGGTTTATGGGATAGCGATTATTTTGCACCATATTTTTGATTTTCCTATCGGATTGTCCGGAATCGCATTGGATATTCCTCTTTTATTGTTGGGAACTTTGATATTAGGTCCAAAATTTGGAGTTAAAACAGTGGTGGGAATTGTTTCGCTCTCCGGTTTTATAACGCTATTGGAGTTTGCTTATGGCTATGATCCATTGATTGCAATAATGGAAAATAATGTTCTGATTCCTGATCCGGCAGCAAACTTTATTCTTTCTCTTTTTGGAGGCGTATTTGTGGGTGTGGGATTGGGAATTGTGTTTAAAGCAAGAGCTACGTCAGGTGGAACAGATATCATTGCGATGGTATTTCAAAGATATTTCAAGTATATACCGTTGGGAAATATGATTATTATTGTGGATTCAGTAATTGTATTGGCAGCGTTGGCGGTTTTTAAAGATTGGAGTATTCCTTTGTATTCCTGGTTTGTGATTTACGTGGTTGGCTTTACTGTTGATAAAGTAATTTCAGGTATTTCAAGAAGGAAAGCAGTTATTGTTGTATCAGATCATTATGATAAAATCAAAGAGTTTATTATCAACGACTTAGAAAGAGGCGGAACATTTCTTCAAGGAGAGGGAATGTATAACCAAGCGGAAAAGAAAATTATTTTTACAACTATGAGTTCTAAAGAGTTGCCTTCTTTATTATACCACATTCATGAAGCTGATCCTAAAGCATTTATCTCCATATTGGATGCTTCAGATGTGTTTGGAGAGGGATTTAACTCACTGAGAGAAAAAGCATTACACTAATGAGAGAGCAAATAATTATACAATTATCTACTGTTTTTGATCCGGAAATTCCGGTTAATGTGTGGGAATTGGGTCTGATTTATGATATTCGGGTTCAATCCAACAATGATGTTGAAATTGTGATGACTTTGACTGCACCCAATTGTCCCGAAGCGGGATTACTTCCATATCAAATTGAACAAGCAGTAAAAAGGGTTCCAGATGTTGGTAATGTGGATGTTAAAATCACTTTTGAACCCCCTTGGAACATGGATAAAATGAGCGAGGCAGCTAAATTGGAATTAGGATTTTTATAATCAAAAATATAGTAAAATGAAAAGGTATTTCTTTACGCTTTTTCTTTTTTTGATTGTTTTACAAATAGGAACTCTATCGTACGGACAAACAACACAAAAAGAAAGATTGGAGAAGCATGTTTATTACATGGCTGCGGACTCCCTCAAAGGGAGAAAAACCGGATCTAAAGAAGCACAGAAAGTTGCAGAGTATATCAGAACTCAATTTGAAGAGATCGGTTTGACAACGAAGATGCATTCATTTAAACTCCGTATTGTTTCTCAAAATGCTCGAGCTCTATATCAAAATGTAATTGGGGTTTGGGAAGGGAGTGACCCTATATTAAAAAATGAGTTTATTGTAATTGGTGCCCATTATGATCATTTGGGAGTGAAGTTGAAAAATAACGAAGAGATCGTTTATAATGGTGCTGACGACAATGCTTCCGGAACAGCAGTTTTGATCGAATTGGCACGAAACTTAGTCCAACAAAAAGAGTTGACCAAACGCACTTTGGTATTTGTTGCTTTTGACGCAGAAGAGATCGGCTTGTATGGTTCCAAAGCTTATGTTGACATGATGAGAGAATCGGAACCGAATCAAGAAATTGTGCTCATGATCAATTTTGATATGGTTGGCTATTTGAAACAATCTCAAAAACTCAAAATAATAGGTGTGGGAACAGTTCAGAATTACTCGAACTATTTTAATGCCGTTTCTTTTCCGGAATTTTATCGATTGGATCTTAATAAACAGGATCGTTCTTTTTTGACAGGTTCAGACCATGATTCATTCACAGCAAAACAGATTCCGGCCTTTCATGTTACAACAGGATTGAAATCTCCTTACCATAAACCGGAAGATGATGCTCATCTGATCGATTATGATGGACTTTCAACAATTGTTGATTATTTTACCGAATTGGTTCCTATATTTGCTGATGATTCTGATTTGCGACCCTCCGCTAGTCTAGCAAAAAACCGCAACTATTCGAAAAATAGTTATTTTGGTTTAGTAGCCGGTATAGGGAATATGCATTATAAATATCGCCATGGAACGGTGGATGGAAAAAAAGGAGTTGCTCTCCAATTGGGTCTGTATGGGAAGGTTTCTTTAAGTAACAGTTTTGCATTAAAGGGTGAGGTAGCCTACAGCTTTGCGAACAGATATCGCAAAGAGGGGATGATCCAAACTCATGAGGTTACGGTTCCTGTTGTATTGCTCGTAAAAACAACATATGAAAATTGGCTTGAGTTGAGTACGGGTATTGGGGGATACTATTCCTATTTTTTTCATCTTAAAGAGAAAAATTCAAATCCTATTATAAAACAGTATTCTCCTCACGAAGCAGGACTTGTGCTCGATTATGAAATGAGGTTTTCCAGGATGATTTTTGGGTTACAGTATAAATATGGATTGAATGAAATGATTATCGCACCGCAAAAAGAGGATAAGACAAGACCCAGAACTGTACAATTTAAGATAGGATTTCTTTTTTAGAAAGCAACTACACAGATGTAGGGCTCCATTTTAATTTTCTTCAGTATTAATTTTGGATTTTTGTCTCCTTTGTAAATGGTTGCAGTTTGAAAATCAGCTGCAATGTGGAGATCATTTCTGAAATCAACTTCTCCCTTTTCATACCATTTAAAAAGAGCCTCTTTAGCGCACCAGATTTGAGTTATTTGCTCCGAATTATCCATATTAAAATAGTTGATCTCTTCAAAGCCTACAAATTTATGTTTTAAGTTAAGTATTTTGGAATCAACCTTTTCTATATCGATTCCAACGGGATGGTCCGGAGAATATGCAACAGCCACAATCTCTTTAGCGTGTGAAAAGGAGATAAAACCTTTCTCAATTTGAGGTGCTCCAAAAGAGTTGTAACTGATATTTACTTTAGAATTGTTAATGCATTGGGATAAAGCAACCCTGCAAGCTAATTTTTCTAATCTTTTGGAGGGGAGTTTGAGTTGCAAAATGGAAATTAAATCAGCTTCTTTCAATTGAAGTTGGTCTAAAAAGAAAGCTTCCGTTTCATTTATTTGCCATATGCAAATAGAAACGGAAGCATCAATCTGTTTTTTTAATATTAAGGGCATCTTTTATAAGCCTCTTTCTTTTTCTTTAACTTTTTTTAATTGTCTTCTCAGAGCAGCTACTGTTTCATCACAAGCTTCTTCAAAAGTTTTAGCAGTTTTGCCTGCAAGAGCATCATTTCCTCTAATTTTTATACGTATTTCTACAGTTTTATTTTCAGGTTTATCAGTGTTTTCAATTTTTAATGTGACATCAGCACCAATGATAGAATCATAAACCTGACTCAATTTTTCTACTTTTTCACTGATAAATTTTTCTAACTTTTGATCAGCTTTGAAATGTAAAGCGGTAATGTTAATGTTCATAAAACCTCCTTTTTATGCTCTTGGATGAGCTTGTTTATAAATAGATTTAAGTTTTTCGATAGATGTGTGGGTGTAAATTTGGGTTGCAGCCAAACTGGAATGACCTAATATCTCTTTAATAGCATTGATATCGGCGCCTCTGTTTAATAAATGGGTTGCAAATGTATGTCGAATAATATGAGGACTTCTTTTGTCTATAGTAGTAACCATGTTAAGATATTTCCTTACTATATTGTAAACTGATTTCTGACTCAATTTATTGTAGTTTGACGAAACAAATATATAACTTTTTTTTGACTTTTCAGCCCATTTTATATCAAAATATGAAAAATAATTTGTTAATGCTTCACGAGCTTGTTTTCCGAAGGGAACCCACCTTTCCTTATTTCTTTTACCCAATATTTTAATTCTATCTTGATAGAAGTCTATATCTTCAAATTGAATCGATATCAACTCGGAAACCCGCATTCCGGTCGCATAAAAAAGTTCTAAAACAGCTCGGTCCCGAGACCCATCATAACTATCCTCAAACTCAATTTCCGTGAATAATTTCTCCATTTCATCCTCTTCTAAATAGTAGGGGACACGTTTTGGAATTTGCGGAGAAGCAATTTGCAGGGCGGGATTGTGGGTCAGCACCCCCTCTTTTATATTAAATTTAAAAAAAGCCTTTAAAGAACTAATCTTTCGATGAATTGTTTTGATACTTAATTTCTCTACTTCAATAAGGAAAAAGATCCAATTGCGGATATGATCCAACTCAATCTCTTTAATCTCAGTTAATTCAAAATGCTCTTTTAAAAATTCAAAAAACTGTATTAAATCGGTTCGATATGAGATCAGGGTATGTTTGGAAGCTCTTTTCTCAAATTGTAAGTATTTCAAAAAAGGATCTATGGGATTCATAGTAGTAATGGTTAATCTGTAAGGATAAAAAAAAACGGGCAATAGTAGTGCCCGTTTTCGTAGATTAGGTTATACTATTGATCAGCTTGTTCTGACAACATGCGCTGAACATAGATAGCTTTAAGTTTTTGCTCCCTTTTGATAACACTAGGTTTAGAGAATTTTTGTCTTGCACGCAATTCTCTCACAACACCGGTCTTTTCAAATTTTCTTTTTAATCTTTTAAGCGCTCTGTCGATAGATTCGCCTTCTTTTACGGGAACAACAATCATAAAAAATACCTCTTTCTTGTTAAATTAATAATTTATTTTTTTGCGGGTGCAAAAATACAAAAAAAATCAATACAAACAGAATTTATTTGTTATAAAGTTGAAAATCAATTAAAAAGACACGCTATAATCAGGTTCTGTAGTGATTTAATCAACCAATTCAGTGTAAGTTACAATTCTTGAGAAACCAATTATTTTCAATGGGTATTATTGATAAACATTATGGTTCATTTGTTTTTAAACACTATTTTCTTTTTAAAATAGCCGCTTCTTCATTGAGTACATGATCCTCTTCTGTTACAGGTTCAATAACGATACCGTGAGGAACAGATTCGGTCTCTTCATCAACATGGATAAAGGTGATAAACCCATTTACAACAGGAATATTCTCAATACCGGTTGTAACTTTGATATAAGCAACTAAACTGGTTCTTCCGGCATGAACTATTTTTGAAGAAAATTTGACAATTTGACCCGGTTTAACCGGTTTCAAAAAGTTCATACCATGAATTTTTAAACATACTATTCTTCTGGGATCTAACAGTGCAGCAGCTGAAACAAAACCGGATTCAACAAACCATTCAGCTGATCTCCCCGCAAAAAGAGTTCCATGGTGATTTAAGTCCTCACTTTTAACGAGTCTCATGGTGTCCATCCAGGATGGTCGTACAATTCTTTTTTCCATATTTTATTGAGTATTAATCTGTTATAGTTTAGAAAAGAACTTTACAAAGATAGCGATAATTTTTGATATCTTTTTTTATTAATTTTGCTCCAAATATTTAGAGTTATGGATTACTTTGTTCATGAATCTTCATACGTAGATGAAGGGTCTCAAATTGGAAAGGGAACCAAAATATGGCATTTTTGCCATATTATGAGTGGTTCCGTGATAGGGGAACAGTGCAATATTGGTCAAAACGTACTTGTAGCCCCCCATGTTATCATAGGAAATAATGTGAAGATCCAGAATAATGTTTCTGTTTTTTCCGGAGTTGTTTGTGAAGATGACGTATTTTTAGGTCCCTCTACGGTTTTTACCAACATCAATTATCCTAGGAGTGCTGTTGTTCGGAAAGATCAATATGAAACGACTAAAGTGTGCAAAGGAGCAACCATTGGAGCCAATGCAACCGTAATTTGCGGGCATACTATCGGGAAATATGCAATGATTGGAGCCGGAAGTGTAGTAACAAAAGATGTACCGGATTATGCTTTGATGGTAGGAAATCCGGCCAGACAAAAAGGCTGGGTAAGTGAACGCGGTATTCCTCTGCAGTTTGACGAAAAAAATCTGGCAACCTGTAGTGAAAGTGGAGAACAATATCGATTGACACAAGAAGGAGTTATTAAATTGTAGCCTGACAAGCAGTAATCGCCACTAAGCTAACAATATCATCAATAGAACATCCTCTGGATAAGTCGTTGATAGGAGCAGCCATTCCTTGCATAATTGGACCTACAGCTTCCGCATTAGCCATACGTTGTACTAATTTATAAGCGATATTTCCAACTTCTAATGTAGGGAATACCAATACGTTGGCTTTTCCTGCAATCTCACTGCCCGGAGCTTTAGATGCTCCAACACTGGGAACAATGGCAGCATCAGCCTGAAGTTCTCCGTCAATTTTTAATTCAGGAGCTATTTCTTTGGCGATGCGTGTTGCATTCACTACTTTATCAACCATCTCGTGTTTTGCTGAACCTTTAGTTGAAAAACTAAGCATGGCAACGCGAGGATCCAATTTAGCAATCGATCTGGCAGTTTGAGCCGAAACAACAGCAATCTCAGCTAACTCTTTTTCATTAGGATTGGGAGTAGCAGCGCAATCAGCAAAAACCATCACTCCATTATCTCCCCATTTTTTATCAGGGAAAACCATGATAAAGGCACCGGAAACTACAGATACTCCGGGAAGCGTTTTTACAATTTGGAAAGCTGGACGTAACACATCACCGGTGGCATTTTGAGCTCCTGCAACCTCTCCGTCAACCTCTTTATTTTTAATCAACAATGTAGCTAAGTAGAGGGGATCTTCAACCAAGCGCATCGCTTCCTCCATCTGCATTCCTTTGCTTTTGCGGATTTCACACAACATTTCAGCATAAAACTCTTTTTTAGGATTATTGATGGGATCAATAATTTTTGCTTTGTGAATTTCATGTAATCCCCATTCAGCAGCCTGTTTCTCAATTTTGGATTGGTTTCCTAGAAGAACCAACTGAGCATATCCTTTTTGAAGAATAATATTAGCCGCTTTTAGTGTTCTTTCCTCTTCAGCTTCAGGTAGAACAATCGTTTTGTTTGCCTTTTTGGCACTCTCTTTAATTTGATCTATTAAGTTCATAAATATGGATAATAAGTTAATCGAATTGTTTGTAGGTGCAAAAGTACATCAAATTTTTATATTTTTGCGTTTCTGTTAGAATAGCGAACAAATGAAAAATAGGATATTTCTTTTATTATTGCTGATGAGTTCTTTGTATTCATGGGCAACTCATAATCGAGCAGGTGAAATATCCTACAGACATTTGTATGGGTTGACCTACGAGTTTACTATTATAACTTATACTTATACTCCAAGTCCGGCAGATAGGCCTCAAATTGAAATTTTATGGGGTGACGGTTCAAGTTCTATTGTAAATAGAACATCCAAAGAAAACTTAGGAAATGATATCAGCAGAAATACTTATATCATCAATCATACCTACTCATCGATGGGAAATTACCGGATTACTTTTGAAGATCCAAATCGTAATGCAGGGGTAATCAATATTCCAAATTCTGTTTATGTTCCCTTTTTTGTTGATACCTGGCTCGTAATTAATCCCTTTTTAGGTTCAAATAACTCACCGGTTCTACTTAATCCACCCATTGATAACGGTTGTATTCATGTTCCTTTTTATCATAATCCGGGAGCCTATGATGTGGATGGAGATAGTTTGTCCTATAAAATTGTAGCCTGTCGTGGATTTCACGGACAAGTTATACCGGGTTATACCGTTCCCGCAGCATCCAATTATTTCTCCATAGATTCTATTACTGGCGAATTGACCTGGGACTCTCCGATATTAGTGGGGGAATACAATATTGCAATACAGATTGATGAGTATAGAAATGGCACCTGGATCGGATCTATGGTTCGGGATATGCAGGTAACCATTGCTGCATGCAATAATGAGCCTCCGGAAATTGTAACTATCATTGATACCTGTGTTACTGCCGGAGATTTGCTCGAGCTGGAAATTATGGTTACCGACGCTAATTCATCGCAAGTGTCACTAACGGCTACCGGGGCACCTTTGCTCTATCCTTCATCGCCGGCCATAGTCGAAAGTGGGAGCGGTCCCCCCCCCTTATTTTCTTTTTTAAAATGGCAAACAAACTGTTCCCATATCAAGAAAGATAAACAAACGGTCTTGCTGAAAGCGATTGATAATGGTCCCATCATTCCATTGGCTTCTTTTAAAACGATTTACATTACGGTTGTTGCACCTAAACCGGAAAACTTAACCGCAACTCCTATAGGAAATCAGATTCAATTGCAATGGAGTCCGTCGGTATGTCCCAATACATCCGGTTATCAGATATATAAAAGAATAAACAGTTCGCCTTTTGAACCGGATAACTGTCAAACCGGTCTTCCTCCGGAAGCGGGATATACGTTGATTGGAGCTACAAACAACATCAATGATACTACTTTTTTAGATGATGGAACTCAGTTCCCGATACATCATGGGAATGAGTATTGTTACCGCATTGTGGCTTTCTATCCGGATGGTGCAGAAAGTTATGTTTCTGATGAGGCTTGTACTTATATTGTTAATGATGCACCGATGATTACACATGTAGATGTGGAGAAAACAGATCGGGCTGACGGGGAGATCATGATTCGCTGGATCGATCCTCCTGAGATCGATAGTACTATTATTCTATCTCTTTGTAGTTACAAACTGTATCGATCTACTTCAGGTTCAGGTAGTTATCAATTGATAACGGCAGTTCCTTTTTTTGGAGATCATGAATATGTGGATGTGGGCTTGAATACTATTGATTTTAGGTATTTTTATAAAATAGAATTTTGGGGGGAGGAAACGGTGGACTCCCGGCTCATTGAAACCTCAGATCCGGCATCATCGCACTACCTTTCTGCTCTGCCTACAGATAGGGCAATTAAACTTCATTGGACAGCCCAAGTACCTTGGCAAGATATTGCCTATACGATTTATCGCTATAATCCTGTAACAGACCAAATGGATTCCATCGCAACAACGGAAAAGAGAGAGTACCTGGATCAAAATTTATCCAATGAAGTGGAATATGGCTATCTCGTTCGGGCTACCGGGGCTTATTTTGTACCGGATACACTATACCCTTTATTGAATCGGTCTCAAATTGTTTTTGAAAAACCAATTGATGATCAGCCACCTGAAATGCCTCTCATCAGCATTACAACGGATTGTATAGATGTAACGATCGAATGGAAATTTGAGCATGATTCTGCTTATCAGGATGTGTTTAAATATTACATTTATTATCGTTTGGACTATTTATCGGAGTACTACCTTCTTGATTCTGTTGTATCTGATGGATCACCCTGTTATCCGGCACCATGCATATACGAAATCGAGGATCCTCCTCATATTACAGGATGTTATCGTTTAGCTTTGGTGGATACTGTCGGGAATATGACCCCTTTTAGTGAGGAAACATGTTTTGATATAGAAGATTGTATGTTTTATGAATTGCCCAATGTGTTTACTCCCAATAATGATGGAATAAACGATTTATGGATACCTTTTCCATACTCTAATGTTGAAGAAATAGATCTCTATATCTACAACAGATGGGGAAGAAAAGTCTTTCATACCAATGATCCCGATATCAACTGGGATGGTAGAGATTATCTTTCCGGGGAACCGGTATCAAATGGGGTTTACTACTATTCCTGCACTGTTTACGTGCAGACTTTATATGGAATAAAGGAGAAAAAACTGCATGGGACAGTAACCTTGATACGAGGCTAATAGCTTTGAAAGGGTTATTTTTTTTGTTCCTTTTTCATTAAGATTACCTCAAATATTGAAAAAGTAAAATAAAGGATAACAAAGGCGATCCCAAATCTCCATCCATCCTCCTTATTAAGAATAATGTATATAGCAATAAATACCAAACAGGATATAAATTTAATCATTCTGGATAACATGTATCTGGATATCATGTTACTATCAGCTGTTTTACCCTCTTTAATTTTTCCTTTTCTTAGAATAATGTACATTGTCAAGAGTGACAAGAAGAAAAAAAACAGAACGATATATGGAATAGCGGGTGATGCATATTTTGGGAAAAGATATTGGAACAGGAGTCCGATTCCGGCTATAATAACTGAAAAAATGATGGTTCGGTAAGCATATTTGCTCATTGGAATAGTTGACATAATACTCTATTTTTTTGGAAGAACATCTTTGATTGCTACGTATGTGGCCAATGCGATAAAAAGCAGAGAACCAATGACGGTAAACAGGGGAGAGGTATTCCACATTTTGTCCAGTTTGATTCCCCCCCATACACCTATAAAAATAATCAATCCCATTTGGATAGCGGCACTTGAATAGCGTGCATAGCCGGCGAAAAATGGTTTTTTCTCTTTTTTATTCACAAGACTCTTATTCAGGTCGCGAGTTATTCATTGTACAATTTCCAACAAAGGAAGCACCGGCCTCAATAGAGATTTTTCCAACATTAATGTTTCCAACTAAGTTGGCACTTGCTTTGAGACAAAGTAACTCAGATGTCTCAATATCTGCTTTAACAAATCCTTCAATTTCGATTGATCGACATTTAATTTTACCTTCAATCGAACCATTAATTCCAACAACAACTTTAGAATTGGAGGTCATAGTACCCTTGAGTGTCCCATCAATGCGACAATCTCCGGATGTTACAATGTCACCATTCAATGTTGTTCCGGATGCGATCATGTTGATACCACCTTGTTCTTCCTGTTCAATAATTTTAGCCATTATTTTAAGATCTATTGATTTATAATTAAAAGGTTTAACATGCAAAAATAATAAATTAATTTTAATTTTGTTACCACAATTTTAGAGAATGGTAAAAAGATTGTAATTTTGTGAAAAAATTACTAACTTTGCAAAAAAAATAATGAATCTAATCCAACGTTTCAGCCAATATATCAGACTTGAAAAAAATCTATCGGTTAAATCGGTAGAAGCGTACATCCATGATGTTTCACGTTTTTTAGAGTATCTCAAAAGTGCAAAACAAGTTGATGATGAGAATGATAGTTCAGTAGATCAACTGCTCTTGGATGTAGAATTGAACGATGTTCGTGGTTATATTGAGACGCTATACAATGAGGGAATCCAACCCGTATCACAAGCTCGATTTTTATCGGGGATTAATGCTTTTTATCAGTTTTTGCTTCTTGAAAAAAATCTGGATCAAAATCCGGTTGCATTGGTTGAACTTCCTAAGATAGGCAGAAAATTACCTGATGTTTTGAATCTGCAAGAGATTGATGCAATGATTAATAGCATAGATCTGTCACTTCCGGAGGGACATAGAAATAAAGCGATTATTGAGGTTATGTATGGTTGTGGTTTGAGAGTTTCAGAAGTGGTATTTTTGCAATTATCGCAACTCTATTTAAAGGATCACTACATTCGTGTGATAGGTAAAGGAAACAAAGAACGATTGGTCCCCATTGGAGACAAAGCAAAAAGTGCGATACTACACTATATTGAAGGGTACAGACAACAGCAAAAACCGAAAAGAGGGATGGAGGATTATCTCTTTCTCAATCGCAGGGGGACCCATTTGACCAGAGAAATGATCTACCTGATTGTTAAAGATTGTGCCAAAGCTGCTCAAATAGATAAGAAAATAAGCCCACATACATTGCGACACTCTTTTGCAACACATCTCATCGAAGGAGGTGCAGATCTTCGCGCGGTACAAATCATGTTAGGACATGAAAGTATCACCACTACAGAAATTTATACCCATTTGGATAGTGAATATATTCAATCAACGATTGCACTATATCACCCAAGATATTGATTATAAGAGAAATAAATCATTTATTTATTTTGTTGTAATATTCGGTTTTATTTTATACCTTTGCCGATTGAAAAAATGTGGAAAGATTTGTATTGCTTGCAACCACATAAAAAAAATGCTAAAACATGCTTTTTCCCCATTTTTTCAATACAATATTATATTATTAATAACAATTAAAATATTTATAAAAATGGGTTATTTATTTACATCAGAATCAGTTTCTGAAGGTCATCCCGATAAAGTGAGTGACCAAATTTCCGATGCACTGTTAGACTCTCTTTTAGCGCAAGATCCTGAATCAAAGGTTGCTTTGGAAACATTAGTAACAACCGGATTGGTTGTATGTGCCGGTGAAGTGAAATCAAAAGGAATAATTGAGCCGGATTGTATCGTTCGTCGAGTGATTGATAGAATTGGATACAATAAAAGTGAATATAGATTTGATGCCAACTCTTGCGGAGTGATTTCGACAGTTCACAGTCAATCTTCCGATATCAATCAAGGAGTTGAGCGTGATGTTAAAGAAGAACAAGGTGCCGGAGATCAAGGTATGATGTTTGGTTATGCATGTCGTGAAATGGATAATTTTATGCCTATCACTTCAGAGTTAGCACACATTTTTTTACAAGAATTGGCTGCGATTAGAAGAGAAGGTAAAGAGATGACCTATCTTCGACCCGATTCAAAATCACAGGTAACCGTTTGGTATGACGATAACGGAAACCCGGAGAAGATAGATACTATTGTAATCTCTACACAACATGATGACTTTGAAAAAGATGATCAAAAAATGCTGGAGATTATTAAGAATGATGTCAGAAACATATTGATTCCAAGAGTGAAAAAATTATGTTCCCCACAAATTCAACGTTTGTTCGGAGATGATTACAATCTTCACGTGAATCCGACAGGAAAATTTGTTATTGGAGGACCTCATGGGGATACCGGCTTGACAGGAAGAAAAATCATTGTTGATACCTATGGCGGTAGAGGAGCTCATGGAGGTGGAGCATTTTCCGGAAAGGATTCTTCAAAAGTGGATCGTTCTGCAGCTTATGCTGCAAGACATATCGCAAAAAATATGGTTGCTGCAGGTCTCTGTGATGAGGTGTTGATACAGGTTGCGTATGCTATTGGGGTGGCTAAACCGGTTGGATTTTATGTTAACACGTATAATAGTGCGAAAGTTGACTTAACTGATGGTGAAATTTCCAGAAAGATTGAAGAAATATATGAAATGAGCCCTTATGCTATTGTGAATAGATTCAAATTAAAAAATCCAATCTATGAGGCAACAGCATCTTACGGACACTTCGGTAGAGATGTGTATGAAAAAGAGATTGAGGTGTTCTATCAAGATCAGGAAACTTATGCAAAAACAGAAGCCGGAAAAACAAAATGGTACAAAAAAGTAACCTTTTTCCCATGGGAAAAACTAGATTATGTGGATATTATAAAACAATCTTTTAATTTGTAAGTTTTGTTATGATATTTTTTATAATTTTGCTCCTGATAACTGTATTTATTAGATTTATCTAATTTATAGGTCAATAAATTGTAAGGAGGATGAAGAACAGTAGAAAGGAAAAAATTAAAGATTTTTTCCGTCCCCATAGATTAGGGTTCCATATCCTATTGGCTATAGGGATTACTCTTGTTATTGCTATTACTACACTCTTTTTGTTGGGTATCTACACAGATCACGGTAAAGAAATAGAGATGCCTAACTTTATTGGAAAAGATGCGAATCAATTGGTATCAGATTCTTTATCTGATGACTTTATAATAGAAGTTACGGAATCTATTTTTGACAAAAAGATGCCCCCCGGTTCGGTTTTAAAACAGGATCCTCACCCACACGAAATGGTGAAGAAGGGCAGAAAGGTGTACTTAACTATCGCGTCTGATCTCCCCCCTAAAATTAAAATGCCACAATTAATAGATGTATCCTTAAGACAAGCAGAGATTATGCTTAAAGCTAAAGGACTTGAATTAGGCTCAGTGATCTATAAAGCCAGTCCCTATGAAAATGTTGTATTGGAGCAACTTTATAGAGGTCGTTCAATTTCACCCGAAACAGAAATCTCTATGGGTGAATCGATAACGTTGGTGGTAGGAAGGGATATAGAATCTATGATGTTGGATTCATTAACACAAATAGTAACGGAACCCTAAATAATAAAGTTATGTTTCAATCTCAAAATATTCGCATATTTTTTTTAGCAGTTATTTTTTCTTTGCTTTCTAATTTAGGGGCTCAAGAAATAATAACCGGATTACCCTCTAATCCAATCATCGCAAAAGAAGCAAAAAAATTACAACATAATCATTTGAAGGAGAATAGACCATTGCTCCGTTTACCATTTATTGAGGATTTTTCTTCCTATGTCGGATATCCTGATCCGGCAAAATTTTTGGACCAACAAGCTTTTGTCAACAATACATACCCTGTGAATCCTCCGACAGTTGGTGTAGTAACGCTGGACGCATTGAATCAGTACGGTGAAATTTATGAGCATGCCAATGGTACCGGGTTTTTTGCTGACACTTTGACCTCAAACTTTATCCGACTGGATACCCTCTTTTCTCCGTATAAAGCCATTACAGTGCAAGATTCTCTCTATTTCTCCTTTTATTATCAACCCGGAGGAGGGAGTTCGTCATATCCGATAGTCCAATGGGAGAGAATTGGAAATCAACCGGAGTCATCAGATTATCTCTATTTGGATTTTGGATACACACAAAATGGGGTTACTGCCTGGACTGATGTTTGGAGCACACCCGGTGTATCATTAGACCAATGGATTAACAACGATCCACAACACTTAACCTTTTTTAAACAAGTTTTGATACCGATAACTGATCCTGTTTTTCTGAAAGATAGTTTTCAGTTTAGATTCAGAAATATTGCCAGTTTGGAAGATCAAGGGATTATAGGATGGTCCAGTAATGTTGACCAGTGGCATATTGATTATATCAGGTTGGATGTGAATAGAACCTATGATGATTTATACCCTAATGACATAGCTTTTGTAAAAGGGGCAACAAATGCCATAACTCCATATCAGTATGTTCCGTGGAGTCATTATCATAGTGATTTATTGAAAGATAAATTTACCAATGTAATGTCTAATCTTTCCAATACTACAAGAAATGCAAGCTATAAGTATCATGTGGTGAAAAATAATACGGATCAGATTTATACCTATACTTGTAATAACGAAAATATCTATCCGTACTATAACAATGGATTTCAACAATATCCGTATCATGCCAATCCCGATGTTGGGTTTTCTATCTCTTATGACGGTCAGGATAGTGCTTTATATACCATAACTCATATTCAAAAGATTGACGGACATAGTGGTGATATTAATCTTTCCAATGACACCATTGTGTTTGAGCAACGATTTTTGAACTTTTTTGCTTACGATGATGGGACAGCTGAGGCTGGATACTCTTTGTACAATACAAATCCTCAACCTAAATCCTATCTGGCACTTAAATTTGATCTTCAACATCCGGATACGTTGAAAGCAGTAGATATTTGGTTTAATAGAACTTTCAATGATGAAAGTGTTGTACCATTTACCATTATGGTATGGGCGATGGGGAGTAATCAAAAACCGGGAGCCGTCATGGATTCATTTCCGGCACAATTACCTCAATATGCAGATCAGTTTTTGGATTTTGTAACTTATGTTCTTGAACGACCTGTACCCCTGACAGGCTCTTTCTTTGTCGGAATTATGCAAGATCATGACACACAAATCAATATAGGTTTTGATCAGAATAGTGATGCCAGGTCTTATTTTTATTATAAAACCGCTAATTTTTGGGCAGAACCGATTTTAAAAGGGGCTCCCATGATCAGACCGATTGTTGGGAAACTATATACATCGGGAATTACCGACTATCAGGCGGAGATCCCTTTTAAACTATATCCCAATCCGGCTACACATTATATTTATATAGAGATGACAAGTGATCTGTGCGAAGAATTGTATCCCCCCTCTTTTTTTATTTACGATATGATGGGAAAAGAAATAAAAAGGGGGGAGGTAAATCGTTGCGTTGAGGCTATTTCTATAGAAAATTTGGCGGATGGTCCCTATATAGTTAAGCTGGTGGCGCGGAATGGTAGAAAAAGTGTACAAAAATTTATAAAATACTAATACAATACAAGAATGCAATTAAATTTACAGAAACCGCTGCTCTTTTTTGATTTGGAAACAACAGGATTGAATGTTGGAAAAGATCGGATTGTGGAGATTGCTATGATCAAGGTAATGCCTGACGGGACTGAACAAGAATACTACACAAGAATTAATCCGGAGATACCCATAAGCAAAGAAGCAATGGAGGTTCACAAAATATCAAATGAGGATTTAATAGGTAAACCAACCTTTAAGGGTGTTGCTGAAGAGATTAGGAGTTTTATTGCAGATAGTGATTTAGCAGGATTTAATTCTAATAAATTTGATCTTCCTCTGCTGATAGAGGAGTTTTTAAGGGTAGATGTGGATTTTGACTTAAGAGACAGAAAAATCATAGATGTTCAAAATATTTTCCATAAAATGGAACCCAGAACATTGATTGCTGCTTGTAGATTTTATTGTGAAGAGGAGATTTTAAACCCTCATAATGCGATGGAGGATACACGAGCTACCTATAAAGTTTTAAAAGGTCAGATTAAGAAATATGATGGTCAGGTTTATGAAAATTCTAAAACAGGTCGTGATATTCAAATAAAAAATGATGTCAACGTATTATCTCAATTATCATCAGAATCTCGTACTGTTGATTTAGTAGGACATATTATTTTTAACGATAAAGATGAAGAAGTGTTTAATTTTGGGAAGCATAAGGGAAAAAGAGTAAAAGATGTTTTTCTAAAGGAACCTTCTTATTATTTTTGGATCATGGATGCGGAGTTTCCTCTTTATACCAAAAGGGTGGTTTCCAGAATTTATGATGAAGTACAATTTGAAAAAAAATCAAGCTGATTATGGACAAAAAACAGTTAATAATTTTAATAGTGATGATCGTGATCTATTTGATCTCTTCAATCAGAAAAGCCAAATCTAAAAAGCAGACCATGCACATTCCTGAAGTGGACACCTTTGAAGAACCTGAAGAAATAGACGAAGCAGAAGACTCCTCTTTTTCAGAGTTACAAATTGATTACAAAATGTCTAAAAATGCGGAAAATCATTCCAGAAATAGCAATTTTGGGCAATATAGACATCAAACTTTAGAAACTTTGGAGACAGATTATAATCCCCAAATTAATCCTCAAATTAAATCCCAAAGCGTTGATAATGAGGAATATAGTACTGTTGATATCTCAATGGAAATTGACGATGTCAGGAAAGGCTTTATTTATAGTGAAATTCTTAAAAATAAATATAATTAATTGATCTTAAATGAATTAAAACTTTTAACTTATAAATCGATGAAGGGCAATCGATTTTTTTTATAACTTTACCGCCTGAAAAATTATTAGAAAAAAATGTTCAAATATAATTTAAGTTATGATTAAAAAATTACTTTTTACACTTAGTCTAATTCTACTTGCTGCAAATATTTTGGTGGCACAAAGTATTGTTAAAGGTGTAGTTACCGATCCTAATGGAGCTCCACAACAGCGAGTTTTGGTTCGCCTTGAAAGTGAGGGAGTAGCAGTTCCCGGAGCAGCTATTCCAACAAACGATAAAGGGGAATATCAATTTTTTGGAATCTTCGCCGGTACGTACGATTTGGTTGTTGGAGGAACGGGAATGTGTTTAGCCACGGCTAGACACTCTAATATCTTAGTAGACGGATCTAGTGTTGTTTTCAAAAACGTTGTTTTTGAATGTAAAACCGAGCTTGATGAGGTTGTAGTTGAAGGAAAAGAACCCATTATTGACCAAGGGAACCCCAAGTCAGGAGGAAAAGTTACCAAAGAGGAGTTGGAAAGAGTACCGGGACGTGGAATTGGTAGTGCTATCGGTTCTTTTGAAGGAGTTTCCAAGGACGCTGCAGGTAACACAAACTTTAGAGGTAACAGAAGTGATGGACAACAGACCATTGTGGATGGTGTTCGTATGAGAGGTGGTGGTTCCATTGCCATGGGTGGAGTAGAAGGTGTTGAATTAATTCAGGGAGGGGTTCCGGCTGAGTTTGGTGATGGTACAACATTTACCATTATTACTACCAAAGGTGCTCCTAAAGATTTTCATGGAAATGCTGAGTTAAGAGGATCAATAGATGGATATAATAACTTCTTGGCTGCATTTACACTTTTAGGACCTCTTGTGAAAAACAAAAATCCTAATCTTCCCTCAAAGGCCGGTTTTATGCTAACCGCTGAGGGCTGGTATAATAAGGATGGTTCGCCGGCAAGAGGTGGAACATGGAGGGCTACCGATGAGGCTATTGAATCGATTAAGCTTAACCCACTAAAATATGATGATCTTCAATTGGGAGCTAACTATTCTGTTGGTGAGTATTTAACAGAAGAGAATTTTTATAAACAAAGAGTAAGACAAAATGCCCATAGCTATGGTTTTGTAGCACAAGGAAAAGTAGATATTCTTGGAGGTCCAAAAGATGAGGATGGAAATTCTAAAAATAATGTTAAGTTGACTCTTTCAGGATCTTATCAATATGGTAAAGGAATGAGTTGGGGTCTTTATAATGCAGTTTTCAACAATGCAAACAATGGAATAGCTCAAAGTTCAACATTAAGAATGAGTGCACGTTTAACACACCGTGTAAAAACTGATGTTAAAGAAACTGACATTCTTAAAAATATCATGTACGACATTAATGTGAGCTATACATTATATCAATATGAGGAGAAAGATGCAAGACATGGCAGAAATCTTTTTAACTATGGTCATATTGGAAAATTTACTAAACAAAGAGCTAAAATTTACGAACTTCAGGATATTTACATAGATAGTGTACTGTATAGGAATATGTATGTGTTGCAAACACTATACGATTCTATTATTACTTTTGATGGATCTACATCTTCAAATCCCGATTTAGTTCCCTTTACTCAAAACTTTGTAGACCGATATACTCCTGAGTTTTTTGCAGATTACTTTGGAACAACTATTCCTTATGATCTTAACCTTTACTCTTCTTTTGGGGCATTGAGAAATGGAGACTCTCCATCGGCAGTTTACGGACTATATCCGGTACCGGGTACTGTAGTTTCAGGATATGGAAAAACGAGAAATGGAACAATTGGTGCAAAAGCAAGTGTTTCGTTGAACTTAAATGACCATGAATTAAAATTAGGATTTGAATTGGAGAAACTAACGAATAGATCCTGGAGCGTTGCGCCTTATGGGCTATGGACTTTGATGAGACAAAAACAAAACTTTCATATTTCTCAGCTTGATGTGTTGAATCCTGTTTCCCCAGGGTATAATTATTTTGATGTTAACTTAAGCGATACTGTTGATTATAATCCATTGATTAACTTAGCAGACCAATCAGCTTTTGATAGAAATTTAAGAATCAAGTTGGGGTTGGATCCCGATGGATCAGATTGGTTAGACATTGATAGCTATGATCCCAGTACTTTTGATATTGGTATGTTCTCTCCGGACGAGTTGCTTATTGGATTAAGTGGTCCTATGGTAGGTTATTATGGTTTTGATTATACCGGGTCATCTTTAACTAAGAGAAAAACAAACATTTCTAACTTCTTTGACGGTGAAGTAAATGCGAATGGAGATAAAGTTTTCAATTATGAAATTGGAGCTTATGAACCTATATATATGGCATTCTATATTCAAGATAAATTTGCTATCCAAACACTTATATTTAATGTTGGGTTGCGTATTGACAGATTTGACGCAAATCAACAAGTACTTAAAGATCCATTCTTGTTCAGAGAAGCTCACACAGTGGGTTCTTTAAAAGCTGGTAATTTTGGATTTGCTGATGAGCGTTTTGTTGCTAATGCCGGAGATGATTGGGTTGTTTATGTTAACGATAAAGGTAAATTACCTGATGGTAATACCCAATCAATCATCGGATATAGAAATGGACGTGATTGGTATGATGCTAGTGGACAACAAATATTAGACCCAACAACGATGTTAGGGGCAACCGGAGGACCAGTATTGAAAGAAGCTTTGGATGAAACTGCAATTTCAAAGGTTAGTGGTAAGGCATTTGCGGATTATACACCTCAATGGTCATTTATGCCTCGTCTTTCATTCTCATTCCCGGTTGGACAAAGTTCTCAGTTCTATGCTCACTATAACGTAATTGCGTATCGTCCAACTAATTTACAACTCAATCCCGTTAGTTATTTATTTATCGAAAAATTCGGATCCAATGCAAATAATTCAGTAAATAATCCAAATCTTAAACCTCAAAGAAGTATCGATTATGAAATTGGTTTTAGACAAATGTTAAATGATAATTCTGCTATCAGTATTGCGGGATATTATTCAGAAAAGAGAGATCAAATTCAATCTTATCGATTCACCGGTGCATATCCAAGTACATATTACTCATTTGATAATATTGACTTTGGTACAGTTCAAGGATTTACTTTGGGATATAATTTAAGAGCAGATAAAAATATTACTTTGAGAGCGAATTATACGCTTCAGTTTGCAAAAGGAACCGGTTCTTCTGCCGGATCTAACCTAGCAATTATTGCTTCAGGTCAACCTAACTTGAGAACATTAACCAACTTAAGTTTTGACCAACGCCACAGATTTAATGTTTCACTAGACTACCGTTTTGGTATGGGTAAAGATTATAATGGACCAACATGGAAGAGAGTTTCTAGAAAAGATGAAACTAAAATGATTGAAACAAGATGGTTTGAAAATGCCGGAGCAACTATTGTGTTCTCTGCTGCGTCAGGTATGCCATACAGTAGGTCTAATACCCCGTATTCTTACTACGGTTTAGGTGGAAAATCACAACTTTCAGGATCAATCAATGGATCTAATAGACCATGGATTTTCCAATGTGATGTTCGTGTTGATAAATCTTTCATGTTAAAGTTTGGAGAAAAAGTGGATGACGGTAAAGTTACTAGAGCAGCAAAACAAGCTTCTTTAACTGTTTATCTTGATGTTGCGAATATCTTTAACTTTAAAAATGTTGTTAGTGTATATACTTATACAGGAAATCCGGAAGATGACGGCTGCTTGTCTGCGGAACAATTCCAACAATATATTAATGCTCAAGTTTATGTTCCCTCATTTATTAATTATTACAATATGGCTATGCGTAATCCTTATAATTACAGCACGCCAACTACTGTAAGTTTGGGAGTTATGTTCGGATTTTAATCACCAAGGTTTCAATGAAAAATTATAATACTATGAATATTAAAAGAAAATTTTTTGTATTAACGATACTTTTTGTAGTAATGGCGACACTTCCGCTATCTGCAAAAAAGTATGTTGGCACTATTCAAGCTCCGGTTCAAAAAGAATCGGCAACCTGTTTACCAGCGACGAACTCAAATCAGCTGACAATAAATAATGTTAGAGCTTATATTGAGACCAATGGTACAATGTGGTTTAAAGAGATCGCACAATATGAAGTTCCTAGAGGGAGTGGAAAAACCCCAATGTTTGCTGCTGCTTTGTGGATTGGTGGACAGGATGTCAGCGGTCAGTTGAAGTTGGCAGCAGTGAGATTCCGCCAAAATGGAGATGACTACTGGACCGGTCCTCTTACTGTTGAAGGAGCATCAATTTCTCAACAAACATGTAGTAAATATGATAAACACTTTAAAATTACACGTGCCGAAGTGGAAGCTCATATTGCTGCTCACCTTTCAGGTGATCCTACATATACCCCTCCTTCAAGTATTACGCAATGGCCGGCACACGGTGAAGATGGACAATCTTACTATCTTGCCCCTTTTAGAGATGTCAATGAAGATGGAGTTTATGATTATAATGCAGGGGATTATCCTTATTACGACTTGTCTAATGAGTTGTGTCCTTGGACGCCTCAAAATATTGCTTTGGCAGCTCAAGATTTGCTCCCTTGGACTCCTGAAAGAACTTGGATTAAAGATCGTTATGGTTATGATAATAAAATGATCTATGCTGACCACGTTTTAAAAGGGGATGAGACTTTATTTTGGATTTTTAACGATAAAGGAGGTCCGCATACTGAGTCCAATGGAGACCCAATTGGATTGGAAATTAGAGGTCAAGCTTTTGCATTTGCAACTAATGATGAGTTGAATAACATGACCTTTTACTCTTATGAAATTATCAACAGATCTACTTTTACTTTGACAAATACCTATTTCTCCCAATGGGTTGACCCGGATTTAGGTTGGGCTGATGACGACTATGTTGGTTGTGATGTTTTAAGAGGATTAGGGTATTGTTATAATGGACGCGAGGTTGATGGACAAGGTTTGCCACAACATTATGGTGCACAACCACCAGCAGTTGGAGTTGACTTTTTCCAAGGACCTTATATTGATCCGGACGATAGGGATAATCCGAAATTTTATAGAGATTCAATAGGAGCTACCGGATATTGTGAAAAATTTGTAAATAGTGAAGAGATCACAGGTTATTATAACGATCAGATGGCTATTAACGGGGTTAACTTCGGTGACTCTATAGTTGATAATGAGCGTTACGGTATGAGAAGATTTGTATACCATGATAATGATAATTCACAAAGAGGTGACCCCCACGATGCTTTTGAATACTATAATTTTTTGAGAGGTATTTGGAAAGATGGTACAAAAATGCAATGGGGAGGCAATGCACATAAGACCGGTGGTGTAGAGTGTGACTTTATGTTTCCGGGTAGTACAGACCCTTGTAATTGGGGAACAAAAGGAGTTCAACCCGCACCTGTTGCCGGAGGCGATGGTACCTGGACTGAAGCCAATGTTGGAAATGCTCCTTTTGATAGAAGATTTATGCAATCTGCCGGACCTTTTACTTTGAAAGCCGGTAGTGTAAACTATATTACTGTGGGTATTCCTTGGGCAAGAGCTTCTCAAGGAGGTGCATGGGCATCAGTGGAATTGTTAAAAATTGCTGATGATAAGTGTCAGGCTCTTTTTGAAAACTGTTTTAAAGTGTTGGATGGACCGGATGCTCCACAGTTAACAATTAGGGAATTGGATAATGAGTTGATTCTTTATTTAACTAATGATGATCCGATTAGTAATAACTATTTGGAACAATATGAAGAAGTTGATGCACAGATTCCGGATCATATACCGGGAACCGATAGTCTAGCTGACAATAAATATAGATTTGAAGGGTATATGATATTCCAATTGAAAAACAAAGATGTAAGTATTTCTGAAATCTATGATGCTGAAAAATCCAGATTGGTTGCACAGTGTGATATTAAAAATTTTAGAGAGAATGGTAGTCCAATTGGTCAATTAATTAATTGGGAATACAATGATGCTCTTGGAACTTCTGTTCCTGTTGAAAAAGTAAACGGTAAAAATGAGGGAATTTCTCACTCATTCAGAATTACAGAAGATGCGTTTGCTATCGGCTCTAAGAAATTGGTTAATTATAAGACTTATTATTTTATTGCTATAGCGTACGCATATAATGAATTTGCTCCATTTTCTATTAATCCTGATATTCCTGATGGTCTTCAAGGACAGAAGACTGTTTTTCTCTCAGGTAGAAAAGCTTCCGGAGGTAAACCGATTAAATCAGTTGCGGCAATACCCCATCCATCAACATCACATAATGAAGGAACAGTTCTTAACTCAACTTATGGAACAATACCAATGATTACTCGTATCCAAGGTCAGGGTAATGGTGGTAATTTTGTTGACCTAACCGATGAAACAATTGATAAAATTATGGCAGGAGGTGATGATGGAAGTTGGACTGTTAATAATCTTACTTATAAAAACAATCATGGTCCTCTTTCAATTAAAGTGATTGACCCTCTTAAAGTCCAACCTCTTGATTATATAATTAGATTTATTGAATCTGATTCAGCGGCTGTTGATGTAACTGATAATGCGACATGGGTTCTTGAATTTGCGAATAATGTTACTGATGAGGAGATTGTAAAATTAGGCTATAAGAATCCTGATGGTACTGCTATGAGAGTAATTCCTTCGCATAAATCTATCTCTGTTACTAACGAACAACTTTTCTTACCTCTTGGTATAGCCATTAATATCGAAAACTATGATTTTAAGACTCATCAAGAGGAGATTTATGATTGGATTTTAGAATCCCCTGCAGGATATAATTATGTGAACAAATTTTGGTATGGACAAGTTGATCATGTGGGTTCATCCATTGAATATCAGGATCCTTCCAAACCTTGGTTATCAGGAGTGAGAGACACAGATGGCACCTATCCTTCCAATTGGATTCGTTGTGGAGTTCAAGCAGTTGGACCGTGGACCGAAGATTCTGCTCAAGATGGTGCCGAAGATGAATACCATAAATGGAGAACTGAAGATATGCATTATCCGGTAGCCATTCAGGATGGTAATCCAAGGAAAACTCGTGCATGGAAAGACCCTAAAGAACAATTTGAAAATATGGTTGGAAAAACCTGGGCTCCTTATATTCTTTCTTCTCCATACGATGGAGGACCGCAAGCTAAATATGTTATCCCGGATAAACAATACGATATTAATGGTCAATTGATTGAGCCAAAGCCATCCTACTTTGACTTCACATCGCCAAAAGCTCTACCGAATACTCCCGGTTATAATTTTACGATGATCAACCTGTACTCAGTGGATGTGGTATTAACTCCCGATAAATCGAAATGGACTCGTTGTCTTGTATTAGAAGCATGTGATGATAAAAATTTATCAGAAGGTAATGCTCTAAGACATGAACCACGTAAGGCTCCATCAGTTGGTAAGGATGGCAAACCTGATGGTACAGGTGAAGGATTCGGATGGTTCCCAGGATATGCTATTAATGTGGAAACCGGTGAACGTTTGAATATTATGTTCAGTGAAGACTCTTCTTTACCTGATTATAATGGTGCGGATATGATTTTCAATCCTTGTAACGTGTGGGCTATTGATGGAGAAGGTAAGCCTATTAATGAGGCAACTTATAATGCAATGAGAGAGATTTTTGATAATCCATATCATCCTTATGGAGGAGATCCGGCATTTGATGCGAAATTGGTATGGGGAGGAAGACACTATATTTACATTATGAATAGTGCCGGTAATACAGCTTCATCAATTTATAGATTCCCATTTAGAACAAGAAATTGGAATGATGAAGGATATCCTCCTGCTCCTAGTAATGGGATCAATCATGGTGGTAATTTCCAATATGCTGGGAAAGATTATCCATGGTTTGATTGTGGACCTTATGATGAATGTGAATGGGCAAACGCTAAGTTCTCTCAAGTATTAGCTATAGATGATGATGTTATCGGTCAAATGTTAGAAAGAAGAAAACAGTTTAAAATGCAGCTGTTTAGTAATGTAATGTGGACAAGTATTCCAATGCCGGCGCCCTATCAAGAAGAAAATTGGTTATCTAATGATGTGAAAGTTAAACTTCGTGTTACAAGACCTTATTGGAGATTCAATTCTAGATGGATTAATGATGCGGCACTTGCTGAATCACTCCCAAATAAAGGTTATCCACTCTATACATTTACTACTAAGAATATTGCACCGTCTGTGAAGGAAGTTAGTGTACACGATGCTATTCTTGAAAAGATTAATATCGTACCTAATCCTTATTATGGATTCTCAGCTTATGAGTCAACAGCAATTGAAACTTATGTTAAAATCACAAATCTTCCTGAGGTGTGCGATATTTCCATCTTTACAGTGAGTGGTACACTGATTAAGAAGATTTCAAAAGGTGATTCCGGGTCAACTTTCGTTACCTGGGATTTGAAGAACGATGCTGCTATTCCAATTGCCGGAGGAGTTTATATTATTCATGTTAAGGCTCCGGGAATCGGAGAGAGAACACTTAAATTCTTCTGTGCTATGCGCCCAACTGACTTAAATGCATTCTAATTGTTAATTTATAACGTAAATAATGAAATATATGAAGAATATAATTAAAATAGTAACAATCATTTTTTCTCTTACATTGATATTTTCATCATATCAATCTTTAGCGGGAAATAGTGACCGTTCAGGTCAGGCCGGTGCACAACACTTGTTAATTGATCCATGGGCTCGAACTAATGGTTGGGGTGGAGCAAGTGTTGCTGAAGTAAGAGGCTTAGAGTCTATCTTTACAAATGTGGCAGGTATTGCCATTCTTAACAAGACCGAAGTAGGTATTACCAGAACCCAATATTTAGCCGGTTCAGGTGCAGGTATATCAATAAATGCTTTTGGATTAGTTCAGGCTCTTTATAGAACAGATAAAGAAACAGGAGTTAAAAAATCACTCGGGACTCTTGGAATTTCTGTCTTTAATATGAATTTTGGAGATATTCCTGTAACTACTGTTGAACAACCTGATGGAACATCAGCAATTTTTTCTCCGAAACTAAATTATATCGGACTCCATTATGCATATTCATTTAATAGATATGTTAAAGGGGGGATTGGAATTAAGATTATAAATGAATCTATTTCCGACTTAGTTTCTACCGGTGTTGCAATTGATGCGGGTATTCAGTATGTTACCGGAATCTTTTCGAACTTTAAAATTGGAGTAACTCTGAAAAACTTAGGATTACCAACCTATTATCAAGGAGATGGTATTTCTTTGAGAGCGAATCCTGCACACTCAGATGTTGAACTTACCCTTGAAACAAGATCTGCAGAAGCTGTTTTACCTGCATGTTTAGTTCTTGGAGCATCTTATGATTTTCTTTTCTTTGGTAAGGAATATGCCGGATTAGATAAAAGAGAGTTAAGGGATGCAGACTTAACTCGTGATGATGCTATTCATAGAATTACTTTTGCAGGTGCTTTTATTGCAAATGCTTATTCGAATGATATTTTCGCAGTTGGTGTTGAATATGGCTTTAAGAATTATGCTATGTTCCGTGCCGGTTATAGTTATGAAGCAGGTCAATTTAACATAGAAACGACTAAGACTTTTTATTCCGGACCTTCTGTTGGAGTAACTTTCGGTATTCCTATGTCCAAAACAAATGATAAATCAGTTCTTTATCTTGATTATGGGTATAGATTTACCAATAGATGGAGTGGGAACCACTATATCGGATTAAAACTCGCTTTATAATATTCTAGTTCAATATATAATTTTTTCTACAAAGGAGGCTTAACAGCCTCTTTTATCTATTTATTAAAGAAGATAAACAAGATGAATAAAGTAACTTACTATTCTGCTGAACATCTGGAAGCATTAAAACAGGAGTTGAATGAATTGGAAGCAGTTCAAAGACCTCTTATTGCCGCTTCCATTGCAGAAGCAAGAGATAAGGGTGATCTCTCTGAAAATGCCGAATATGATGCAGCTAAGGAAGCTCAGGGACTTTTAGAATTAAAAATCACCAAACTTAAAAATTTGATTGCTAATGCTCGCATTCTCGATGAATCTAAAATAGATACCTCAAAAATTTTACTCTATTCTATCGTGAAACTTAAAAATGTTAAGAATGGACAAGTAATGACTTATACGCTTGTTCCAGAGTCTGAATCTGATTTAAAAGGTGGAAAAATTTCTGTAACATCCCCTATTGCGAAAGGATTATTGGGTAAAGAACAAGGAACAATTGTATCTATTGATGTTCCTGCCGGTAAAATAGAATTAGAAATTTTAGAAATTAGTAGATAATTATGACAGAAACCCTATTTACAAAAATAATCAATGGAGAAATACCCTCTTATAAAGTTGCGGAAGATGATCAATTTTATGCTTTTTTAGATATTTCTCCTTTAGCTGTTGGGCATACTTTGGTAGTCCCTAAAAAACCTGTTGATTATATTTTCGATCTTGAGGATAAAGTATTAGCTGATCTAATGGTTTATGCAAAAAAAATTGCAAAGGCTATTGAGTCAGTTGTACCTTGTGCTAGAATTGGAGTTGCAGTTATAGGACTGGAAGTTCCCCACACTCATATTCATTTAGTCCCAATCAATGATGTTGGTGATATAGATTTTAAGAAACCCAGAGTGGAATTGTCTCATGAGGAGATGAGTCAAGTTGCAAAAGAAATAGCTGATAATATCAAATAATTTTTTATGAAAACCTTTAGTAATGTTCAGTTTTTAAAGTTTACAATCGAAAAACCTAATTTTTCTAAAAAGAAATATCACTTAAAAAATGATGAGGATCTTTTTGGGACATTGGAAGAAGTGAGTGATAAACAGACATTGGGTATCATAGAAACAACTAAAGATGTTTATACTATTAAACGATCTGGATTTTTTAATCCTTATCTAACATTGAGACTGAAAAAACTAGAATCAAATCTTGCAATTGCTTATTTAAATATAAAGGGGGGAACAGTTATAACCCTCGATGGAATATCCTATACATTTAAATTGAATAATCTTTATAAAAATCAATGGTGTTGGCTTAATGAGAAAAACCAAATATTAGTAACAATAAAGCCTATTATTTCAGGAATAGTGAAAGCGGATATTGAAATATCAAAAGATGCTCCTCTGTATGAACCCATTGAACTTTTAACATTAATAGGCTTCTATATGTTATTAAAATATCAAAACGAAATCGAAAATTAAGTATGAGCAATAAAGACAAAATACTTGAATTAGAATCGATCTCCTTGCAGGTAAGAAGAGATATTGTAAGAATGGTCAATATGGCAAAATCGGGACATCCGGGAGGATCATTGGGGTGTGCAGATATGATGACTGCTTTGTATTTTTATGCAATGAATATTGATATTAATAAACCTATTCAGGAAACGAACGGAGAGGATCTCTTTTTCTTATCTAATGGACATATTTCACCATTATTATATTCTGTTTTGGCTAGGAGAGGATATTTTCCTATCTCTGAATTGGCAGGTTTTAGAAAATTGGGTTCTCGATTACAAGGGCATCCTACTCCGTCACATGGGCTCCCGGGTATACGTATAGCATCTGGATCATTGGGACAAGGTTTATCCGTTGCTGTGGGTGCTGCTTATGCTAAAAAGTATGATCAAGATAGTTCGTTGGTATATGTTATGACTGGTGATGGAGAATTACAAGAGGGTCAAAATTGGGAAGCGATCATGTTTGCCGCGTCACATAAAATAGACAATTTAATTGCTATTGTTGATTATAATAATGTTCAGATTGATGGTAAACTTGAAGAAGTGATTTCGTTAGGTGATCTTGAAAAGAAATGGATCGCTTTTGGCTGGGAAGTGCTTAAGGGTAACGGGAATAAAATGCAAGAAGTAGTGAGTATGCTTGATCAGGCTAAATCCCGCACAGGTAAAGAAAAACCGGTTGTAATATTGATGCGTACAGAGATGGGCATGGGTGTCGATTTTATGATGGGTTCGAGTAAATGGCACGGTGTTGCTCCTAATGATGAACAAACGGAAATAGCTTTACAACAACTTCCGGAAACTTTAGGTGATTTTTAAATTTATCTACAGTGAAAATTATCTACAGATATATTATTAAAAGTTTTGTAAAACCATTTATAATCACTTTCTTTTTTGCCCTTTTTATACTGCTGATGCAGTATTTGTGGAAGTATGTTGATGATTTGGTTGGCAAAGGCTTAGAAATATCTATAATATTAGAACTTCTTTTTTATGCATCTGCAACGTTTGTCGCAACAGCTGCGCCATTGGCTATTTTGCTTTCCTCACTGATGACATTTGGAAATTTGGGTGAACGTTATGAAATAGTAGCTATTAAATCTGCAGGGATTCCAATTAGTAGATTGTTTACGCCACTCTTAATTTTGGCAATAATTATTGGCTGCGGTACTTTTTTGTTCGCAAACTATATAACCCCTAAGGCATTTGAAAAAAGTAAAAATCTCATGCATGATATTAAGGATCAAAAGCCCACCCTGGCTATTGAAGAAGGTGTGTTTTATGATGGATTTGATAATTATGTAATTAGAATAGGGAATAAGAAGAGAGATAATGTAACCATTGAAGAGATATTAATTTATGATCATTCCAAAGGGCAAGGGAATACGACAATTACCTACGCCAAAAAGGGAACCATGAAAATAACAGATGATAAAAAATATATGTTATTTAGACTATATGATGGGTTTTATTGGGATGAGAGTCAAAATATAAATAGTAGAGATGTTGCTAAATCTCAATATCCATTATTGAGAGCAGTTTTTAAAGAGCAGTATAAGCGGTTTGACATCTCTTCATTTCAGTTTCAAAAATCAGAGGATAATTTCTATCAGGCAACAAATCAAACATTATCTTTAAAAGAGTTGAAATTAAAAATAGATACGCTGAAGATAAATATTCAAGAGTTAGAAGATACTCCGTCAAAATATTTTTTTGGAAGTCTTTACTTTTTTAATAATGTCATTAGATCAGACACTGTCTCATTTTCAACCTGTGATCTAGCATCGGATCTTAAGTACGAAGAAATGGATTTTGAAAAAAAGAAAGATATTATTAATTTTGCTCAAATGGGTTCCACGAACTTTTTTAGTACAATTCAATACTCTTATGATAATTTGTTCTGGCACATGCACTCCCTCTGGATGCATCAAATAGAAGTCCATAGAAAATTTACATTGTCAGTTGCATGCATACTATTCTTTTTTATCGGAGCTCCATTAGGTTCGATTATCAGAAAAGGCGGAATTGCAATACCTTTGGTAGTAACTATACTTTTCTTTATTTTTTATTTTATTATCTCAATAATTGGTGAAAAAGTATCCAAAGGTGATTTGATTCCTGTTTATTTTGGGATGTGGTTTTCTACGTTTCTGTTGATCCCAATCTGTATATTTTTATCTTATAAAGCGACAATAGATTCCTCTATTTTCTCAATTGAAGAGCAATTTAAATGGTTTTCAAAGCTAAAAATAGTACGTTACTTTAACTCAAAAAAAGCAAATGAAGATACTTCAACTTTGTCATAAACCTCCCTTCCCGGCTGTGGATGGTGGAACTATTGCAATGAATAATATTGCACATGGACTGATTGGATTGGGACATCAGGTTAAGGTGATAGCTATGGCTACATATAAACACCCTGTTATAGAAAGTAATCTTTTTGAACAATATCGTGAAAAAACTCAATTTGAGTCTGTTTTTGTCGATACTTCAATTTCCAAATGGGGAGCTATTATGGCGTTAATCTCCAGTAAATCATATCATATTAGCCGATTTAATTCTCCTCAATTTGCTGAAAAATTAACTCAAATTTTAAAAGAGAGTAGCTTTGATGTGATTCAGATGGAGTCCATATATTTAACGCCTTATATTCCGATAATAAGAGCTAATTCTAAAGCAAGAATTGTGGTTCGATTACATAATATTGAACACCAGATATGGGAGAGAATGATCAATAATGAAAAAAACATTTTGAAGAAAATAGCTCTATCTCTGACAACAAGATTATTAAAAAAGTATGAACTAACAATCCTAAATCAGGTAGATGGGTTTATGGCTATTACTAATGTTGATTACCAATATTTTCATACAATATATCCCTCCGTTTCCGGAACTACAATACCTTTTGGTGTGGATTTGGATCAATATCGATATACTCCTTATGAAATCGATGATGAAAAGAAAAACTTGCAATTATTCCATATTGGAAGTATGAATTGGGCACCCAATGTTGAGGGGATTGAGTGGTTTTTAGATCAGGTTTGGCCGGTTTTATTGTCTCATTTCCCGGAATTGGAGTTTTATATTGCGGGAAGAGATATTCCGAAATATTTTAATCAATACAAAATACCACGTTTTATAATTGATGGAGAGGTTCCCGATGCACAAGAATATATGCTCTCTAAAGATATTATGATTGTACCTCTACTTTCCGGGAGTGGAGTGAGAATTAAAATAATTGAAGGGATGGCATTAGGGAAAATAATTATTTCCACTTCAATAGGGGCAGAGGGATTAGATGCGGTAGATGGAGAAGATCTTTTTATTGCCGATACTCCTGAACAATATGTTGAGGCGATAAAATTGTGTATGTCATCTATGGGAAAAATGAAAAAAATTGTAAAGAATGCACGTAAATATGTGGAATTACATCATCATGATACTACCATTGCCCATGAAATAATTAAATTCTACAACTCGTTATAGTCTGATGGAAACAACAAAAAATAAATGCTTATTAGATTCTATTGAATATCCTTCCGATTTAAAAAAATTGAAAGAGGATGAACTTCCGCAACTTTGTCAGGAGTTAAGAGATTTTATTATAGAACAAACGGCTAAAAATCCGGGACACCTTGGAGCAAGTTTGGGTGTTATTGAGATTACTGTAGCAATTCACTACGTTTTTGATACTCCTCATGATCAAATAGTGTGGGATGTTGGTCATCAGGCTTATGCTCATAAAATTTTGACAGGAAGAAAAAACAGATTTAGCACCAATAGAAAATATAAAGGAATTAGCGGGTTTCCTAAAATGACTGAAAGCGAATATGATGCTTTTGGAGCAGGACATGCCTCTATATCTCTCTCCGCACTTCTTGGGATGACCATTGGTGATAGAATGTTAGGGAATGATAAAAAAGCTCATATTGCCCTTATTGGGGATGGTGCAATGGGGGGAGGAATTGCTTTCGAAGCATTAAATCATATCGGAGGAACAGATGAAGACTTGTTGGTGATTTTGAATGATAACCATATTGCTATTGATGAAAGAATCGGGGGTATGAATCGGTATTTACTCGATATCACTACTTCTCATCACTACAATAGGTTTAAAAACACACTTTGGAAACTGCTTACGCTCAAAAGATATAAACCTAATTTTATCACTCGGTCAATCAGTAGCCTGGCAGCTCTTATTAAAGGGAATATTGCCAGAGAGAGCAATTTGTTTGAACACCTTGGATTTCGTTATTTTGGACCCTCTGACGGACACGATGTACAAATGTTGGTCAATATATTGCAGAAACTAAAACAAATTAAAGGACCCAAGATTTTCCACGTTATCACTAAAAAAGGGAAAGGACTCCCTATTGCAGAACAAAATCAGGTAAAATTTCATGCTCCGGGATGTTTTGATCCCCATACAGGTGAAATTATTGAGGTACACGAGGAGGGAAAACCAATTAAGTTTCAGGATGTTTTTGGGAAAACATTATTAGAGATAGCTGAACAAAATCCAAAAGTAGTTGGAGTTACACCGGCAATGTTAACCGGATGCTCCATGACGATCATGAGAGATCAAATGCCGGATAGAGTATTTGACGTGGGAATCGCTGAACAACATGCCGTAACTTTTTCTGCAGGATTGGCACGAAGTGGGATGATCCCTTTCTGTAATATTTACTCTTCCTTCTTGCAAAGAGGGTATGATCAAATAATTCACGATGTAGCATTGCAAAAATTGCCGGTTGTTATCTGTATTGACAGGGCAGGTATTGTTGGAGAGGATGGGGCAACACATCACGGTGCTTTCGATTTAGCTTATTTAAGACCTATTCCTAATATGGTAATAGCATCTCCAATCAATGAAACGGAGTTGAGAAATATGATGTTTACTGCAACCCAATATCAGGATGGACCCTTTGCTATCCGATATCCTCGTGGACATGGGTCTCAACAGGAGTGGAGAACACCTCTTCAAACGCTGGAAATTGGAAAAGCAGAATGGCTTCATAAGGGAGAAAAAGTAGCGATATTGAGTTTAGGACCATTGGGCGTTGTCGCTATGAATGCGATCAAGGAACTAAAAAAAGAGGGAATCAACCCATCTTTAATCAATGTGAGGTTTTTAAAACCATTTGATGAAACCCTGATCGATGAGTTGTTGCAGAATTATTCAACTATAATTACTATTGAAGATGGAGTAAAAATGGGGGGACTATACTCTACCGTTTCAGAACTGATTACAGCAAAGAATACTCATGTTCGGCTCTTCTCCATTGCCATTCCGGATACTTTCGTTGAGCATGGAGATTTATCTTCTCTGCATCATGAACTGGGCTTTGATCAGGAAAGTATAGCTAAAACTATAAAAGCTTGTTATGATCACAATTAGTAATAATCCAATTGAAGTGATGGCGCCGGTAGGATCGTATGAATCTCTAATGGCGGCTATTCATGCAGGTGCAGATTCCGTTTATTTCGGAATTGGTGCTCTGAATATGAGATCCCGGTCATCCGTTAATTTTGATGCTTCAGATTTACAAAAGATAGTACAAATTTGCGAGGAAAATAATGTGAGATCCTACCTTACTGTCAATGTTGTTGTGTATAACAATGAGATTGAAGAGATGTATGAGTTGTTGGATCTGGCAAAAAAACAAAATGTGACTGCTATTATTGCGTCCGATTTTGCAGTCTTGGAGTACGCCAAAAAGATTGGATTAGAGATTCATATTTCAACGCAATGTAATATCACCAATATTGAAGCAGTACGCTTTTTTTCCCGCTATGCAGATGTGATGGTTCTGGCTCGTGAAACGGAATTAAGACAAGTTGCAGAGATATCAAAGAGAATTAAAGAGGAGCAAATTTGTGGTCCGTCGGGGAATTTGGTACAGTTGGAGATGTTTGCTCATGGCGCACTTTGTATGGCTGTTTCAGGAAAATGCTATCTTAGTCTGGACAATTTTAACTATTCCGCCAATCGGGGAGCTTGTTTACAACCTTGCAGAAGGGGTTACAGAGTACAAGATCTTGACAATGAAATAGAACTGGCCATAGAGAACCAATATATCATGTCGCCTAAAGATCTTTGTACGATTCCATTCCTGGATAAGTTAATTTTAGCCGGTGTAACCGTGTTAAAAATTGAGGGGAGGGGAAGATCACCGGAGTACGTAAAAATGGTCGTACAATGCTATAAAGAAGCACTGCAAGCCATTGCTGATCAAACCTTCACTCAAGAGAAGATTGCAGATTGGATGAAACGCTTAAGAAGTGTCTATAATCGTGATTTCTGGGACGGATACTATTTGGGTAGAAAAATGGGTGAGTGGACAGAAAGATATGGTTCTCAGGCAACTCGTGTGAAGCAGTACGTTGGAAAAATCACGAATTATTTTACTAAATTGCAAGTTGCAGAGGTATTGATTGAAACCAATTCTCTTAGTTTGCAAGATGAAATCTTGATTATTGGTCCCACAACGGGAGTTTATGAGGCAGAACTATCTGAAATCAGACTGGATTTGAAACCTGTCGAAATGGTGCAGAAGGGAGATCTCTGCTCGATACCGGTGAGTGAGGTGGTAAGGAAAAATGACAAACTGTATAAATGGATCGAGGTAGTGGATCACTTTTGAGAAACGACACTGAATAGGACCCCCCCTTTTTTTTATTTTCCAAAAGAAAATCAGGATAAATCTTTCATAGACAAGCTGATCCGTTTTCTTTCAAGGTCGACATCAACAACTTTAACCAAGACCTGGTCACGAAGCTTCACCACGTCATTAGGATTGGAAACGTAGCGATTGGCCATTTGGCTGACGTGAACCAGCCCATCCTGATGCACGCCAACATCCACAAAGCAGCCGAAGTTGGTGATGTTGGTGACGATTCCGGGAAGAACCATACCGATAACTAGATCCTGAATCGAGTTGATGTTGGGGTCAAACTCAAACTGCTCAAACGCTTCCCGCGGATCTCTGCCGGGTTTGGCAAGCTCCTTCATGATATCTTTTAGTGTCGGAATACCCACTTTTTCAGTAACAAATTGCTCAATTTTGATCTGTTTTTGCAGCGTTTCCTGTGCCATTAGCTCCTGAACGGAACTGTTCAGATGAGATGCCATTGCTTCCACTATTTCGTAAGATTCCGGGTGAACTGCACTGTAATCCAATGGATTTTCAGCACCATGAATCCTTAAAAATCCGGCTGCCTGTTCAAAAGTTTTGGGACCAAAACGAGGGATTTTATGGAAGTCATCACGGGATTGGAAAGGACCGTTTTCATTGCGATATTCGATGATGTTGTTCGCCAGATTGGGACCAATTCCTGAAACGTAGGAAAGCAATTCCGTACTGGAACTGTTGATTTCGACACCCACATTGTTCACACAACTCTCAACAACCTCTTGCAAGCTGTTTTGCAACCAGGTTTGATTGACATCATGCTGATATTGACCCACTCCCAACGATTTTGGGTCAATTTTAACCAATTCAGCCAGCGGATCCATCAATCGTCTGCCAATGGAGATCGCTCCTCTGACGGTTAAATCGAGATCCGGGAACTCTTTTCTAGCTGTTTCCGATGCAGAATAGATGGAAGCACCACTCTCGTCAACCATCACGATGGTAACGGGGTGATTAAAGGGAATCATACGAACAAAATTTTCAGTTTCTCTGCCTGCAGTTCCATTTCCAATCGCAATCGCCTCAACCTGATACTGATGAACCCATTTTTTTAGGAGATCTGAACTTTTTTGATATTCATTATGAGGGGGGTGTGGAAAGATAGTGTCATGATCCAAAAGTTGACCCTGACGATCCAAAACTACCACTTTACAGCCCGTTCTAAAACCGGGATCGATCGCTAAGGTCGTTTTTTGTCCCAAAGGAGCACTCATCAACAGTTGGCGGAGATTGGTTCCAAACACCCGGATCGCCTCTTTGTCTGCTTTTTCCTTGTAGAAGCGCCTCATTTCAGTCTCCATTTGAGGTTGGAGCAATCGTTTGTATGAATCTTCACCTGCTAAAATGACTTGTTGACTACAACTGTTATTCCCTTTAACTGTGAATTTCTGTATCAGATTTAATGCTAATTCATCCTGGGGTTTGATGGTGATTTTGAGAAATCCTTCCTCTTCTCCTCTAAGCATTGCCAGTACACGATGTGAAGGAGCCTTCCAAAGGGGTTCCTCACTTTTAAAGTAGATTTCAAATTTTGAACCGGCATCCTCTTTTCCTTTGATTACTCTAGAGTAAATGGTAGAATTTCTGACAAATTTTTCACGAAGTGTAGATCTGACATTAATATCTTCAGAGATCCATTCCGCAATAATATCACGTGCTCCCTGAAGAGCTTCTTCGATATTATTGACCTCTTTGGATTGATTGATATAGGATTGTGCTGTTTTCTTCAAATCTATGAATTGTTGTTTAAAAATCAGTTTAGCCAGCGGTTCCAATCCTTTGTCAATGGCGACAGTGGCTCTGGTTTTCCGTTTGGGTCGGTAGGGGAGGTAAATATCTTCCAGTTGCGACAAGGTTGTCGATGCTTCCAATTGTGCCTGCAATTGTGGCGTCATCTTACCTTGTTCAGTGATGGAATCAATAATGGCTGCCCGTCTTTTATCCAGCTCTACCCATTTCTGATAAAGATCCCTGATTTGAGTGATCATCACTTCATCCAAACTGCCGGTAGCCTCTTTACGATAACGGGAAATAAAGGGAACAGTAGCACCGGAATTCAACAGATCCAGACTGTTCTTAACTTGATCATATTTTATTTTTAACTCATTAGCAATGAGTTGGTAGTGGTTATTCATCTTAAAATTGCTTTGTTTTTAACCAACAAAGATAAGAATTTTATTGGAGAGCGTGATGATTAGGATTTATCAAAAATTATAGTGTAAAAGGGTAGAAAATATCATTTCTTATTTGTATTTTTGCAAAATAATTTCAAATTTTAATATTACAAAATGATTGAAGAGTTTAGTTTTGGTAATTTTGGGTCATTCAAGGAGATTCAGACTTTGAATATGACAGCGGCAAAAATTAAGTCAAAAGAGAAATCTCTTGATATCAATAATCTGTTTCAGGTAGATGATAACCTGAGTTTGCTTAAGTCAAAAGCAATATACGGGGCGAATGCAAGTGGAAAAAGTAATGTAGTAAGGGCTTTGTCAGCATTTATCAAAATAATTAATTATTCTGTCAAAGATGAAAGATCATTAAGTTTTATTGATACTTTCCGATTATCAACAAAAACAGTGTCAGAGCCGGCTTTTTTTCAACTTATTTTCAGGGTTGGAAAAACACGCTATAGGTATGGTTTTGAAGCTGATGTCAAATCGATTAAAAGTGAATGGTTATTTTCAACACCCAATAAAAGAGAACAACCTTTATTTATTAGAGAAGAAAATGAGATTATTGAAATGAATCAAACTCATTTTAAAGAGGGCGTTTTATATCAAAAGTTGCTTAAAGATTCAAAAGATCAAATTTTTACAGAAAGATCTTTGTTTTTAACGCACTTAAATTCAATTGGTTTTGCAAAACAATCCCAACAAATTTTTAAAACCATTACTTCAATTTTAATTGTTAGTGGATTAACTGATAAAAGGATGTATGATATTGCGGTTGAATCATTAAGTGATGAAATACAAAAAGAATTTATTTTAGATTTTCTAAAAAAAGCAGATGTAGGAATTAATGATTTGAAAACAATTGAAATTACAAACGATGTTTTACCTAATAATTTGGAAGAGGAAGTAAAACAAAAACTTCGAAAGGAGAAACTGATTATTTCAAGTAAAACACAATTTGATTCAAACCTTCAAATAGCAGGAGAAACTGATTTTTCTTTTGTTTATCAAGAATCGGAAGGAACCAAAAAAATGTTTGAATTAAGCCCATTTATCTATTATTCTCTTAAAGAGGGTACTCCTTTAATTATTGATGAATTTGATGCACGGTTTCATCCATTATTAACTAAAAAAATTGTTGAACTTTATAATTCAATTGAAAATAAAACTTCTCAACTTGTTTTTATAACTCACGACACCAATTTATTATCGCATGAATTATTAAGACGAGATCAAATTGACTTTGTTGAAAAAGATAAATACGGGGCAAGTCATCTTTATACTTTGGTTGAAATTAAAGGTGTTCGCAATAATGCTTCATACGAAAAGGATTATATTCAAGGGAAATATGGTGCAATTCCATTTCTAGGAGATTTTACTAACTTAATATCTTTTGAATAATGCCGAAAAGTACAAAAGCAATTAAAATTACAGATAAAAATAAGGCATGGAATAAGAAATCTAAGCCAAGTCTTTATAGAGTTGATTCTATTCCATTGAATAAAACGATTTTAATTGTTTGTGAAGGACAAACGGGAAAACTCTTCACAACAGAAGGCTATTGAAAGGGCAAAAAAATTGTTTGAGGATCGGAAAAATCTCGTATATCATGAGCAAAATCCGGTTACAAAGGTTTACGAATTAGTTGAACTATTGAATGATAACTTAAGGCGATAATGGGATTTTATTCCTAAATCCAAAATTGGTCGTTGAGCGGAGTCGAAATGCTGAAATCCGAAATTTTTCTATACTTTTGTAGTTTGATTTAATACTAATTATTATGAAAAAGATTTATGTAATTTTGGCAATATTTTTGATGACCGGTTGTGCGGAAATGCAACAAGTATTAACAACAGTTGCATCAGACTACGTTTCCGGTAACACCGGTGGTTCTTCAATTAATATTGCAGGCGGTTTAAAAGAAGCTTTGAATAATGGAATAGCAAAACAGGTAACTCTATTAACGAGAACGGATGGATTTTACAACAATAGTTTAGTTAGAATATCTATTCCTGATGAATTAAAAGTGGTTGAACAAGCGTTACGTAATATCGGATTGGGTTCGTTGGCTGATAAAGGAATAAAAGCTTTAAATACAGCAGCTTCAGATGCTGTGAAGGAAGCAACCCCCATATTTGTCAGTGCTGTATCTTCACTTACTTTTAGTGATGCCAAGGCCATACTTATGGGATCACAAGATGCTGCAACACAATATCTTCAAAGAACGACATCGCAGGCATTATACCAAAAGTTTTTTCCGGTTGTAAAAAATTCATTTTCTAAAGTTGGAGCTGATGAAATTTGGAGAGAAATTATCAATAAGTACAACGCTATACCTTTGGTTAATCCTGTAAACCCTGATTTAAATGACTATGTTACCAATAAAGCATTGGAAGGGGTGTTTAAAATGATTGCAATCGAAGAGAAAAACATTCGTACAGATATAAATGCCAGAACTTCAACTTTATTAAAAGAAGTGTTTGCTTTACAAGATAAGTAAAAAGAAAACTATATATATATTGTTGGTTTGACGCATCACTGGCAGAAGTGTAATAATTGTTTTCTCCTTATCCATCCCCATTGTTTTCATTGAGGTAACGTGAGAAGTAGTAAAAAAACAACTTTTTTGATGAATTATGCAAATATCTCCCAATGATCTGCATAAAGGGTGTCAATATCAGATGCAAAAAGGAATTGCGAGAATAGGATAAAAGTCAATAAACTACTTATATCCTTAATTTTTTATATCTTTGCAAACTTGAGTTTAATATTTTTATAAATAGTTATTTAATTGTAAATTAGCGAATTATGCCAAAAATCTCATCAAAAGGAGCAGCCATGCCTGCATCACCTATTAGAAAATTAGTTCCTTATTCAGATAATGCAAAAAAAAGAGGAGTTCATGTATTTCATTTGAATATAGGTCAACCTGATATTGAAACTCCTGAAGGTGCACGTAAAGCAGTTCAAAACTATAATTCTAAAGTGATCGAATATAGTCACTCAGCAGGAATGATCAGTTATAGACAAAAGTTGGTTGAGTATTATAAAAGTGTTGGAATTCACATTACAACCGACGAAATTATAGTGACAAATGGTGGATCGGAAGCAATTATGTTTGCTTTTAATGCTTGCTTGGATCAAGATGATGAAGTAATTGTACCAGAGCCATTTTATGCAAACTATAACGGATTTGCAACCAGTTCCGGTGTAAAAATCAAACCTATTTTTTCTACTATCGAGAATGGATTTGCGCTTCCACCAATTGAAGAGTTTGAAAAACTGATCACGCCCAAAACAAAAGCGATTATGATCTGTAACCCGAACAATCCGACAGGATACTTATACTCAAAAGAGGAGTTGGAGCAATTGAGAGAGATTGTAATAAAACATGATCTGTTCCTTTTTGCTGATGAGGTTTACAGAGAGTTTTGTTATGATGGAGCAAAACATTTCTCAGTAATGGAATTGGAAGGACTAGAAGAGCATGTAGTTCTTTTTGACTCTGTTTCTAAGCGCTATAGTGCTTGTGGTGTGAGAATAGGGGCTTTGATTTCCAGAAATAAAGAGTTGATGAATACTGCAATGAAGTTTGCACAAGCCAGATTAAGTCCTCCAACTTATGGACAAGTGTTGGGTGAAGCTGCTTGCGATACACCTCAGTCCTATTTTGATATGGTTATTGACGACTATGTTGCACGTCGTAATTGTGTTGTAGAGGCAATTAATAAAATGCCCGGCTGCTTCTGTCCTAATCCCAAGGGAGCTTTCTATGCGGTGGCTCGTTTACCGATAGACAATGCAGATCGTTTTTGTCAGTGGTTACTGGAAGAGTTTAACTATGAGGGTAAAACTGTGATGTTGGCTCCGGCTACCGGATTCTACTCGGTACCTACGAAAGGAGTTGATGAAGTTAGAATTAGCTACTGTCTCAAAGTTGATGACCTTAAAAAGGCAATGAAATGTCTTGAAGAGGGATTAAAAGTGTATCCCGGAAGAAAATAATGGATCTGCAATTAGTCTCCTCATTTGAACCTTCAGGAGATCAACCGAGTGCGATAAAGCAATTGATTGATGGCTTGGAGCGTGGAGATGAAGCGCAGACGCTGTTGGGTGTTACCGGATCCGGTAAAACATTCACTATCGCTAATGTTCTAAAAGAAGTAAAACGCCCCGCTTTGGTTTTAAGTCACAATAAAACTTTGGCAGCGCAATTGTATTCTGAGTTTAAAGCCTTCTTTCCCGAAAATGCGGTGGAATATTTTGTTTCCTATTATGATTATTATCAACCGGAAGCATACCTGCCCAATACCAATACTTACATTGAAAAGGACCTTTCAATTAATGATGAGATTGAGAAATTACGTTTAAAAACAACTTCTACTTTACTATCTGGAAGGAGAGATGTAATTGTAGTAGCTTCTGTATCATGTATTTATGGTATTGGTAATCCTGAGGATTTTGCAAAAAATGTCATCAACCTACATACAGGTATGGTCGTCGGGAGGGATCGGTTACTCCTGGCTCTAGTAAACAGCTTATACTCAAGAACCGAATTGACTCTGGAACCGGCACGTTTTAGGGTTAAGGGTGATACGGTCGATGTTTTTCCACCTTATGCCAATAGTGCCTATCGCATTGTTTTTTGGGATGATGAGATTGAAAAAATAGAGGAGATTGAGGTTGAAACGGGATCCAAGATCGTGGAAGTAGAAGAATTAAAAATTTATCCCGCTAATCTTTTTGTAACTTCTCAGGAGTCGATTCACAGTGCAGTACAGCAGATTCAACTGGATTTGGGAGAGCAGGTAGCTTATTTTAAGTCGATAGGTAAACATCTGGAAGCTAAAAGGTTAGAGGATCGTGTTACTTATGACGTGGAAATGATTAAAGAGTTGGGTTACTGTTCCGGAATTGAAAACTATTCCCGCTATTTTGATAATAGAAGACCCGGGGAACGACCTTTCTGCATTATTGACTTTTTCCCGGATGATTTTATTTTAGTGGTGGATGAGAGTCACGCTACTATTCCGCAAGTGGGAGGGATGTACGGAGGAGACAGAGCAAGGAAAATGAATCTGGTAGAGTATGGTTTTAGATTACCGGCAGCGATGGATAACCGTCCCCTAAAATTTCAAGAGTTTGAGAATTTGATCGGTCAGGCAATATACGTTAGTGCAACACCGGCAGATTATGAGTTGGGAAAATCGGAAGGAATTGTGGTGGAACAGGTGGTAAGACCTACCGGTTTGCTGGATCCCCCTATTGAAGTGAGAGCGGCTGATAATCAAGTAGATGACCTCCTGGAAGAGATTGAAGTCTCAGTATCCAAGAAAGAAAGAGTACTGGTTACTACACTAACAAAAAAAATGGCAGAGGAGTTGAGTTCCTATTTGATTCGAATAGGAGTGAGAACCAAATATATTCACTCGGATATTGAAACTTTGGAAAGAGTTGAAATTCTGCAAGATTTAAGAGCCGGTTCCATCGATGTGTTAGTGGGTGTGAACCTGTTACGGGAAGGGTTGGACTTACCCGAAGTGGCTTTGGTTGCGATTATGGATGCAGATAAAGAGGGATTTCTGAGAAATCAAAGATCTTTGACTCAAACAGCGGGAAGGGCAGCACGACATGTGGAAGGAAGAGTGATTTTTTATGCTAATAAAGTTACTAAAGCAATGCAAGCGACTATAGATGAGACCAATAGAAGAAGAGAAAAACAGATTTCATACAATAAAAAACACAATATTATTCCCAAAACAGTTCAGAAAAATGAAGATTTCTCCCTAATTAAAGCGCTTGATTTTACTCCTAAAGATAGAAAAGAATATCAATATCAGGACCCCATTTTGAATATGGTTGCAGAGGAGGGAGAATTGAAAATGATGAACCTGGAAGAACTCAAAGAACTGTATAAAAAATTGTTAAAAGAGATGGAATTAGCGGTGAAAGATCTCGATTTTATTGAAGCCGGCGAGTTGAAAAAAAGAATCCAAAACATTGAAAAATTGATAAAATCCTACTGATATGATAACGATTGAAGGCAAGTGTTACTTCGCTTCCGATTTTCACTTAGGCATTACCGATTACCCGACTGATAATCAAAGGGAATCCTATATTTTAGAGTGGCTTGATCAGGTGAAATCAGATGGGAAACATCTCTTTTTGTTGGGTGATATTTTTGATTTTTGGTTTGAGTATAAGTATGTGATTCCCAAGGGTTATCATCGCTTATTATCCAAATTGGAAGAGTTGAGAAATGCGGGAGTTGAAATCTACTATTTCACCGGGAATCATGATATGTGGGTGAAAAGTTATTTCACGAAACAGTTTGGTATTCAGATATTTAGAAAGCCGCAACTCTTCAAAATCAACGGAAAAACAGTCTTTGTGGCTCATGGTGACGGCTTGGGACCGGGGCAATATCGGTACAAGTTGATCCAATGGATTTTCAGTCGAAAAATCAACATTTTTTTGTATGGATTGCTCCCTTCCTCACTCGCTTTTGCCGTGGCTGAGGCGACCTCGCGGAAGAGTAGAAAAAAGGACTTATATCGGAATCAAAATCAGACAGAATATATTGAACTTTTCATCGAAAAGTACCTCCAAAACAATCATGCCGACCTCTTTATTATGGGGCATCGTCACCGTGTTATCGATAAAATGATAGGCTCAAGTCGCTATATTAACACCGGCGATTGGCTCGATTTTTACACCTATTTTGTGCTCGATTCAGAGGGAAAACTCAATTATTTTTTGCAAGAGAAACATGAAAATAACCCTCTTCCCTGACAGAATATACCGGTAAATTTCTTTTTTTACAAGCTTTTATCCATCGTTTTTCATCCTTTTTTGAGATCGACTGATCCAGTAGTAAACAATCAAAATCGACCTGATCCAGAACCTTTTCGATAGGGTGTTCCGGATTAAGAATAAGTATATAATTTATTTTGGATTTATTATTAATGGGGGGCAGCCAATCCGTGAGTACCAACATCGTTTTCCCCCCTCCATAGATAAAAGGTCCCTCTTTGAAAAACCGTGGGGCAGTGTGATTCTGTTTCGTTGTGATAAACTCCATCCGCAAGTGGTTCGCAATCGCATAGTTTTTAATGGAGTACTGATATTCAGCACATTGCTCATTCGTGATCGAGTCCGACAGCAAAATACCATGGCGCCCGTTTTGAAAGAGTAGGGCACTCGATTTGGATGTTGAAAAAAGGATGATCTGCCCCCCTTTATTTTTTATTTCATAAAGATCAAAATTATATAAAAAAATGGTAACTAATGAACAAGTGAGAAAGGCAAAAAGGAGAGATTTTTTTCGCTTTAGAATTGCAAAATAGAGCAAAAAAATGAGGATGTAGAGCAGGATTGTTTCCGTTAGGGAGAGATGCAAATTGTGTGATACGGCACCGGGGAGGGATTGAATCTGACTGATGATCCAGTTCATCGCTTTGATCAGCCATTCCAGGCAGAACGATGTGATACGAAACAGCCACGGAAAAAAGGAGAAAGCCAAGACAATAATGCCGTTGACCATCACACAAAATGAGAGAAAAATGACGGACAAATTGCCTAATAGGAAGTAGTTTGGGAACTGATGGAAGTAGAAAATGGAGATGGGTGATGTTAGAATTTGAGCAGCAACAGACACCGTCGCCAGGTCCCAGAAATAGTTTCCCAGATAGGTCTTAGGACTCCAAATAGAGTGAATCGGTTTTTGAAATATTACGATGCTGAAAACGGCTAAGTAACTCAATTGAAAGCCTAAGTCAAAGATTAATAAGGGATTAGAGGTTAGGAGAAAGAAAAGAGAAGTGTATAAACTCTGGAAAACATTGGTTTTTCTAACGGCAACCTTTCCCAGTAGAACAAAACTAAACATGGTAGCAGAGCGCATCACTGAGGGGGATAATCCGGTGATGGAAGCATAAACCCAAATCACAACGAATAGAATAATGGTGCGGATGAGTCTACCCCGTTTGGAGTACTCTAATGGAAAGAGCAAGTAATTTACAATGGCAAAGATAATGCCAACATGCAATCCTGAAACACATAAAATATGACTCACTCCGGCATTGCTGTACTTGGTTTTGAGCTCCGGTTCCATGGTGTCGTCAAATCCTAACAGAATGGCTGCCGCAATAGAGAATTGATCTTTTGAAAGGGAAGAGTTTTGCAAAATTTGAGTCAGTTTTTGCTGCGTTTTAATCGATTCCCTTTTGATCCATGAACCCTGATTAGTTCCGATTTTCTCCCACTTTCCTGTCGCTAAGTAAAGGGTGAGTTCAACACCTCTTTGCTTCATATATTTTCGATAATTAAAACCCATCGGATTTTGAGGCGGAGAGATCTGTTGAAGCCGACCTGTAAATTGTATTTGATCACCATATTGGAGTTGTAAAGCGTTGGAATCTTTGGCAACATAGAGCAATACCAACTGATCCAAAGTTTTAACGATGAATTTGACTGAGCGCTCTCTCACTTGCGGTAAATCGACAATTTGGGCTTTGTATTCACGTTGCTCTTTCCATTCGGGAGAATCAATATTGGAAAAAGGATGATTCCATTGACAGGTCGTAAGGATAAAACCGATGCAAAAAGAGTTAAAAAAAACGAGAGCACTGCTCCATTTTTGCTTCAAAATTGTAGGTTTTCGCTTCAAAAAGAGCATAATAACGAGATTGAGAATGAAGCATAAAAGGGAAATAAATACAAAAATCTTAGGAAAAGGGATAAAATAGGCGGAAAAAATACCTAAAAGGATCCAAAAAAGTAATTTGAGTACGGCGTAGTTGGTAGAGAACATGGGAGAAAGTTTCCTCAAATATAGAATAAAACCGATAAAAAAAGGTTTATAATAAATAATATAAATTGTGTACCTTTGCAGGTTATATTCATACTTAAAGCAACTATGGCAAAACGGGGAGAGGGTCCAACGATTAGTATTAAGAACAGAAAAGCAGAATTTGAATATTTTTTGCTTACAAAATATACGGCGGGTATTGTGTTAACCGGTACGGAGATTAAATCGATTCGTGCAGGAAAAGCCAATATTACAGACTCTTACTGTGCTTTTATCGGAGATGAACTTTTTGTTCACAATATGCATATTGCGGAATATACCCACGGTACGCATAATAATCATGAAGCTAAAAGATCGCGTAAATTGCTATTGCAAAGAAAAGAGTTGAAAAAACTATTGGTCAAACTCAAAGAGAGAGGAATGACCATTATTCCCACTTTGCTTTATATCAATGAAGAGGGGTATGCCAAGTTGGATATTGCATTGGCAAGAGGAAAGAAAATGTACGATAAAAGGGAAGCTATTAAGGAAAAAGATAATCGTAGAGCCAGAGAAAGAGAGGAGTAAATTATGGAAAACTACGAAAAAGATTATTTGAGTATCAGAGAAGCAGCCGAGATGTTTGATGTCAAACCCTCTCTGCTCCGCTATTGGGAAAAAGAGTTTGATATCATTAAACCTTATCGGAATAAGAAGGGGGATCGCTATTTCAGCAAGAATGATATTGAGATTATTCGTACAATTTATCACCTGACAAGGGAAGAAGGATATACACTTCAAGGTGTAAAAGATGCGTTAAAAGGAGATAAACTGGTGGACCAACTCTCTAAAATGGAAGTGATTAATACTTTACAAGAAATTAAGACGTTTCTTATAGAAATCAAAAATGAACTCTAGAGAATGAGAATGATCTATTTTTATATACCTTTGCAAATTGGACTCTAAACTATGAAACAGAAAATTATTGTTACCATAATATTGATATTAGCCTTCTTATCCGGAAAATCTCAGATAGGAGGGACAGGGGTATATCCTTTTTTGGACTTTACCTATTCAGCAAGAATTAGCGGTTTGGGTGGAGGCTTGATTGTTACACCAATAGATGATCCATCAATATTGACTTATAATCCCTCATTGATATCTGACCAATTTCATCAATCATTTTCAGCTCACTTTGTGGATCATTTCAGCAATTCGGCTCATGGTTCTGCGCTTTATTCACACACTTTCAAAAAAGCGGGAAGTTATGCTATGGAAATGCGCTTTATTGGATATGGAACTTTCGAGCAGACAGATGATGCGGGAAATATTTTAGGAACTTTTTCAGCAGGCGATTATGTTGCAACTTTGGGGTGGGGTAGGAAATTAAGTCCTCTTTTTTCAATTGGAGCTAATTTAAAAATAATCTACTCTGCTTATGCCGAGTATCATTCGTTCGGATTGGGAGCTGATCTTGCAGGGACATATTATAATTCTGATAAACTATTTGGTTTATCCTTACTCCTTAAAAATATGGGTTCTCAAATCACAACCTATACTCCGGGAAACTATGAACGATTGCCTTTTGACATTCAGTTGGCTCTTTCAAAAAGACTGAAATACCTTCCTGTTTGTTTTCATGTATCATTGCACTCACTGTATAAATGGGAAATGGGTTATGTAGGGAAAAATGATCCATTTCTTAGTATAGATGCCATTACAGGAGAAGCCAAATACCCTTCTGCATTTGAACAGGGAGTTAAAAACTTTTTTAGACACTTTATTTTTGGAGTTGAAATATTACCATCCCCCTATTTTTCATTGTTTGCTTCATTTAATTATCACAGAAGCCAGGAGATGTTGATACCGGCACGTCGAACTGTTGCCGGACTTTCTTATGGTTTTGCGTTAAATATCAAATCGATCCAGTTGGGTTTTGCACGTTCTCATTATGCTATTGGAGCTGCACCTATCTATATTAATTTGGCCATTAACTTTGGGAAAATACGTGAGGCTACTCAACAAAAAAAGAGTTTAAAACGGGTGAAGAATTTTAATGAATAATACTATGTTGATACCTTTTTCACCACCCCGTATTGATGATAAAATTATTGCAGAAGTGAGCGAAGCGCTTCGTTCAGGGTGGATTACTACAGGTCCCAGAACTAAAAAGTTTGAACAAAAAATCGCACAGTATGTCAATGTTCCCAGAGTGGTTTGTTTAAATTCAGGATCAGCCGGGTTGGAGTTGGCATTGCGTTGGTATGGTGTTCAGGAAGGAGATGAGGTTATAGTTCCTGCTTATACCTATTGTGCTACTGCTAATGTGGTTGTACATTGTGGTGCCAAACCCGTTATGGTGGATGTTCGAGAGGATTTCAATATCGATGTAGATCAAATCAAAGCTGCCATTACAGATAAAACAAAGGCGATTATACCGGTTGATATTGCGGGATATCCTTGTGATTATGATGAAATCAACCGGATTGTGAATGACCCAGAGATGAAGTCAAAATTTCAAGCGCATACTCCTGAGCAGAAAAAATTGGGACGTATTTTGGTGCTTTCCGATGCGGCTCACTCTATAGGAGCTGAATATAAGCAAAAGAAAACGGGTTCTTTATGTGATTTGACGGTTTTTTCATTCCATGCAGTGAAGAATTTGACAACCGCAGAAGGAGGAGCGATCTGTATTGCTTTGCCTGAGCCCTTTGATACCGATGAAATCTATTCGGAATTGGTTACTAAATCTTTGCACGGACAGACAAAAGATGCATTGGCAAAAACTAAACCGGGAAACTGGAGATATGATGTAGTAGAACCGGGATATAAATGCAATATGACTGATATTCTGGCTTCTATAGGTTTGGTGGAATTGGAGCGGTATGAACAGGATATGTTGGTGAAAAGAAAAGAGATTTTCGACTCTTATAGTTCAGTCTTTTCACAGTATGACCTCTTTGAGGTTCCCGAATATGAATCTGAAAACAAAAAATCTTCTTATCATGTTTATCCATTGAGAATCAAGGGAATAACAGAAGAACAAAGAGACCTGTTGATTCAAAAAATTGCTGAACAAGGGGTAGGCGTGAATGTGCATTTTATCCCGTTGCCTATGTTGACAGCCTACAAAAGCAGGGGTTATCGTATCGAAGATTTTCCGGTTTCCTATGACCTCTATTCACGTGAAATTTCTTTGCCGGTCTACTATGATTTAACACCGGAAATGATAAATATTGTAATTCAAACAATTCTTTCCTTACAAGGGGATATTAAAGATTTTTTAAATAAAAATTAATTAATAATTAAATAACTATTTGTAAAATATGAAAATAAAATCTCTCTTTTTAACCCTATTCTTATTTTTATCTTCTTGTCTCATTTATGCAAAAGGGGTTCATTTTACACTCATTTCACAGACAGATCAGGGGATTATTGTAAGAGTTGATTTTCCTGAGTTTACTACAATTCCTGTTCAGGTAGAAGGGGAAGAGATGTATCAATTGTTGATGAATCAAGCTTATCCCGTAGAAGAAAAGGGAGCACCTGAGCTTTTAAAAAGTGCCATTTCTTTGATTATTCCGGAAGGAGTACAACCGACAGTAGAGTTGATATCATCTGATTTTTCATTAATCTCTGATTTTAAACTGGCTCCTTCAAAAGGTGTTTTATACCGTGATGTTAATCCTTCAACCATTCCATTTATAAAGGGGGAACAATACCTTCAGAATCGCTTTATTCAAAATGAACAGGCTCTTTTAGGGTCGATCTATCAATTGAGGGATTTTACAGGGGTGCCGGTCATAGTTTATCCATTTGATTACAATCCTGTCGAAAAAGAGTTGAAAGCATATCACTCTATGGTTATCAAAATCTCTTATGATTCACCCACCGGCTTGATTCGTGCTCCTAAAAACAATACAATTTTTGATCAAATCTATGCGAATCATTTTCTGAATTATGAAAGTGTTGTTAATGATCGTTATACTGCATTGTCTGAAGAGGGGGAGATGTTGATTATTGCACCGGCAAACTTTATTCCGGCACTTCAACCTTTGAAAGAATGGAAAATCAAAACAGGTATTCCTACAACGATTGTTTCTGTTGCCGATGCCGGGAATACTACCACAGCCATTAAATTATATATCAAAAATTTCTATAATACGCACAATTTAGCTTATGTCATTATTGTAGGTGATCATTTGCAATTTCCCGTTTATTATGTTAATAGTTCAGCATGTGATAACTACTACGTAGAAGTGGCCGGTAATGACTCCTATCCTGATATTCTGCTTGGAAAAATATCTGCTGAAACAGCAGATCAAGTGAGCGTTCAAGTGGATAAATTTATCAGGTACGATCAGGGACTACTTGCTCAAACTCACCATTCAACCTATGCCGGAATTGCATCTTATGAGGGTCCGGGACATTATGGAGAGTATGATCATGAGCATATTAGAATTATTCATCAGTTGCTGAATGGTTATACTTACCAAAATGGATATGAATTTTTTGAAGGGAGTCAGGGAGGATTAGATGCACCGGGGCACCCCACAGCTTCGATGGTTGCCAACGCAATCAATTCCGGTGTCGGGTTAATTAATTATTGCGGTCATGGGGATTATGATATGTTTGTTACATCGGGATTTAATAACAATAATGTTACACAATTGAATAATAGTCAGAAACTTCCATTCATTATTTCTGTAGCTTGTCAAAATGGGAATTATGTAAATAGACTTTGTTTTGCCGAAACGTGGTTACGTGCTACGAAGAATGGGCAACCTACCGGTGCCGTTGGTGCATTGATGTCGACAATCAATCAACCATGGAATGCTCCCATGACTGCTCAAGATGAAATGAATGAGATTATAACAGATACATCTCCCGGTCAAACTAAAAAAACATTTGGTGCGATTGCATTTGGAGGGATTATGAAAATGCTTGATCAACATTCTGACTATTCAACAGCAAGAACGTGGATACTCTTCAGTGATCCCAGCATTATGATTAGAACAGATGAAGCAGTAGCTATTAGTGCAACACACCCTTCATTTCTTCCTTTGAGTTCAACACAAATCGTTGTAAATTCTCCCGTTGAGGGAGCTTACGTGGCACTTTCTCTGCATGATCAGGTTCTTGGTACAGGAAGAATCCAGGGAGGAACAGCAACAATTAACCTTCCAAACACCTTAACTCTGAATGATACAGTTCATATTGTGATTACTAAAATGAACTATATCCCTTATCAAGGGGAGTTTGTTATTTTAGGAACAATAGAACCATGTGTTATCTATAATTCTCATCAATTTTTTGATAATCAAGGGAATGAAGTAGAGAAGTTAAAAACAGGTGGAAATTATACTATAAAAGTGAGTCTTTTGAATATTGGACAGCAAGCAGCTTCTCAAGTCAACGTGAAATTGAGATCGAATAATCCTTTTGTTTTTTTACAAAATGGTAATTTGCAAATCCAATCTATCAATGGATTAACAGAATATACCATCCTCAATCAAATTCAAGTTCATGTATCCTCTCAGGTTCCATACGGAACAGTAGCTGAATTTACACTTAAAATAGAAGATGGAGAGGAGACACGTTATTTTTATTTTGAAGTGCCAGTTGCTGCACCTTCGTTATTTACAGGTGACCTGCTAGTTGATGATCACGCTTCAGGAGGAAATAATAATGGTATTATAGATTATGGAGAGAGAGTCCATTTGATTGTTCCGGCAGAAAACTTTGGAGATGCTCCGGCAGAACCGGGATTTATAAAAATGGAAAGTTTGAGAAACTATTTGAATGTATATCGTGCCCTCAATCCAATTGGAGAACTACTACCACAACAAGTGGTAAACAGTACTATTGACGTTTCAGTTAAACCATCAGTCTACCAACCTTGCGCTGATTTGGTCAGAATCACCTATTATTCAGGCATGTATAGTTACCAAAGAGTGTATGAAGTGGGGATAGCAGGTGGCACTTCATCAATTGATGAGGTGACTGCCGATCAACTGCTGATTTATCCCAATCCAACATCAGATCAGCTGAATTTGGTTCTCTCTGAACAAAGAATGGAAGGAGATCTAAACTACGTGATTTGTAACGCAGTTGGAGCTGTAGTATCAAGAGGAACAATTTTGGATACAAGAACAACTATTAATGTAGAATCATTGACAACCGGATTCTATTTTATACAAATTTTACAAAATAATTATCTAATTTTAAACCAAAAAATAATCAAGAAATAGTATGCAAAACAATAAACCATTAATTTTAGTTACCAATGATGATGGACACGAAGCTAAAGGGTTGGCAGCTTTAATAGAAGCAGCAGCCTCTTTTGGAGAAGTGGTTGTAATTTCACCCGACGGACCGCGATCGGGAATGAGTCATGCCATAACTACGAATGTTCCACTCCGTGTTGAACAGTATAAAAACGAGAATGGAATTTCGTTCCATAGAACCAACGGAACGCCGGTAGATTGTATCAAATTAGCACAAAAAGTAGTCTTAAGAAACAGAAAAATAGATCTGGTGCTTTCAGGAATTAATCATGGAGCCAACTCTTCAGTAAGTCTTCTTTATTCGGGGACGATGGCAGCTGCCATTGAAGCCAGTTTTGAGAATATTCCCGCTATAGGGTTTTCATTACTGGATTATTCCCCTAATGCCAATTTTGATGCTGCCACAAAAATAGCATCAAACATCATTGAAAAAGCACTCAAGGACGGAATTCCCGCTCATACCAGCCTCAATGTCAATATTCCTAAACAACCGATAGAGAAAATAGCAGGAATTAAAGTAACCCGGCAAACAAAAGGATATTGGAATGAAGATTTGCTGGAGCAAATTGATCCTTATGGCAGATCTTATTACTGGCTTGTTGGAGAGTTGGTTGATACCGATCATGGTGAAGATAGTTGTGAATGGGCATTGCGAAATAATTATGTTTCGGTTCAGCCGGTTCAATTCGATTTAACAGCACATCAACATATTAATTCATTAAAGAAATGGGAAGAATAATAGAAAAATTGAGAAAAGATTCAGTATGGATGGGGATATTTTTAGGAACTATTGCTCCGCTCCTGTTATTTGGTTTGTTAAGACTGATTCTTTTTTTTATTGAACAAAAAACAGGAAAACTTGGGGTGGTCTCCATTCAAAAATTGCTTATTTTAAGTATTATACCAAATCTGTTTATTTTGAGATATTACCTCCTGAAATTAAAATATGATTTAACAGGAAAAGGAATCGTGACAGTTACGTTTATTATAGCAGTGATATTCGCTATTCTTGAATTTACTGTGTAAAAGTGATTTATTGTCGCAAAAGTTGTTATTGATCCATTAAATAAATTTATAATATGGCCATTAGTCAGAAAACACGTTTATTTGTTGAGAAAAAAGAGGGTTTTAGAGTGGAAGCACTGGAACTCCTTCATGAGTTAAACCGCAATTTGCATCTGAATCTATCTTCATTGAGATTGATCAATATTTATGATCTTTTCAATATTGATTCGGAGCTGTTGGAAAAATCAAAGAGACAGGTGTTTTCAGAACCGGTGACCGATACCCTCTTTGATCAGTTTGATCATCAAAATTATCGCTGCTTTGCGATTGAACTTCAGGATGGACAGTTTGACCAACGGGCAGATAGTGCGATGCAATGTCTGGGATTGATTGATCCGGACAATGAAGCGCTGGTGAAAAGTGCCAGATTATTGGTTTTTGAGGAGAATCTTTCAGATGAGATACTCAACAGAATTAAAAAGTATTGCATCAATGAGGTAGAAGCCAGAGAGAAAAACATGAATATCCTGGATCATACAGAAAATATTCATGTGGAAGAGATTCCGATCCATCACGGATTTATTAACTTTTCTCCTGAAAAGGTTGCTCAATTCAGAGAAAAACTACAATTGGCGATGTCTTTTGAAGATCTTCTTTTTGTGCAACGTTACTTTAAAGAAGAGGAACGCAGAGATCCTTCCGATACAGAGATCAGAGTACTGGACACTTACTGGAGTGACCACTGCCGACATACTACCTTTGAAACGGAATTGAAAAATATCACTTTCACTCCTTCTCAGTTTGACGATCAACTGCAAGATGCTTTCAATCAATATCTTGAGTTAAGAGAAAATGTACATCAGTCTAAAAAACCGATGACACTGATGGATATGGCCACCATTTGCGGTAAGCATGAGCGTAAAATCGGCAATTTGGACGATATGGAGATTTCAGAAGAGGTGAACGCTTGCAGTGTTTATATCGATGTGGACGTGGATGGGAAAACTGAGCAATGGCTCTTGATGTTTAAGAATGAAACCCACAATCACCCTACAGAGATTGAACCTTTTGGCGGTGCATCCACCTGTGTGGGCGGTGCCATCAGAGACCCGCTCAGTGGCAGAAGTTATGTTTATCAAGCTCTACGAGTAACCGGCGCTGCCGATATTACCGAACCGATAGAAAATACCATTGAGGGGAAACTGCCTCAACAGGTAATCTCGAAAACTGCCGCCCAAGGCTACTCTTCTTATGGCAATCAGATTGGGTTGGCTGCTACTCACGTCAGAGAGATTTACCACGAGGGGTATAAAGCGAAAAGAATGGAGATTGGGGCTGTAGTGGGAGCGGTTCCGGCTCATTATGTACGTCGTGAAACGCCATCTCCCGGGGATGTGGTGATTATGTTTGGGGGCAGAACAGGAAGAGATGGAATCGGTGGGGCAACCGGATCCTCTAAGGAACATACTACCGAATCGTTGGAAGTAAGCGCTGCGGAAGTGCAAAAAGGAAATGCTCCGGAAGAACGGAAAATTCAGAGGTTATTCAGAAAACCTCACGTAACGAAATTGATTAAAAAATCGAACGATTTTGGAGCAGGTGGAGTGAGTGTGGCGATTGGAGAGTTGGCAGATGGATTGGAAATCGATCTGAATGCCGTGAAAACCAAATACAAAGGATTGAATGGTACGGAAATAGCGATCAGTGAGTCGCAAGAGAGAATGAGCGTTGTGGTGGCTCCGGAAGATCAGGAACTCTTTATGTCCTACTGTGCTGAGGAGAATATCGAAGCTGTAGTGATTGCCAAAGTAACCGACACAAACCGACTGCTCATCAACTGGAATGGGTATCCTATCGTGAACCTATGCCGCGATTTTATCAATAGTTCAGGTGTTAGACAGCAGGCTGACGTAACCGTGAATCCAATTCAAGAGAACTTTATGGAGCCTCTTCCCGTGAAAGGGGATACGTTAGCAGAGCAAGTGTATGAGCGTTTGGGCGACCTGAATGTGGCATCCCAAAAGGGAATGATTGAGATGTTTGACTCTACCATCGGTGCTTCTACGGTATTGATGCCTTTCGGAGGGAAACATCAACTCACTGAAACACAGGCAAGTGTGCAAAAAATTCCGGTGAGAAACGGGGTTACTTCTACCTGTTCCATAATGAGTTACGGGTACAATCCGTTTATTTCTGAGCGTTCTCCTTTCCATGGTGCCCAATTGGCTATCCTCGAATCGATGGCTAAAATTGTGGCTGTCGGAGGCGATTATTCCAATATCCGATTCACCTTTCAAGAGTATTTTGAGAAGCTGGGGAACACGCCTGAGAAATGGGGTAAGCCGTTTGCAGCGCTGTTGGGTGCAATCCGGATTCAAAATCAGTTTCACCTTCCATCTATCGGAGGTAAGGACTCTATGAGTGGTACGTTCCACGATTTGAATGTACCCCCCACTTTGGTCTCTTTCGCAATTACTACAGGTAATGCGGCTCACATTATCTCTCCCCAATTTAAAGATATTAATAATAAAATTTATATAATAGGGGGGAAGGTAGTTCAAAACGGTGTAGTTAACGTAGAGCAGGCTAAGTCAGTGTTTAGCTTTATGCACGAGCAGGTCATGCAGAAAAGGATCGTGTCGGCGTTTGCCGTTCAAATGGGTGGTATTGTAGAAGCTTTAGCGAAAATGAGTTTCGGAAATGACCTCGGATTTAACATCACAACCGAGGAGGATCTTTTCGGATATCGCTACGGAAGCTTTGTTGTAGAGAGTACAGAAACCCTGGATTTCCCTGATGCGGTGCTGTTGGGAACGGTAGATCATCAATGGAGGATCAATCAGCAGCCGATCGATAAGAAAAAAGCATTGCAAGCCTGGAGAAAAACCTTTGCGTCAATCTATCCCGAAACGGTACCTGCAATGGATCACGATAAAGTGTTGGTGAAGCAGGAGTATCACAAACCGATTACCTATCAACCCTATCCTTCTAAAACAGAGAAAGTTAAGGTGTTGATTCCGGTTTTTCCGGGTACCAACTGCGATTATGATACCGCACGCGCTTTTGAACAGGCAGGTGCAGAAACTAAACTCTTGATTTTCAAAAACTTAACCTCTAAAGATATTCAAGAGTCGATCGAACAATTGGCATTGTCGATTGATCAGTCCCATATTTTGGCGTTGAGTGGCGGATTTAGTTCCGGAGATGAGCCGGATGGCAGTGGCAAGTTTATCGCCAATGTTTTGAATAACGAGAAGATCAAAGCGGCGATTGAGCGACATTTAGCCAAAAAACATCTCATTATCGGTATCTGTAACGGATTCCAGGCTTTGATTAAGTCAGGATTATTGCCCGGTGGCAAGTTGGGTGATCTTTCTGAAAATTCACCCACACTATACAGAAACGATATCAATCGACATATTTCGCACATTGCACAAACAGTAGTAACTTCCAATAACTCTCCCTGGCTCTCCTCTTTCAATCCGGGAGAAATACACAAGGTAGCACTCTCTCACGGAGAAGGGAAGTTGGTGGTTTCAGATCAGCAAGCGCAAGAGTGGTTTGACAAAGGACAAGTGGCATTCCAGTATTGCAATGATCTCGGAGAACCCACGATGGATACCCCATTCAATCCCAATGGTTCTCACTTTGCCATTGAAGGTATTGTTTCACCTTGCGGACTCATTTTGGGCAAAATGGGACACAGCGAACGCGCCGGAAAGGATATCTTCAAGAACATTGAAGGCAATCACAATCAACCTATTTTCAAAAATGGGGTGAACTATTTTTTGGAAAAGTAGGCGTTATTTCGGATTTCGGATTTCGGAATGAAAAAATGTCGAAAGTTATTCAATTACGAATTATGGGATCAAAATCATAACATATTGATACATAGGGTTTGCTGAAAAAGTTCATGCAACTTTTAGGAACCTATACGAAGGAAATGGGTTTTTCATAAGTTTTACTTGAATATATTTGTAAAAAAAATCCTCTTTAAAAACAAGCCAACAAATATCCTT
>Ga0208195_1000047_pt1 | contig 157016 bp, 104 predicted proteins | sample AD_UKC077_MetaG_FD_184441 | JGI IMG/M metagenome (GOLD analysis project Ga0208195, IMG submission 184441) | Active sludge microbial communities of municipal wastewater-treating anaerobic digesters from USA - AD_UKC077_MetaG (SPAdes) (version 2) | ecosystem: Engineered > Bioreactor > Anaerobic...
AAGTTGCTCTGGGGAGGAAAAGTTGCTCTGGGGAGGAAAAGTTGCTCTGGGGAGGAAAAGTTGCTCTGGGGAGGAAAAGTTGCTCTGGGGAGGAAAAGTTGCTCTGGGGAGGAAAAGTTGCTCTGGGGAGGCAATTTGCTCTGGGGAGGCAATCTTGCTCTGGGGAGGTAATTTGCTCTGGGGAGGCAATTTGCTCTGGGGAGGCAATCTTGCTCTGGGAGAGGGTAATGTTGCTCTGGGGAGGAAAAGTTGCTCTGGGGAGGAAAAGTTGCTCTGGGGAGGGATTTGCTCAGGGGAGGGGATGTTGCTCTGGGAAGGCAATGTTGCTCTGGGAAGGCAATGTTGCTCTGGGGAGGTAATGTTGCTCAGGGGAGGCAATGTTGCTCTGGGAAGGCAATGTTGCTCTGGGAAGGCAATGTTGCTCTGGGGAGGTAATGTTGCTCAGGGGAGGCAATGTTGCTCTGGGGAGGGATTTGCTCTGGGGTGGAATTGCTCTGGGGTGGAATGTTATCCCAGAGCAATTTTTTATTCGGAGGTAGCTAAGTGATGGTAATGATTATTGCTTTGTAGTAGATCTAAGGGATAGAAGTTGACTGTGGCTGATGTGTCGTCTCCAACTTCGTCAATTTTAACAATGATGTCTAGGGCGAATCGATGGAAAATGCGTCGGATGGTGATGTCAAATTCTCGTAAATCAAGGTCACGTAGTTCATATTGAAAGGCAAGGTGGAAGGACCATTTTTCATTGAAGATGTAAGATAAATATGTTGTGATGAGATCTACATCAGAACGTTGGTAGCGGTGATCTAGGGTAATGGAAAATTTGTCTGTTAATCGATATCCTATGCTAGAGTTGATTTTTTCAATTTCTCGTAGTTGAAAGTTGTATTCTGGTTTTGTTTGTATCCATACATTGTTTCGTATGTCCCATCTCATATCCATTTTTAAGTTGTCGTATTTTTCCCAACGATTGGAAACAGGCCAACCATATTTTGTTTTTTTGATGTTTTGTTTGGCTAGGTCACGTTCTGGATAATACGTGAAGATGACGTCAAATTTAAAAAAGTCTCTAATTTTATTTTCTCGCATGGTACGTAGTCTATTGTTGAATATAAGTTGTATGAGTTGCATTTCATCTACATCTTCCATTGTGTCCATGGGAATGAGTTTTTTACTTTCTACTGAGTTGGCATAAATCCATTTGTATTTGAATTGAGGTGTAAATATGTGCAAGATATTGTCAATTTGTAGTAAGTTGCTGTGCCATTGATAGTATCGATGAAAATTTGTGGAGATTTCTATGCCTAGTTCTCCTGTAGCTCGAGTTAGATTTTTTTCATTATTTTGTCCATCTTCAAAATAGCTAATTCGTCCGCCTAAATAGGGCATAAAATGGATTGAACTTATGGAATATTTGTAATATAAATAGTTGTTGAAATCTAAGCGAAATAAGTCTTTATCATCCCAAATTGTAGGATCGTCTTTATCATCTTTTCTACGTACATAAGAAGATTCTAATGTACTTGAAAAAAATAAGTTAGGAATTTGTTCAGAAAATATTGGCAAAAATATGATCTGGTATGTTGCTTGTGGTAGATATTCAATCTGTGATTGAAAATTATTGAGTCTGCCTCGTGTTAAGAATGTAAAGGCATCAAGTTCGTCAAATAAGATTCCTTGTTTTTTAACATATGCATATGTTTCAGGTTCTTTTTCTTCTCGATATTCTTGTTCAAAAAAATCTAGTAAAAAATTGCGATCATTTAAAAGTGATAATTCTGCATCTAAAGACCAATTATTGGCGAATTTATGACGATGCAATATATACATTCTATGTCGTTTGGACCATGTTGCATATTCTCCTTTCTTTTGTTCTCTGTCCATGCTTTTACCTAAATGACCTAAGGGTTGATCATGACTATAATAGCCATATATGCGTCCTTTAAATTCATCGGATGAAAGCAAAGAACCTGAATATGTAATTCCTGGTCCTACTCCAATCCCTCGTTTTGCTCGTGTGTCTAAATCTAAGAACCATTTTGCTCGTTTAATTATGTTATCGTCTTTATATAGATTGCCACCCCACCTTGTTAATAGATGTTGCCCCCAATTTGATTTTTTTCCATAAGAGATTTTTTTTAATGGAAAATTTTCAATGGTTTCTCCTGTGATATATGGAATGGTAAATAAAGGGAAATCAAGGCCCCAGATTGTGTTATCTCTAGATTGTAGAAAAATTTCTTCATTAAATTTTCGTACAATGACTTTCCCAGTTTCAAAATGATAATGAGGAACACCAAATCGACATGTTGAAAATGAAGCGTTTTCTCCAATAATTTTTTCTTTAGATAAGATTCGTATTTTTTCTGCTCGTACATATAGAGGATATTTTTTTTCTCCTATGTTTTGTTGGACACGAAAAGAACCATTTCCAATTAATCCGTGGTTATTAACTAAGTCAAAATAAATTTGTTCTCCACGAAAAAAATTGTCTTCCCAACGAAAATGAACTTTTTCTTCTGCATAAAACATGATGTTTTTTTGCTGTTTGTTTTCTTTTTTTTGTTCTTCGTTCAAGATCCATACAACTGCTTGTTCGCAAAATAGTTCCATGATAGGCGTGAGTACTTCTCCTTGCCAAGCATGAACACCTTTTGTAGCAATCCACACTTTAGAGCCATCTTCTAAATCTTTGTATTCTACAGAACCAGCTACTAAAAAAATGGGGATTTCTTTGTTTTTTTCTAAATCTAATCCAGTCCATTTTCCCAAATTTTGCTGTAGTTTTTTTTCTTTGGAAGAAATGGATTTGTTTTTTTTATGATTTTGAGCTTCTATTCCTTGATTAGGATTTGTTTGACTCCATATATCTAACGTAAAAAATATAATAATGAAAAATAACTTCCATAAAACCGTCATACTGTTTCTTTCTATTGTTTTGTTGGCATAGCAACAAATAAATTTTTTTTAAAGAGTACTCAAATATAAGATTTTTTGAGTACAGAAAATTATTGTACCAGAAAATATAGATAAAATATATAAAAAAGATGTTTTCTAGATCTAGAAAACATCTTTTCTATATCTAGAATAAAATTTTTATTGCCTATACAACAAAATAAATTATAATAATGACATATATCATTGCGTATCATGCAGAACAAAAAATTATTTTTTTATAGCAAATGAATTTGATTTGTACGTTAATAAAAATTAAAACACATAGGAGAAAGGTATGAATGGAATTCCTACCTATTTTGGAGAAATTGCACTTCAAGAACGATATATAGATGAAAATATTTTACATGAATGTTTAGAATTGCAAAAGATATGTCGCCAACCAGTTCTTTTAGGAGAGATTTTTGTACAAAAAGGATTTATGGATGCAGAACATGTCATGCGAATTTTAAAATTGCAAGAAAATTTTAAAAATAAGTTGCAGAATGAATATTTAGCTCATATTCTTTTAAAGAAAAAGCTCATTACAAGTAAACAATTACAGGAATTGCGTAGAAAATATGCACAAGAGGTCTTAACAGGAAATGCAACGACTTTTGCAAATCTTGCCATTGAGGCGAAGATATTAAATCACACTCTTGTTGAAAATCTCATGAAAGATGAAGAATATGTATATATTGAAAATTTAAAGAAACAAGGGAAAACAAGCATTGCTGGATATGAATTGGTAGGAAAAATTACTCAATTGCGAAAAGCTGAAATTTATAAAGCCATTCAAGTAAATTTAGATCGACTTGTGTCTATAAAAGCTCTTTTAAAAGAGTTTGAAACAACAGAGCAAATTCAAGAATTTTTTAAAGAAGCAAAAATAACGTCTCATTTTAATCATCCTAATTTAGTTCGCGTTTATGATACTGGTTTGAAAAATGATATGTATTACTATGCTATGGAATTTGTAGAAGGTGAAAATTTATCTGATAAATTACAAAGAGAAGGACGCCTTCAAGTCGGAGAATCTTTACGAATTATACGACAAGTTTGTCAAGCTCTAGAACATATTCATAATGATGAATACATTCATGGTCAAGTCAATCCTAGAAATATTGTGCTACGTGAAGATAAAGTTGTTAAGGTTTTAGATTTGCGTTATTGTTGTAAAATGAATCAGGAATATCCATTCTTTAAAATTACTCAGATGCCTCAATATATGGCACCGGAACAATTTTTAACTAATGTGTCCTTTGACCAAAGGACAGATATTTATTGTTTAGGTGTTACTTTTTATAGAATGTTGACAGGAAAACCAGCTGTGACTGGTAAAACTATTGAAGAAATTAAAGTGAATGTAGTAGAACAAGAGCCAACTCCGATTCAAGATATTGATTTTACAATTCCAGAACCATTAGCAAAAATTGTTCATAGAATGATGCGTAAAGATCCTGCCAAGCGATATCCAGACATTCGAAGAATACTTTTTGCATTAAAAAAGATTCTTGTCTGATGAAACAAGAAGTGGAAAGAAAATTTTTAGTGCAAGGTATGGAATGGAAAAATCTTGCTACTAAAAAATTATATTGTAAACAAGGATATTTAAATCGAGATAAGGAACGAACAGTTCGCATTAGAATTTGTAATGACCAAGGTTTTTTAACAATCAAGAGTAAAACAGAATCCCTACGTCGCATGGAATTTGAATATGAAATTTCAGTTCAAGATGCAAGGTATATGCTAGAAAACCTTTGTACACCACCTATTATTGAAAAAATTCGATACATTGTTCCTGTTTCAAAAAATCTTTTTTGGGAAATTGATGAATTTTTAGGTAAACAAAAAGGGCTTATCATTGCTGAAATAGAATTGCCTCAAGAGACAACTCATTTTTTGTTTCCTTCTTGGTTGGGAAAAGAAGTCAGTGGAAATCCTCAATATTATAATTCCAATATAAGATGAAAAGTAGTAGAACGTTTTGATTATTTAGGAAGGCTGTACTTCTTTATAAATAGGGATGTATCTACTTATAAGTATATAAATCAAGATTGACAAATTTTTTAAGCTTTGTTAGAATAAAATTTTAATTCTATGAAGAAATCAAAGCTTTGTTAGAATAAAATTTCAATTCTATAAAAAAGTTATTTTTTACAATATTGTTCTTTTCATATTGTTCTTTTTTTAAGAACAAATTCAGGAAGATGATAAAAAAAGTAGGAGAAAAAGAGTGAAATACTCCGTTTTTTGTAGCCTCATCATATTTTTTCTCGTTATTTCTATTTCAGCTCAACAAGAAGATACTTTGATTTATGGCGATTTTAGTTATCCAGATACATTCGCACCTATCCAAGATGGAAAATCTAGTGAATATAGAATATCTCAACTTATTTTTGATAGTTTGTTAAGTACTACTGTAGAAGGAAATTTTGTATACTCTCTTGCTAAAGATATGGATGTTTCACCAGATGGTCTTTCTTATACTTTTCTTTTACAAGATAATATACAATGGCATGATTCAACACCATTGACAAGTAAAGATGTAGAATTTACGATTCGTTTACTTACTAATCCTAAAACATATCATTACGATACAACATTAGAAGAATATGTGGAAGACATTACTTGTTTGAATGCTAGTATTTTAACTATTACACTGAGAAAACCATTTTATAATCCACTCACTTTATTTACATTTAAAATTTTTCCACGTCATAAATTTTCCGATCCCATTCTCTCAGTAGACCATCCATTCCATAAAAAACCACTAGGGTGTGGTCCTTTTCAAATTGAAAAAGAAACAAAACAATCTATTGAATTCATAGCGTCTCCTTCTTTTCATCATAGGGGTAAACCACATTTAAAGAAAATCATAGTTCGCTTTTATTCTAATAGAGAGGATGCTTGGGTCGATTTAAAAAATCAAAAAATACATTTAGTGGCAGAAGCACCTATCCAACGAGAAAAAACACTACCATCTAATATTGTATTAGAAAAGTATTCTTCGAATAATATACATATTTTAGCTTTCAATCATCATAAAGAACATGAACTATATAACCTTTTTCAAAGTAAAAAATTTCGAAGTATTTTATTGCGATCTATACATAGAGAGAAAATTTTATCATCATGTTTTGGAAAAGAAGGTACTTTGTTGACAGGACCATTTCCGAATCATTATTTAGAAAAACCTTCTGATTTCCCTATACAACCATATAATGTAGAATATGCTATGAATCAATTAGAAGATTTTTTACTAGCAAAAGATTATACAAAGAATAAAAATTACTATGAATTCAAAGGGAGAAAATTGACTCTTCGCCTTGTCTATGAGGGAGGAGATCCTTTTAAAGAACAAGCATGTCAAGAAATTGCACAATCTTTAGAAAAATTAGGTCTGATTATTAAGTTAGAAAAACAGACAGAAACACAATTTAAAAAAAATATTTTTCAAAATCATAATTTTGATCTTGTGTATTATACATATACTTTTACCAAAAATTCTGATGCATTCTTTTTATTGCAGAAGCCCCCTAAAACTCAGCACCATCCCAAAAATTTCAGTGGTTATTTTTCTACACAATTAGAGGAATTGATTTACCAATTTCAGAATAGTTTTAATCCATGGATGATTCAAAAATATTCTCAAAAAATACATAAATTCGCATATGATGAAACCATTCATTTGTTCTTATGGGAGCTAAATTCCTACGTAGCATATAGGGAAAAATTAAAAAATTTTCAATTGCACCCTTATTATTTATTTAATTTTGCTGAACGATGGAAAATTTTTTAATGTAAAATTTATACGAATCAATGGTGAAATTTTTGCATTAAGTATATATCTAATCACATATAAAATTACATAAAATGGAGAGGCGTCATTTTCCACGCCTAAAAAATTTATGAAACGTTATACATATTTTATTCAGTTTTTTATGGTATGTTTCATTTTTTTCAACCATACTTTGGAGGGACAAATTCAAGATCCAATTACCAATGGATTCGATGACGTGGAATTTGCTAGCACATTAGCAAAGTGGGGATATCATGATCTTGCAGATATAGTGTCTCAACGCATCATCCATTCTAAAACTTTAAATGAAGAAAAAAGAATTACTGGGAGTATGTTACAATGCTCCTTGTTGCAAATACAAGGAGATAGTTCTAGTGACCCTCTGCAAAAGGAAAAATTTTATAAAGAAGCTTTATCATGCTATCGAAGTTTGGAATCATCTGCACGTGGAATCCAAAAATTGCAATTGCAAATGGAAATTTCCAACGTCACATTAAATCAAGCATATAGTTTTCTTCAAGAAGCAGAAGAGTTAGAAGAAGAAAAAAAAGATCTGATGATGGATAAAGCATATGCACTTTTAAAAGATGCACGAACAGATTTTCAAGATTTGAAGGCACAAACAGATTATGCTGGAACGAATTTAACAGCAGAAAATAATACACTAAAAGAACAAGAAAGAGCTAAAGCAGCATTTATTCGGTACCAATCTTGGTTTGGATATTGTAGAACTCTATATTTTTTAGGAACTATTGGTGAGGCAAATGCATGGACTGAGTGTGATAAACAATTGCAAGCTTATTATTGGGATTATGATGGATTAGAAGGTGCATATTATGCTATATTGTTGCGAGGCATGATTTTTTCTGAAAGGAAAAATTATAGAAAAGCCATTACTAATTATGCTGCCGTGCAAGATGCTTTAGAAAAACAATATATTTTCCAAGTTAGAGTAGAAAATAGTAAATCTTTGGAACAAAAAAGAACTCCTACTTTTTTGTTGAAAGAATTTAAAGATAATGAAATTACGATTTCTGGGAAAACTGAATGGAAAACGATTAAACCAAGCAAAGTATGGCTTCTTCAAGCAGATTCTACGTATCTTTTAAAATTGGAAAAGAAAATGTTAGATATTTATGAAGTTCTTCTTATAAATACGGCAATGAATTTACGTAGTCAAGCATGTTACTATAAAACGAAAGCATTCAATGCTCAAGGTAAATATATAGATGCTATTGAGGAAGTCGAAACATTTAAAACAAATTATGAAACATTGTACAATAAAAAATTCATTTATGAAGAATATGGGCAAGCTGCTTTTTTAGAACAGGCAAAAGCATATGTGGCAACACAAGAATATGAAAAAGCCTTAAAAAATGCACAACTTGTCACAGAACAACGTTCGTATTGGAGCAGAACAGCTCGTATTCTCATGGGAAAATGGAGTTTGTTAAAACCAGATCTTACAAAAGATGTAAAAACTATCCATCAAATGGCAGTCACAGAATGGGAAAATAATAATTACCACCAAGCTGTTTTGCAATATTTAAAAGTTACACAATTCGAAGACACAAAGGATAATATTCAAACTTATGTTTTAGATGCTTGGGAAAGATTAGGGCAATGTTTTTGGTATTTAGAGTTATATTTAGAATCTGCTAAATGTTATGAAAAATTGAGTGAATTAGGAGAAAAATATCAAAAAGTCATTGTGAATGACAAGAAAAAGAAGATAATTGACGTAGCACCTAAAGCAACATACTGGTCGTATCGGGCTTATTTACAAGATTTTAACAATTCTAAAAAACAGGAATCTAAAGATTCTTATTTTAAAATGTTGTCAAAATTAACTAGTAAATGGCCATCTTCCACATATGCTTTAAATAAAACATTTGACCAAGCCTATGAAAAAGAGAAACTGGCAGAAAAAGAAAAAAATATAGACACTCTACAAAAATTGTACGAAGAAGCAGTTGTAGAATATAAAAATGTACAAAAAGAAGCAGAAAAGTTCGATTTAGCTCAAGTATTTCAAGGAAAATGTTATCTCCGTCTTGCAGAACGAATAGAATCTATTATTGCAGCTGACAAAAAAACAGCAGAAGAAATAAGAAATATTTCTTTGAAAGCTAAAGAATATTACATAAAGTCAAAAGAAATTTTAGAACAATATTTATCATATATTCAAAAAAATCTTTTGTCTCGTTTAGAGGTTGCTCGGAATGAAGCTCGAAATACAGCCATAAGTTACGCATATATATATCTTGGCCAAGTGTATATGAAATTGGAAGAATTTCCCCAAGCAATTAAAACATTTGAAACACTTATGGAAAAATATGCAGATAATGCAGATGTTGTTTCTCAATCGCAATATTATCTATGCAGAATATATTTTGATATGAAGGAGTCTCGTAAAGCCAAAGATATAGCTTCCCAAATAGATAAAAAAAATATAAATCTAGACCCTACAGCAAGAGAATCACAATATTATAGTGCCATTTATAATCTTGTGGGGATTCTGTATGAAAATGAATTCCACCAGATTGAACAAAAACTACAAACATTAGACCAAGATTCTGAAGATTATAAAAAATATCAGGAAGATGCTTTTGAAAAACAGAAACAAGCTGCGAATTATTTTTATAAATGGTTGCGTTTAAAATCTACTGCTAAGTTGGAAAATTATAGAGGTATTGCCAATCGACTGATTCGATGCGGAGAAATTTGTCTAGAAAAGAATAATACAGAAGAATCTGCAGATTTTTATAAAAAAGCTTATCCTTTGTTGCTAAAAGCAATGACGTTTTCTCAAGAAGAGGAATCTTTACAAAGAATAAAATTTCAAATTACAGAATGTTTAGTTGCTCAAAATAAATGGGAAGAAGCATTGAGAATGTTTTATCCAATGTATCATCAAGATAAAGACAAAAGGCTAGAAAAACGAAAAATAGAAGAAAAAGATACAACGATCCAAGAGAAAACAGAAGAATTTGATTTAGAATATATAGATTTACTTTCTAATATTTTGATGCATTTTGCAGATACTTCAGAAATTTCAGATGTAGATTCATTATATCCATTTATTGTAAAACATGCATATCGAGATTTAAAAGATGATATTGTAAAATTTTCCATCAATAATAGAAACCAATCAAGTCTTTTAGAAAAATATACATTTTTATTAGAAAGAATTGCATGGTTTCAAGGACGTGCATGGGATGATCAAAATAAGAAAACTATTAACGATGAATATAAACAATTGCAAAATACAAAACAACATAGAGAAATTTTAACGCATTATGAAAGACTTTATGTAGATATATTAGATAAAGAATTCAAACAACGAGCTACTACTACAGAAGAAAGAAACAAACAACAAGAAATGCAACGAATTTGTATTCATTTAGCTTACGAGTTTTCTTCTATACTAGTCACACGTACCCCTACATATAAAAATAGAAGAATCAATTTTGGTCCCTATGATAATCCACAATGGTGGGATGCAAAATACCGACAATTGTATTTATTATATCTACAAGGAGAACATAAAACAACAAAGACTCTCATTGAAACCTTAAAGCTTCAACAAAAACAAATGGGGGGTGAGAAATATAATCACCTTTTCCAACAATTATTGGAAAAACTCAAAGCATAATGGCGTGTTTTTAGCTTGTTTCAAATGTATAGACAAGTGTTGAAAATAAATTCACTTTTAAAAGTGTTGATCATACAAACGGAGAACTTTATGAAACAAATCCTCCTAGCATTGCTCATGTTGAGTTGTGTTTTACATGCAGATAAAATTTATTATACAAATGGAAAAGTATTAGAAAATATTACTATACAAAAAGAAACTTATAATGTTGTGGAATATTCTATAGATAGTTCTATAAGAGAAGCATCTACTACTTCTATTCAAAGAATAGAATATGAAGACACATCTTCTGATTATATTCAAGCAAGAAGTTTATGGAGAGAGAGAGAATACGCAAAAGCCATAAAAAAATATCAGGAATTACAAAAAAATACATCGGAAAAACATTGGAGTAGTCCTTATATTCTTTATTTTCAAGGGAAAATATACCAAGAATGGGGCAATAGTGAACAAGATACTCAAAAATATACACAAGCCATAGAAATATTTGAAACATTTCTTCAAATATTTCCCGAGTCTCGCTTTGTACCTGATGCATATTTTTCTATAATAGAATGTGCATTGGTCATGAATGATAAAAAAAGAATGAACGATTCTATTTATAATGTGACAAAAATTATAGATAAAATAAAAAATAATGAAGAATTAAGTTATAAATTAGACATTTTGAATGGCAACATTGCTCAGTATAATCAATCATACGACGAAGCTATACGATTTTATGAACAAGCTGATAAAACAGCAAAAAAAAGTAAATTATCAAATTTAGAAGCCATATCCTCCAAAGCAGAATGTTATTTAAAACAAGAAAAATATAGATATGCTGAAGAATTTTGGCACACACAGAGTAAAAATGCAGATCAAGAAAATTATGAATTGCAAGCAACAATAAAAAATGGTTTGGCATATTGTGCTTTTTTTCAAAAAGACTATAATAAAGCTCGACAACTTGCGTTAGAAACATTTCTTTTTATTCCACAAGCCATTCACCAGCAAGATTTTACTCTTTATATTTTAGCTGAAAGTTATCAAAACCTTACAGAAGAGCAAGATTTTCAAAAAAAATCAAAAGTATATAAAAAAATGTTGACTATTGCTTATCCTCATAGTTCTTGGACTATGAAAATAGAGAAAAAATAAAATACTAGAATACTTTCAAGGAGAAAAAAAACAAAATGAAAAAACACATTGTCCTATATATCTGTATAATTTTATTGCTTCCAGCCTGTTTTAGATATGAATGTTGTCCTACAGTCTATACGCCCCCTATGCCCAATATGAGATCACAATATGTTGCTATGGAAAAAGTAGAAACTGATTATGCCCCATTAAAGCATGTTCAAAGGACTGGTATGTATGAAAATATACAGAATACAGAAACAACAGAAATATATCCATTAGGAGAAATGAGCAACAATGAAGAATTCAATTCGCAAGAATTGATGGAAGATATTATTGTAGATCATAAAGAAATTAGTAAAGAAAGTATACAATTGCCTGAGATGACGGTTGCGTGGGGTGGTTCTCAAATTTTCAAAACAGATGTTGTCAATGAAGTCATTTGCCACGTTAAAAATAAAAGTTCTGAACATGTTCCTTCCTATCAACTTAAGTTCACATTGCCCGAACAAATCCATGAAGAAGAAGCAATAGAAAATTTAATTCGAAGTTGTCCTTCTTTAGCAAGTCAAGAGGTTTATCCTCATGCTCTTTATTTGATTGCAAACGAACCAGGAACATATACGTTACAAGCTACGATTCTCTTTGCAGACCAAGAACTATATACAGCGGATTATGCCATTACAGTAGAAGAACCCAAAGATGAAATTGCTATAGAAATTGATGCACCTATAGAACGAAATATAGATACAGATATAATATACACGATTCAAATTGCAAATATAGGTAAAACTACAGTTGAAAATATTATTTTTCAAAATATAATTCCTGATATTTTTAGATTTGAAAATGCGAGTGTAGAACCAACATATAGCCAAGAGAGTAATTGTTTAGAATGGAATATAGATTCTTTACAGCCAAGTGAAGTTAAAACTATTGAAGTTCATGTGATGGCAGAACAAGCGGGCGAACATAAAATAAAGCTTTTTGCAACAAATGAAGAAAATACTATCTCTGTTTCTAAAGAAACAAGTATTATGGTCGTAGGAACTATCGGGCTACACATTTCTCATAAAGATTTAGATGACCCTATTCAAGTAGGTAAAAAACTTACGTATCGTATAGAAATTACAAACCAAGGACAAGTGGATGCAACAGAAATTGTTATTACTGATATTTTGCCATTAGAAGTTACATTTATAGAGGCTACTTCTATGGAATTCCCAGAATTACAATATACAGTAGATAAGAATAAAGTAATGTTTGACCCTATTTCAGCACTGCAACCAGATGAAACGATTGTCATTGAAGTGAAATCTATTGTAAACCAAGCAGGTGATTTAAAAAATAGAGTAGAAACAAAAACAAAAGAATTTGGCAAAGCAATTATCAATGAAGAAGGCACAACTGCTTTCGATTAACATAGAAAGAAAATGGAAGGCATGGAAATTTCTAATCTATTGTTTCATAATACGCATAGTTATTTTTTATTCCATATTACTATAGAGATTTGTAGTATATTACTTGCTTTTAGTATTTTTATTTTTAATTGGAATACAAGAAAATATACTAAACATAGCTATCTCATATTTCTTGGGATTACTGCATATTTAAGCACAGGAATTTTAGGAATATTACATTGCCTTTCCTATCCAGGCATTGAGATTATTCAATTAGGAAATAATAAAACAACAGAAGAATTTTGGGTATTAGCTCGGTATATTGAAAGTATTTCTATTCTTTTTATGATGATTTACTACAAATATTTTTTTCAAACTATTAAAAAAAGTCAAGTAAAATATGAAAAACTTATCCAAAACATCACAGATGCTGTATGTATAGTGGATGAATTTCAAAAAATACAATATGAAAGTCCTCCTATGCAGACATTGGTGGAACAACCTACAAAAGGAATGTATTTGCCTTTACTTTTTCATCCAGAAGACCAATCAAAGATAAAAACATTAGACACAGAACAACCTATAGAAGTTCGTTTAATAGATAAAAATTATCAAATTAAATGGATTCGACTCACAGCAAAATTATTAGAAGAAAAAGAACATCAAATTATTCTTACTGACATTACCCAACAAAAACAAAAGGAAACTAAGCAACGAAACCAAGTTCTTATTGAAACAGCGGGTGCAGCAGCTCATGAAATTAATCAACCTCTGACTGCTATCCTTGCCTATGCAAATTTATTGGTCAACAATCCAAATATACCTGAATCTGAAAAACATAAATTGAATTCTATTTATCAATCAGGGCAAAGAATTTCTAAAATTTTAGACCAAATGCAAACAGTGCAAGAATATGACACAAAGCCATATCTTAAAGGTCATATTGTTAATTTTGCACATAAATAAAATATTTTTATTGTTTTTTTAATTCTTGTATTTTCTTTTGAAAAATGAGTTCATGCTGTTGATGTGGCACTAAAGATTGCATTTTTTCATAGCATTCTATAGCATTTTGCTTTTGATTGAGTTCTTCATATAATTGTGCTGCATATCGTAGAGCTTGTAGCAAGTTAGGATGGGTTTCTAAAATTTTTTTGTAGATGTTTAAGGAATCTGTTTTTTTATCGAGTTTTTGGTAGGAGAACGCAAGTTTTAATTGTGCGTCTATGTGATTTGTAAGGGGAGATAAAAAAGAGATTGCTTTTTCATATTCATTGTTTGTATAGTAATAATGACCTAGTGCATATAAAAGATGAGAATCTGTAGGATTATTTTCCCATTTTTCTAACAATGTTTTTTCATCTGGTAAATGGAAAGTCCCTTGTTGAGTCTTGTGTACACTTGTCATAGATGTTGGTTGCATAGTTGGGGACTGAAGATTAGGTAAGATTCCTATGAAAAATCCTACAGTGCATCCAAGAATAAAACCAAAAAATAAGAAAAAGCAATCTCTTTGTTTCATATTATTTCCTTAGTTCTTTCATGATCCAATGGGCAATTTTGACTACTTCTAATCCATCTTCGCCATCTACCAATGGTCGTTTTTTTTGTTCAATGGCTTGTATAAAGCTATTTAGTTCTTCATATAATGGTTCATGTTTGATTACATTAAAAGGTTCTTCTTTCAGTATTTTTCCATAAAAAATAGACTCAAATGTTTGCCCTTCGCATCCTTTTGGTATGCCTGCTTGTAAGTTCCATTCTAATAGTTTTTCTTTACTAGGAACTTGGAAGCATTTTCCTTCTCCTGTTGCATAGTTGATGTCCATGTAGTAGTTTTCTGCAAAAACTTTGATTTTACGGCTAGGTTCTAAGGCAATTCGGCTTGCTAGTAGTACAGCAATACAACCAGAATCGAATTTTAGACGTGCTTGCACTATATCTTCATGTTGTCCTAAAAAATTTGTTCCATATGCTTCTACATCAACAACTTTTGATTTTGCCATGGCTCGAACAATATCTATATCATGAATCATCATGTCTAAAACAACACCAATATCACCAGAACGAAAACGAAATGGGCTACATCGTTCAGCTTGGATGAATTTTGGTACTATATTTTTTGCCATCATAGCTTCTACAACAGGGTTAAATCGTTCTACGTGTCCGACTTGTAATGTACAATTGTGTTTTTTTGCCGTTTCAACGAGTTCTGTTGCTTCTTCCACGGTAGCTGCCAATGGTTTTTCTACTAGGACATGGATCCCCTGTTCTAGAAAGTCTTTGACTATGGCATGGTGCGTTTTAGTAAAGCTAGCTACAGAAACTGCGTCTACTTTCCCAAATAATTCTTTATAATCTGTGATTCCGACGGTTTCATATAATGTAGCAACTTCTGTAGCTTTATTTTTATCTACGTCTACTACTGCTACTAAATCTACATTAGGTAATTGGTGGTAAATTCGTGCGTGGATTTTTCCTAAATGTCCAACTCCCACGACTGCAACTTTCATAACTGCTACCTTTCTTTTTGTTTAGCAATACGATAAAAAATTTTGTTGCTTTGTTACTCTATGCAACTTGTAAAGTTTGTTTTTTCTTATTATATAGCAATCTACAATAAGAAGTAAATTTTTAATTTGCATCTTATTGTTATATAGCAATCTGCAATAAGATGCAAATTTTTATTTTATAGAATCTTATTATATAGCTATGCGACAGCAACAAGTGGCAAATTTTTGTTTTGCTGTTTCAATGTCTGCTTGAATTTGTTGACAAAGTTCTTCTTTAGAGGCAAATTTTTTCTGTTCTCGTAATGTTCCCCATACTTCTGTTTCTAAGACGGAATCGTATAAATCCCCAGAAAAACCAATGTAATGGATTTCGATTTTAATGTCTTCAACATCATTGAACGTAGCACATTTCCCAATGCTAATCACTGCAATATAGTTGATATTATTGATTTTTGCTTGTCCCCAATAGACTCCTTGTGGTGGGGTAAGTTGATGGTGTAGTTTCATGTTGGCTGTTGGGAATCCTAACAATCGTCCTCTTTTTTTCCCGTGTATTACAGTTCCTATTAAAGAAAAGGGACGACCTAACATTTTTTGTGCTTTATTCATATCTCCTCCAGATACTGCTATTCGAATTTGGGTACTAGAAACTCTCATGGGAATTTCCTCTAAAGAAAGAATTTTAAGATCATATTGGAATTTTTCAGAATTTTGTTGTAAAAAATTAACATCACCTTGACCATTGGCACCAAAACGGAAATTTTTTCCCATAACCATGCCACACATTCCAAATTTATTTAAAAGATATTTTTCTAAGAAAGATTCAGCTGTGATATGAGCAACTTGGTGATTAAAAGGTAGCATAAGGCAAACATCAATGCCCATGTTGTCTAGCAGAAATAATTTTTTTTCCCAAGAAACTATGGATACTGGTGCTTCTCCCATCAATGTATATAAAGGGTGTTCTGGAAATGTTACTATAACAGAAGTTGCTGATTTTTCTCTTGCCATGTTTTTTAATTGTTGCAATAATACTTTGTGTCCTTCGTGTACACCATCAAACATTCCAATGGACACGATGGAACGTTCTATAGTTGGTGCTGTAAAAAAATCTAAAATTTCCATTTGATATTATTTGAATAGATAGAAAAAATTATTTATTGTTATCTTGTTTAGAATATTTTTCTACTAAAATTTTCAATTCCTTTTCAACTACGATTTGATCTACTGGATCTACTTTTTCTACAAAGAGTACTCCCTTGAGATGGTCAATTTCATGTTGTAAAACTCTGGCTTCAAAGTCTGTGGCATCCCAAGTTTTTTCTTCTCCTGTGAGAAGTTGAGCTGTGACCTTGATTTTTTTATAACGAGAAACTTCGCCGTAAATTCCAGGAAAAGATAAGCAACCTTCGCAATCTGTAAATCTTTCTTTTTTTGATAAAATTTTAGGATTGATATAAACTTGCTCTTCCCCTTTTTCACCAGTAGGATTGACAACAATGATTTGTTTAGAAACGCCAACTTGAGGGCCAGCTAGCCCTACGCCTTCGGCTACGTGCATTGTTTCGATCATTTCATTAGCTAAATTTTTTAATTCTTCATCAATAGTTTCAATTTTTTTTGCTTTTTGTTTTAAGATGGGATCAGGATAAATACATATTTTTAGCATATATACCCCTATGTTTATAAAAGAACCACGCATTTGCGTGGGAAATTAATTAGATTGGATGTCATCTTCAATGGATTCTGTGTCAGGACCTAAAGAACGAAGTTGATATCGTCCCATTCCTCTTAGTAAGCCCATTTTATCTTGGCGTAAATCTGGTTTAATAAAAATTTTTTGCCCATTGATCATATACCAATTTTGAACTTTATCTAAAACATCATCAAAGTGAAAATAAATATAAGGATTTCCCCAAGGGTCGATATATTCTAAAAGCTGGTTTGTTTTAAAAATGGAATTTGTTAATTTTTTTAAAGGAATCACAGAAATATCAGAATCTGTATTTTCTAAATGGTCTTCTTTAAATTCAAAATAAGAAAGGTCTTTTTTTTGACTAGATAGTGTCAAAACAAGAGACTCAATTCCTTCATTCGTAGCATTAGAAAATGATAATCCTAAACTTTTTAAATAGGTAGGTGGAAAGTTTCGATAATCTGTTTCGTATAGAATGATAGCAGCTTCTAATTGTTGAATTTCTGTTGCAGCCACTTTACTTTTACTACGACTATAAATTCCCTGCACAGCTGGGTAAAGAATGCCTGCCAATAATCCAAGGATAAAGATAACTACAAGTAATTCCACTAAAGTAAAGCCTAGAGTATTCCTTTTATTCTTTTGGAACATTCAATGCCTCCCTATAGGATAAACGAATTTTCCCTTGTCTATCTACGCCTAAAACTTTGACCATGATTTTATCACCTTCTTGGACATAATCTGTGACATTTTCCACTCGTTTTGTATCAAATTCAGAAATATGGACAAGTCCTTCTACATTATTGAATAAACGAACAAAAGCACCAAATTGTTTTATAGATACAACTTCACCTTGGTAGCATTTATCGACTTCAGGTTCGCCTGTTAAATAATGTATTTTTTCATATGCTTCTTGCAATTGTGCTTCATTGGCACAAAAAATACTGACTTTTCCAGTGTTAGATTCTACATCCACTTTTACATTGAATGTTTCTTGAATTTCTTGGATATTTTTGCCACCAGGTCCAATGAGATCACGAATTCTATCTTTTCTGATTGTAAACATTTTGATTCTTGGGGCAAATGGTGATAAAGTTGAGGCAACAGAAGGTTGTGCTTTTTCCATTTCCTGTAAAATATGGAAACGGGCTTCTTTTGCTTGTGCTAAAGCTTGTTCTAAAACTTCTGCAGATAGACTTCCAATTTTATTGTCCATTTGTAGTGCTGTGATCCCTACTCGACTTCCTGCAACTTTAAAATCCATATCTCCCAAATGGTCTTCTTCTCCCATGATGTCTGTCAAAACAATGGTTGTATCGTTTTCTTGGATCAATCCCATAGCAATTCCTGCCACTGTATTTCGAATGGGAACGCCTGCATTCATTAAAGCTAAGCAACCACCACATACAGTTGCCATAGAAGAGGAACCATTTGATTCTGTGATATCGGAAATAATGCGAATAGTATAAGGAAAGTCTTCAGGGGCAGGCAACACTTCTTCTAATGCTCGTGACGCTAAAAAACCATGTCCAATTTCTCGACGTCCTGGGTTTTTTGCACCTCGAACTTCACCCACGCTATAAGGTGGGAAATTATAATGCAACATGAATCGTTGTCGAGTTTCACCAGATAGTGTTTCTACAATTTGTTCATCAGCAGGAGTTCCTAATGTGCAACTTACTAAGGCTTGTGTTTCGCCTCGTGTAAATAAAACAGAACCATGATTTCTTGGCAACCACCCTGTTTTAATAGTAATGGGGCGAACTTGTGTAAAGGTTCTGCCATCGGCACGTTGTTTATTTTCCACTATATAGCGTCGAAAAAATGTATGTTTTTGCTCTTCTAATAGGGATTTAATCTTTTTCTCTAGTTCAACGTATTGTTCTCCCAAAGCTTCTTCTAGTTTTTCACAAATCGTTGTGGTAGCCTTTGTTAATTGTGTGTATCTTGTTTTTTTATCAGAACCACAAATCGAGTTGGGATAATACTCTTGTGCCAATTCTTTCACTTGTTCTGCAATTTCTATGGGAAGTGGTTCTACAATGATTTCTCGTTTTTGTTTTCCTATTTTTGTTTGCCATTCTTTTAAAAAGTCAAAAAAAGGTTGCAGTACCTTTTGAGTAAAAAGAATTCCGTCTAAAACTTCTTTTTCTGTAACTTCTTTTGATTCTCCTTCTAGCATGACAAGTCCTTCTTGGCTACAGGAGATGACAAGATCCATAGTGGCATCTTTTTTTTCTTCCATAGTAGGCAAAGCAATAAATCTATTATTTTTTCTGCTTAAACGAATTCCACCTAAAGGTCCATTCCAAGGGATGTCGGAAATTGTCAAAGCTGCTGCTGCACCTAAAATAGCAAGAGGTTCTGGATCAGCATCAGGATCATAGCTGAATACTGTTGCCATCACTTGAGTTTCTGAACAAAAAGCCTCAGGGAATAAAGGTCGAATGGAACGGTCAACCAACCGGCTTGCAAGAATTTCATGTTCTTGAGGACGTGATTCTCGTTTGACAAAACCACCAGGAATGCGTCCTGCAGCTGCCATTTTTTCGCGATATTCTACGGTCAATGGGAAAAAATCGGAATCTTGGCCATCATTTTCTTCTGCAACAACTGTAACTAATACAACTGTGTCTTTATGTTTCACTACAATGGAACCGTGTGCTTGTTTTGCGATTTCACCTGTTTCAAATACAATGTCACGATTTCCTATCTTTACAGTAGCTTGTTCCAAAATAGAACTCCTTATTTTTCGTGCTGTGCACGTCTTATTTTATAAAATCTTCTAGTAATTCATTTTCAGCTAAAAATATGAAAAAGGGATGTTTACACAATTCATATAATGGATTGTTTTCTAAATTTAATCCACAATCTGGACAACGTGTTCCAGAATTAAATTCACAGCCACAAGCTGGACATTCTCCCATGCATTCTGTATCATCTTCCAAACCAAAATATTCTTTAAAAACTTCTAAAACTGATGAAAATAATTCAGAAGGTACTTCAAAAATATATCGTTCTTGGTAGTTGGGCAATTCTGGATGACTTAAGATTTTTTTTCTGATACGAAACGTATATTCTCTCTCTCGTAGCATATCTTGGATTTCTATTGCCTCTTCCTGTGGAAACCATTCTATACTTTTCCATTGTACTTCATTCTCTCGTCCTGATAGAATATTTTGTGGATCAAATGCTGGTACGATTTGTTCAATTTCTGATTCTATTAAAGCTTGGAGAAGTTTTTTTCGAACTGCTTCATCTTTTTCTTCTAGCAATGCGTGTTGTACTGCTTCATATATTTTATCTGTTCGAATTCCTATTTTTTCTATAATAGATGCCACACGAAATCTAACAATCCAATTTGAATCTTGTAAATAAGGAACTAATGTAGGAAGGCACGAACTTCCTTTCTGAATCAATGTGTTGGTGGCAATTGTTCCTAAATCTAAATCATCACTTGCTAAATCTTTTAATAAAAATTCCATATTTTTTCCTAATTCATTCAAATATATTTTTGTAATATATTATCGTATATTATAGCAATTTTTTGTCTACAATACCAAACAATATTTTTGTGCTAAGGAGTTAAACGATACAATAAAAACAAAGGTGCTTCATAGCTTCCTATTTTTTCTTCATTCTCTATGTGAAAAAAATCAAAACGAATGCGATGTTCATGTTCTGTTTCTGTAATTTCTCGTATATATGCAACTTCTATGGAAATAATATATGGCAATGGCTCAGATAAATCTTTTTGCAAATCTTGGGGTACACTAGCAACAGCATCTGTTTTATTTTTCTGTAAGATATTGTTCCAAACTTTCCAATACGCATTCATGCCTAACCATCCGAGTCGAGAACCATTATAAAATTCACGAGTTAATACTTTGCCACTTCCTTCATGTGGCATAATATCTGAAGGTAGGAAAAAAATTTTTTCTGGAGATTCGTGATATTTTAAGTTTGTCTGAGCTATGCAGTATTTTATTTCTTTTTCTAACATTGTTCGAAACGATTCCATATATTTTTTTTCTACAGTTCTTTCTGGAATAAACAAAGTAAAATACGAAGAAGAAGGAATGTTGTCTATCTTTTGTAAAAAAGTACAACATTCCTTTTGTATTTGTATTGTTAAAGGTGTACGAGATCGTTGTAGTGTGCAACTACAAAAGATAATACAACAGACTAACCCTATGAAAAAACGCATTTATGTTCTCCTACGTGATTTTTTAGCTTGCTCTTGGGCTTCTCGTGTTAAATCATCGAGTGTTTTCCGAAATTGAACTAATTCTTTGGCAGCATCTAGATCAAAACCATGTTGCTCTATGTAATTGTCTAATTTTTGAGCCTGGCTTTGTAAATGATGATACGAAGGCAAACGTTGCAATTCTGGAGATAATTCTAAATTTTTAAAATTTTTTTGGAGTGCATGTTCTAGTGTAGTTTGAAAGGTATGTTGAATATTGATTTTTGCTTCTTGGTGTCGTTTTTTTTCTAAATCTATACTTTGTTTATATATTTCACTACTCCAATACGGTCTTTGTTGTAAATATTTCATTCTAGTAGATAATTCCTGTTTTACACTCCCACTGCCTAGAGGGCGATATTGTGATTCTGATTTCATTTGCTCCATAGCAGTGTTCGTTTGATATGCTGCTACTAATAAAGACATTAATAATATAAGAGATACATGGAATACATATTCTTTTTCATATGATAGATTCATTTGCCAGGCTGCGTCTTCTATTCTACGAATTTGTTTTTGCTCTTCATGGGCAAATCTTGAAGTTAAATAATTGCCACTCAGAGCCATTTGTAGTTGCATTAAATTTACTAAATCTTTTTCTCCGACTTTCTGGTATATTTCATGTAAAAGATTAAAGGCATATCTTCGAATCTTTTCTCTTCGAAAGTATACATTGTATGTTACAAATGATCCTAACTTTTTAGTTTCAATATGTTTCCCGACCATTTCTTCGGCGACTTTCATGGCTTCCCAGCAAGCAGATTCCATTTCTACAATTTGGTTCATTCGTTTGTATAATTTTGCTTTTTCAATCCAAGATAAAGAAATAATCATAGAATAACGGTCATGAACAGAAAGATCAGCATCTTCTATTTTTTCTTTTGCATCTTGAATTGCTTTATCAAAAGCCTCTAAGCCTTTCTTAAAATCGTATTCTGAAAGAGAGGAATCATGGTATACATATTTCATACCTCGTTCATAATGTCGATTGAATGCACAACTGCAAAGAAGACAACAAATGCATATAAAAAAATATAGATTATTTTTCATGAGATGCTCTTAAAAAAATTAAATAATGCTTGTTTAAATAAAGTTTTTAAAGAATTTGCATCATAAAAAGTAGGTTTAACATATATTGTATTAAAATATCTATCACGATAATTTTCTACTAAACTATTTAGATAATGAGAAAGGCTCGTCCTAGACAATAGATTTTCATATATAAAAGCCTGCTATAAGAGGAAGTCTTATTATAAATCTAAGTCCTAGTATCACTAGATTTAAAGATTCCTCTGTTGAGTCTTGTAGTATAATCTATATTATAAAAAAGTATAATCCATTTCTCTATCAAAAGATAGTTTTATATAGAACGTGATTTTTTAGCTTGCTCTTGGGCTTCTCGTGTCAAATCATCGAGTGTTTTCCGAAATTGAACTAATTCTTTGGCAGCATCTAGATCAAAACCATGTTGTGCCATATAATTGTCTAATTGTTGAGCTTGGCTTTGTAAACGATGATACGAAGGCAAACGTTTTAATTCTGGAGACAATTGTAAATTTTTAAAGTTTGCTTGAAGTGAATATTCTAATGTGGATTGGAACTCATGTTGAATATTTAATTTTGCTTCTTTGTGTCGTTCTCTTTCTTTGTCCATCCTTTGTATGTACATATCATGACTCCAATACGACTCTTCTTCTAAACGTTGCATACGATCAGCTAATTCACGTCTCACATGCACATTTTCTGTAGAGTGATATTGGGATTCCAATTGTTGTTGTTGTATAGCAATGCTTGTTTGACGTGCTGCTTCTGACACAGTCATTAATACTACTACTGCTCCATGGAATATGTTTTCTTTTTCATCAGATAGATTCATTTGCCAAGATGCATTTTCTAATCTACGAATATTTTTTTCTTCTTCATAAGCAAATTTTGAATTTAAATAATTGCTACTCATAGACATTTGCAACTGCATTAAACTCACTAGGTCTTTTTCGCCGACTTTTTGGTATATTTCATGTAAAATATTAAAGGCATATCTCCGAATTTTTTCTCTTCGGAAATATACATTGTATGTTACAAATGATCCTAACTTTTGTGTTTGGATATGTTTCCCTACCATTTCTTCAGCGACTTTCATGGCTTTCCAACAAGCTGATTCCATTTCTACAATTTGATTCATTCGTTGATATAATTTTGCTTTTCCTATCCAAGATAAGGAAATAATCATAGAATATTGGTCATGAACTGAAAGATCTGCATCTAATATTTTTAGTTCTGCATCTTGAATCGCCTTATTAAAAGCCTTTAGACCATTCTTAAAATCGGATTCTGAAAGAGATGAATCTTGATGCACATATTTCATACCTTGTTCATAATTTCGACTGAATGTTCCACAACTGCAAAGAAGACAACAAATGCATATAAAAAAATATAAATTATAATTCATGAGATGCTCTCAAAAAATCAAATAAGACTTGTTTAAATAAAGGTTGTAAAGAATTTGCATCATAAAAAGTAGGTTCATAATATATATTATTAAAATACCAATCACGATAATTTTCTACTAAACTGCCTGATATAATGGGAAAGTTTTCTTTTTTTCCATCTTGTACAGTAGATTCTAATACATAGAAGGCTGATGTATTTTCATGAGGAAGTCCTAATAAAAATCCAATTCCTAATGTTGCTAGGTTTGTTATAAATATTCCTCGATTAAGTTTCGTGGTATGAATACAATCTACATTACAAGAAAAAATATAATCTACTTCGCCCACTTGAAAGACAGGTTTATAATATACTTTTTGAAATAACTTAGAATTTTTTAAAAATTCATATAAATGAACATTTTCATCTGGGCGTATTTCCCAACCAAAAGACTTATGCCATTCTGCTAAAGAATCCTTTTCGCTTTTATAGATGTTTTCTATAACACCAATTTTTAATTTTTTTAATGCTTGTTCTTGTTTATCTACAAAATCACTGTAATTTGGCGTAGATAAAGAATTGGTAGCACATCCTAGCAAACAGCAACAACAGAAAATCATCAAATATTTCATGGTCATTTTCCTGTGTTTTAGAATACTTATATTGTATAAATTTTTTTATTTTAAAATATTTATGTTAAGTTTCGTGGTATGAATACAATTCTACATTACAAGAAAAAATATAATCTACTTCGTCAATCAAAAGATAGTTTTGTAGTACGTGATTTTTAAATATAATCTTTTTTGTCAATCGAAAGATAGTTTTGTAGTACGTAATTTTTTAGCTTGCTCTTGGGCTTCTTGTGTTACATCATCGAGTGTTTTTCGAAATTGAATTAGGTTTTTAGCAACATGGAGATCAAAACCATGTTGTGCGATATAATTGTCTAATGTTTGGGCTTGGCTTTGTAAATGATGGTATGAAGGCAAACGTTGTAATTCTGGAAACAATTGTAAATTTTTAAAATTTGCTTGGAGTGCATATAGTGGGGTTTGGAATTCATGTTGCATATTTATTTTAGCTTTTTTATGTCGTTGTTTTTCGAAATCCATCTTTTGTTGGTACATTTCACTACGCCAATACGACTTTTCTTGTAAACGTTGCATGCGATCAGCCAATATCTGTTTTACAATCCCATTATCTGTTGCGTTATATTGTGATTCTAATTCATTGTGTTTTATAGCAATGCTCATATGATAAGTTATTTTCGATAAAGTCATGAATACTACCATTGATTCAGGGGATATATTTTCTTTGTCATCTGATAGATTCTTTTCCCAAACTACGTCTTTTATTCTACTATGAATGTGTCTTTTCGCTAGATGGAAAAATCTTGAATTTAAATAATTACCACACATAGACATTTGCAACTGCATTAAATTCATTAAACCTTTTTCACCGAGTTCTTGGTATAGTCCATGTAAAATATTAAAAGCATATCGCCGAATTTTTTCTCTTCGAAAGTATACATTGTATGTTCCAAATGGTCCTAACTTTTGTGTTTGAATATGTTTTCTAACCATTTCTTCGGCGACTTTTATGGCTTCCCAACAAGCAAATTCCATTTCTACAATTTTGTTCATTCGTTGGTATAATTTTGCTTTTCCAATCCAAGATAATGCAATGATCATAGAATATTGGTCACGAATAGAAATATCTGCATCTACTATTTTTAGTTTTGCATCTTGCATCTCCTTATCAAAAGCCTCTAAGCCGTTCTTGAAATCAGACTCTGAAAGAGATGAATCTTGGTATACATATTTCATACCTTGTTCATAATTTTGATTAAATGTGCCACAACTGCAAAGAAGACAACAAATGCATATAAAAAAATATAAATTATAATTCATGAGATGCTCTCAAAAAATCAAATAATACTTGTTGAAATAAAGGTTGTAAAGAATTTGCATCATAAAAGATAGGTTTAAAATATATATTGTCAAAATACCAATCACGATAATTTTCTACTAAACTGCCTGAAATAATAGGAAAGTTTTCTTTTTTCCCATCCTGTACAATAGATTCTAATACATAGAAGCCAGATGTATCTACATGAGGAAGTCCTAATAAAAATCCAATTCCTAGTGTAATTAAATTTATCATAAATATTCCTCGCTTAAGTTTCGTAGTACGAATACAATCTACATTACAAGAAAAGATATAATTTACTTCTCCTACTTGAAAGACAGGTTTATACTGTACTTCTTGGAATAACTTAGAATTTTTTAAGAATTCATATAAATGAAAATTTTCATCTAGGCGTGTTTCCCAATCAAAAGAAACATTCTGTTCTTCAAAAGAATCCTTTTGACTTTGATAAATATTTTCTACAACACCAATTTTCAAATTTTTTAATGAATGTTCTTGTTTATCTACAAAATCACTATAATTTGGTGTAGATAAAGAATTGGTAGCGCATCCTAGCAAACAGCAACAACAGAAAATTATCAAATATTTCATGGTCATTTTCCTGCATTTTAGAATATTTATATTGTACAAATTTTTTTTATTTTAGAACACTCTCACTGTACAAAAAAACTTCTAAAATAAAAAACAAGAATTTAAAAAAAACTAGCAATCAACAATATTTTGTTTTATAATACAAAAAATGTGCTTTAGAATCAAGTTTTAATTATGCTAAAACATTTAAATAAATAGCAATAATATATTCATTGAACTCCATATCATAAAGGTGAATAGAATGCCTCTAAAAAAGAAAGAAGAGCCCATTGTCCAAGCTATTAATAAAAAAGAAAGTCAACAAGAAGAACAAATAGAAGATACCAAAGAAATAGGGGAGAAAATACGTACGAAAAAAATCGTAAAAAAAGAAACAAAAACAACACAAATGAAAACAAAACTTCTGAAAAAATCAAATGCAGAAAAATCTAAATTAAAAAATATCGTAAAAGATCTCCCTTTTCTTCGATTTCCTTTAGTTCATCTTCTTATGACAATGGAGGATTTAGGGCTAACATTTGAAAATGAAAATCTTTTTTCTCAAATCGTTGATAAATTATGTTTGGATGAATATTTACAAACATGGCAAGAATTGCTCATTCAAAAAATACAATGTTCGGATAATGAAGAATATAAAGAAAATATATATTCTGTGTTAACAATCATTATTCAAGAACGATGTAAAAAAAATACAAGCCATGTGTTATGGGAAATTCTTTGGGAAAAAGCACTGGATACAATGTCAAAATACTTTAATTTTAAAAAAACAAGAAAAAAAACAAACCCAAAGCCTCATGAACTTCTTGATCAAATTGAAAATGAAACAAAACAATTATATTTTGCTATCCCACAAAATAAAGCATATATTACCATTCCTTTATTTTTAGATTTTACCTCAACATTAAAAAAATTTTACACTTTATGCCATGAAGATGTTTTAGAAATTTTTCACCATCAAATTCCTATACAATGGGAAGAAATATTATTCCAAGAATTTTGTGAACGTCCTATACAAGAAATATTTGAAAAATTCATGAATTATTTCTTTATAAAAAATAATCCCATCATATTTATAATACTTCTAGAGATATTAAAACAGCAAGATCTATAAAGTGAAACAACTATGGAGGGGGCATTAAATAAATTTCGCCTAAATATTTATGCAAAATGTTCAAGTCTTTTGTCCAAATTGTTCAGAAATTGTGCAAGCACAATATCCTTACAAAGATGTAAGATGTCCTTATTGCAATCAACTTGTATATTTTTCGCAAGAACAAAAAATGAAACTTCTCTGCGAATGTGGCAAGAAAATTGTTATTGCACAAAAATATACGAATCGAGAAGCTTCTTGTCCTCGATGTACTCTACCAATGTATATTCCTAAGTTTACAACATCAGATGCTGATGTGCCATGGGATCGTATCAAAACACAAAAATATGTGACAAACTCTACGCAACAAGTAGTGCCAGTCCATAAAGACTCGATACTTTTTGATACAAATCCCTTAGCAAGAATTGCCTCATACGATAATCCAAATTTGCCAGATCCTTTTCAAGAACAAGAAAAATTACTATCTAGTATCCCAGAACCTTCTCCCATTTCCTCTTTTGACTATCCTAGTCCATCGAATGCATATCCTAGTCCAACCAGTGCATATTCTAGTCCATCGAATGAATATCCTAGTCCATCGCATGCATCTAGTCCATCGCATGCATCTAGTCCATCTAGTGCATATTCTAGTCCATCGAATGAATATCCTAGTCCAACCAGTGCATATTCTAGTCCATCGAATGAATATCCTAGTCCAACCAGTGCATATTCTAGTCCATCGAATGCATATCCTAGTTCAACCAGTGCATATTCTAGTCCATCGAATGAATATCCTAGTCCAACCAGTGCATATTCTAGTCCATCGAATGAATATCCTAGTACACCCAATACATACTCTAGTGCTTCCAATGTAGCTCCTAGTACACCCAATACATACTCTAGTGCTTCCAATGTATCTCCTAGTACTTCCAATGAATATTTAAATGCATCCAATAAACTCCATTTTGATGACGTCGAAGAGAGTGCTACTGTAGCTTTACCTAGAATAAATCCAAATCTTAAAGCAAATTTAGGCTCCTTAGATTTTAAAGAGCCAATGAAAGATACTATTAGCACAACTCCAGAAGAAAAAGTAGAAGAGGATTTTCATTTTCACAATTTAACTGGATTACATCCTATGCCTTATCGAAATGAATCATTCGAAATTTCTGAGAATACAGAAAAAAGACTATCCTTTGTTGTAAAAGTAGGTCTTTTTTATATTGCCTTTATTTTGATTGTTTCTATTGTGAACTTAGCATTTTCACCTTTAAGAATGGATCAGATGATGGATATTTTCTCCATTTTCTCTACAAAGAAAAATCCTCAAAGGCAAGTGGTAATGGATGATCCTTCATTATATTCTGATCCACAGGATACATGGGACGAACCTATAGACACAGTGGAAGAACAAAAAAAATATACTAATGATTCCGCAGGAAAAGAATTAAAAGTTCTGGCAGACCAGGCAAAGCATCAAAAAAATTATTTGGAAGCTTTAGAAAAATATAAAGAAGCCTCTCTATATAGAGTTGTGCGATTATCAAATCAACTTTTATCAGAAATCATGTTTAGCAATGCGTATATCTATCATGCAATAGGAGATAAAGAACATGCTCATAATGCTATACAAGAACTTTTAAAAACAAATCGACAATATACTCCTGTTTATATATTATGGGGTGATATGTATGCTGAAGAAGAAGATTTTGAAAAAGCATTGGAATTGTATCAAACAGCACAGGAAAGTTTAGTAAATTTTAGATATCCTCGCGAAGAAAACATACCTTTACATGGTGAATTTTTATCTCTTTATGATAAAAGTATCTATCAATGGTGCAGTGACGAGGAAATTACAAAAAAAATACAAGCATTACAACAAACAAATCAAGATTCTAAAGAACAAAAACTAGAAGAACTTCGTATAAAACAACAGCAAGAATTGATACAAAAATTTTCTGACAAATGGGCTCCCTTCTGGTCAAAAGAATATGAACAAGTTAAAACAGAGGTGTTAAACAGATTATCTTGGATAGATAATGAAAACAAGAAATTCGAACTTTTTGAAATGTATCCAAGGACAGGCGATGTATACAAAAATATGAAAACAGAATATGAAAAAGAAATTGAATTTGGCGAAGAACAAAAAATAATCTATGAACACTTGCTAGAAAATTTAGATATAGACCAGGAAACACATGAAAAAAATTTTACAGGGGTATCCCTTGCTATAAAGAAAAGTCTATATGAAATAGAAATCTTTAAAGAGTATATAATAGAGAGTCCAGAATATAAAATGTTACAAAACCTTAATGAAGATCCTAAAAAATATGAAGCATATTGGTTTTGGTTAGTGTACCCAAATAAAAATATACAAAAAAAATTAAAAGATATATGGAATTTTCCTACCAATAAAAAAAGTTTTGAACAACAAGAAAAAACTATTCGAAGAACTTTAAGAGAGATCCAAAGAAAACAAGAAAAAACATTGTATGAAAAAATGTCTTCTCATATTTTAGCATATTGGTTTCATCGAAATTTTCGTCCCCAAGAAACAGAAATCATTACACAACATAAAATTCAACTATATGATGGAAGAACTATTCAAGGGATTATCAATAAAGAAACAGCAGATACTATCTATTTTTCCTTTATCATAGATGGAAAAATTGTAGGTGGCACAGATATTCTCAAAAGTAACATTAAATCTAAAACTGTTGAAAAAGTTCGCTCACCTATGGTAGAACAACAGAAAAAAACATTTGAAAAAATAATGGATCATATCCAAGAAAAAGAATTTTTTCAAGCAAAAAATCTCTATAAAACATGGAAAGGAAAATGTTCTATTCCTGGTTCTCAACAAAGAGATATAGTATGGAAAAAAGATCCTATCCTTCTTCTATATACTATTCCTAATATAAAAAATCCTTGGAATCCTATTTTGCATTCTTTAAGAGAATGTCCCGAATGCCTTGGTGCTGGTACCATCCCTTGTACAGAATGTAGAAATACTCATACTTTTTCTTGTGAAGAATGCAATGGAACTGGAAAAGTAGTAAAAGATAATCAAAAGATTGATTGTCCAGAATGCAATGGAATAGGAAGCTTCTCAGAATGCCCTACATGTAAAGGGACTAAAAAGGTTCCATGTGATGAATGCGACCAAACAGGAGGTAATTTGAAAAGCCAATATACAAAAACAGCCTTTGAACTCTTACCACCAGAAGAAAATATATAAAGGAGGAAAAAATGAAACAAATTTGGGTGCAATGTCCTGCATGCCAAACACATTTTCTCGTGTCTACAAAACACCAAGGCGAACGCATTCATTGTGAACAATGTTTTACAAATATTTCAATTCCAAGTACACAACCAAAATTTAATAAGTTTAATACTAAACTTGTCAATAAAAATAGACAGTTGCAAGATGAATTTTTTAATGAATGTCCTTTTTGCCAAAATATCTATAAATTGCCTCAAACTATGGCACAAGAAGGTGTTTTATGTTTTTCTTGCAATAATATTTTTATTGCTTCTAGCGACAAAGAAGACCCTTGCGTAACAGATTATCACACATACGCTCAGTCGTATAATACTCGCCATACTCAAGATCTTGCAGGCTATCTTAAAAGAAATAAAAAAAATAACCAATTGCAAGGCAATGTGATTGCCAACACTTGGACATTATTTAAAATAGCAAAGCAATCTATGGAAGGAAATTGGATGACATATCTTATTCATATGTCATTAGCATCTTCAACAATATCAGGAATTTCTTATATCATAAAAGCTATAATGAGGATAGCACCTATAACATTCGTTATTGGTGCTATATCATTGATATTGATAAACTTATTTATATCGAATGGTATACGATTTTATTGTCATAATCTTTATTACTCAAATAGTTGCGTATTTTCTAAATTCTTTGCACCATACAGTCAATTTACAAGATTTCTTACTTGGAATATTTTAGTTGGAGGTTTTTTGATTAGTTGGGGACTATTCTTATCTATACCACCTTATTTTATTTACTATTTGAATTCTAAGAATTTCAGTATTTTTTTAGTAATAAGTTTAGTTGTTTGTATACTATGTTCTTGTATTATTTTTAGCATGATATTTATTAAATATACTCAATCTATTTTTTGTTTGATAGAGGATAATAATATTTCGCCTTGGCAAGCCATGAAAAAAAATTCCGAAATAATATCAGGGAATTATAAATATCTCCTTGCTATTCCAATGTTCTATTTTTTTATTTTTTTGATTTTATTCTTAATCTTTATAGGAATAGGTAGGATATCTTTTTTTCTAGCACTGTTAGCTATGTTAATATGGGTTATTGTATTCCTAAGGACATTAATGGTTTATCCTATTGTATTCGTTTCTTTATATGATGTATTAAAAAAAGAGGAATAAAATACTTTTTTCGTAGTATAAAAGGAATCTAAAGGAGAAAAAAATGAAAAAAATTTGGGTGCAATGTCCCGCATGCCAAACACATTTTCTTGTGTCTACAAAACACCAAGGCGAACGAATTCATTGTGAACAATGTTTTACAAATATTTCAATTCCAAGTACACAACCAAAATTTAATAAGTTTAATACTAAACTTGTCAATAAAAATAGACAGTTAAAAGATGAATTTTTTAATGAATGTCCTTTTTGCCAAAATATCTATAAATTACCTCAATCTATGGCACAAGAAGGTGTTTTATGCTTTTCTTGCAATAATATTTTATTGCTTCCAGTGATAAAGAAGACCCTTGTGTAACAGATTATCACACGTATGCTCAGTCGTATAGCAATCGACAAACTCAAGATCTCGCAGGCTATCTTAAAAGAAATAAAAAAAATAATCAATTACAAGGTAATGTGATGACCAACACTTGGACATTAGTGAAAATCGCATTGCAATCTATGAAAGGGAATTGGGTAGTATATTCTTTTCATATGATTGGATGGGGAGTAATAACAGGAGTAATTTCTGGTATCATAGAAGGTATAAGTATGGGGCCACTTATACTCGCTGTTATTGGTGGTATTATGAGTATATTATTGAACGCATTTATGTCGAGTGGTATGAACTCTTACTGTTATACTATTTATCACTCAAATCGTTGTGTATTTTCTCAATTTTTTACTCCTCTTACACAATTTACGCGATTTTTGACTTGGAATATTTTGTTTGGATTTTTTTTATTTTGTTGGGGAGTATTCTTATTTTTACCACCTTATCTTATTTTTTGGTTGAATTCTAGAAATTTCAGTATTTTTTTAATAATAAGTTTAGTTGTTTGTATAGTATGTTCTATTGCTATTTTTGGCATGATATTCATCAAATATACTCTATCTATTTTTTATTTGATGGAGGATAAAAATATTTCACCTTGGCAAGCCATGAAAAAAATTTCCAAAATAATTCCAGGTAATTATAAATATCTTCTTTCTATTCCAATGTTCTATTTTGCTTTGATTTTGCTTTTAGCCATATTCTATTTTCTAGGAATTCTAGTTAATGTTCTAGCACTGTTAATTTTTTTAATAATGTTGTTGGGAATGATAAAGTTTTTTATTGTTTATCCTATTGTATTGGTTGCCCTATTCGATGTATTAAAAGAAAATTAATATAGGTTTTCTGTATTAGCAAATATTCTCTATTATTAGCAAATAGGCTAGATTTTCTGTATTAGATAAATATTGGCTATATTAGAAAAATAATGTAATGGGTTACCAACTGCTTGGTTTGTAGGAACGGAAAATATTGTAAGGTCAATGAATTATAGTCTACAATACTTGCAAATAAGAGTGAATTAGAACTAATATATAAAAACAGTCTTTGAAGTCTCTCTACTATAAGAAAAAATATAAAGGAGAAAGTAATGAAACAAATTTGGGGGAAATGTCCTTCATGCCAAACACATTTTGTTGTGTCTACAAGACAGCAAGGTTCACGCATTGCTTGTCAACAATGTTTTACTAATATTTCCATCCCTAACGATCAACCAGTATACAATACGTTTAATCCTACACTTGCTGAACAAAGCAAAACATTAAAAAATGAATTTTTGAATGAATGTCCTTTTTGCCACAATATCTGTAAATTGCCTCAATCCATAGCACAAGAAGGCGTTTTATGTTCTCATTGCAATAATATTTTCATTGCTACCAACGACAAAGAAGAGCCTTGTGTAACAGATTATCGTGCACGTGCGGAGGCGTATAGCAAATACCAAGGTCATTCTCCCAAGAACGCAGGCTTTTTCAAAAAAAATAAAGAAAATAACCAATTACAAGGCAATGTGATTGCTAATACATGGACATTGTTTACAATAGTAAAGCAATCTATGAAAGGAAATTGGCTAATATATTTTGTTCATATGTTTTTTTGTTCGCAATCATGGTAGGAAGTTCTTATATTATACAAAAAATAAGTATGGTATCTCCTATAACATTAATCATTGGTTCTATATTATTGCTATTGCTACAATTATTTATAATGAATGGAGTATACTCTTATTGTTATACTATTTATTATTCAAATTGTTGTGTATTTTCTCAATTATTTGTTCCGTTTACACAATTTAGAAGATTTCTTACTTGGAATATTTTATATATAGTTTTATTATGTATGTGGACATTCTTTTTATTTATTCCATCTGGCCTTATTTTTTGGTTGAAGTCTGCGAATCCTAGTATTTTTTTAACGATAAGTTTCATTATTTGTACATTATTAGCTACTGTTATTGATAACATGGTATACATCAAATATACTATCTCTATTTTTTCTTTGATGGAAGATAATAATATTTCACCTTGGCAAGCCATGAAAAAAACTTCCAAAATACTATCTGGAAATTATAAATATACCATTTCTATCCCCATATTCTATTTTGTTATTGTTTTGAGTTTCTATTTATTTTCTATGTTCATAGGAATGATATTTTCTTTTCTAACAATATTTTTATTTATAATATTTCTTTTAGTGTTACTCATGTTATTTATTATTTACCCTATTGTATTGGTTGCCTTCTTCGATGTATTAAAAGAGAATTAATATACTTTTTCTATGTTAGAAAAATAATATAGGTTTTTTTTGTATTAATACTATTTGTATTAATACTATAATAGGAGTCTTTAAAACTGTAAACATCGCAAGATCATTCTTAAAATTCCTATTAATAAATAAATGCAAACATTGCAAAATCAATTATTCATATGATATTTGTTTGCATTTTTTTGAAACATCTATTTGTTTAATTTTTTCTGCAAATATATGCATTTTAACTTTTCCTTTGTTTTGTTTTCAACACAAAGAATATGTATAACTTTAAGGAGTTAAAACATCATGAAAAAAATGTATGTGGAAACAAGTAAATGTATTGCTTGCAATACATGTCAATTAGCATGTGCCTTTTCACAGTATGCAAAAGGACATACTAACACTAAACCAAGAATCACACCTCATAGAACATCAGAAAATCATGGTATTCCTGTTGTTTGTTTGCAATGTGAAGATCCAGCATGTGTAAAAGTTTGTCCTACAAAAGCACTTCACAAAAATGAAGAATTGGGAATCATTGACATTGACCAAGAAAAATGCATTCACTGCAACCAATGCATTGTTGCTTGTCCTTTTGGCAACATCACAAAAGATCAAGTAGAAAATAGAATTGCAAAATGCGATTTATGCAATGGAAATCCGACATGTGCAATGTTCTGCCCAACAGGAGCCCTCAGAGTTTGTTAACATGAGTTTCACTCCTTCATAAAAAAGTTGTATTTGCAGATGTTTTGCAAATACAACTTTTTTTTTTATTGTATTTTTTTTCTTAGAAAGTTATATTAAAAAAAGTATAAAAATATATTATTTTTGGGAGCATTCCGTGAAACGAAAAAAACTAGAAAAAATGAATTTTAAAATCTATTTCCGCCTTTTAGGGTATACAAAAAAATATTTAAAACTTATCATAATTTGTATTCTTTTATCTTTTTTGATTTCTTTATTGCATTTTGCCTCACTTTCTATGATTAATCCATTAGGAGATATTTTATTTAATCCAGAAGGTCAAAAAACTATTTTAAAGAAGTTAGATATGCTGGGAGAATTTGGAATTTCCATCAAAACATTGATTGAAACACATGTCTTACAGTCTCCCTATACAACATTATGGTACGTTATGATCATAGCATTAGTTTTGATTGCTTTAAAAAATATGATTCGCTTTTTTCAAGAATATTTAACAGGATATGTAACGAATAGAGTGATGATTGATGTATCCAATCAACTTTTTGCACGAGTGGAACGTCTACCAACCAGTTATTTTTCCAGAGAGGGAATGGGCGAAATTGCTTCTCGGTTTGTGAATGACATTCCGTCTATGGCGAATGGTGTAAAAAGTTTATTTGGGAAAGCCATTCGAGAACCTTTAAAAGCACTTGCTTCGATCATTCTTGCAGCTTTGATCAATTGGAAGTTGACAATTTTTACTTTTGTTGTATTTCCTTTAGCAGCAGTCTGTCTGCGTACATTAGGAAAAAAGGTCAAACGAGGAGCTAAAAAAACATTACAAAAACGTGCCAACATTATGTCTTTTTTACAAGAAGCATTTGGTGGAATTAAAGTAGTGAAGTCGTATCAAATGGAAGATGCTCTCCAAGAAAAATTTGCACAAGAAAATAAAAAATTATTGAAGTATCAATTAAAAGTTGTGGTTGCAGATTCTGCTACAAGTCCTATTATGGAGACATTAATAGTGGCTGCAGGTGTGTTGATTCTTGGTTTTTCAGCAAATTTAGTGATAGAAGGTTATTTAACTACAGGCGAATTTTGTGCTTTTTATGCTGCTTTAGGAACTATGTTTGATCCTATTCGAAAATTAGCAGATTTAAACAATACAATTGCCACTTCCATTGCTGGCGGAGAACGAGTTTTTGAACTTATGGATCGCGAACCAGAAAATTTAAAAGCAAGCAATGCATATGATTTGCAAGTGATTTCTAATCAAATTTCTTTTGACCATGTTTGTTTTTCCTATGAACCAAATAAACCTATTTTAAAAGATGTAACATTCACAGTAAAAAAAGGAGAAAAAATTGCCTTAGTAGGTCGCTCTGGTGCTGGAAAAACTACATTGATTTCCTTAATCCCTCGCTTTTATGATTTAGATTCTGGAAAAATTTTAATAGATGACCATAATATTGCAGAAATAAGTCTAGATTCTTTGCGTTCTCATATTGGTCTTGTTACACAAGAAGCCTTTTTATTCAACGATACAATTGCAAATAATATTGCAGCCAATACAGAAATCAATGATTTGGCCAACATTATACAAGCTGCAGAATCTGCATATGCACATTCTTTTATTAAAGATTTGTCGAATCAATATAATACATTGTATGGTGCAAATGGAATTGATCTTTCAGGCGGACAAAAACATCGTATTTCTTTAGCTCGAGCTATGTACAAACAACCAGAAATCTTGATTTTAGACGAAGCTATGGCAAATTTAGATGCAGAAAGCGAATCATATATTTTAGACGCTTTAGAAACATTTACAAAAGATAGAACAACATTTATCATTGCACATCGTTTTTCTACAATTGAAAATGTCGATAAAATTGTGGTATTAGATGAAGGGCGTCTCATTGGATTTGACTCCCATAAAGAATTGATAAAAACAAATGACTTATATCGACACCTTTATGAACGCCAAGTCCATCAAAGTATTCTTGCCTAAATTTTTTCTAACAAGGGAAAACTCCCTTGTTAGTCCAATCTTTTAAAAAGCATTCTATTTTTAACTAGCAATTCATATTTTGTATTGTATAATAAAACAAATAAATATATGCATTTGATTGTTCCTTTTTATAAATTTCAACCATCAAAAAGGAGGGACTAGACTCCATTTGAGTTCTTAGTCAATTGATTATGAAAAGATTGTTTTATATTTTTTTTGTAGTATGTTTGTGCATAAGTTGTGGTCAAACAGCTGAAAAAAAATCTTATGAATATAAAGCCAATACAAAACCAATAAAAGTAGCTTCGTATGAAATCATGGACCAAGGACGCTGTCTCGGATTTGTTTATAAATATAAATATGAACGCCCTAATGGTGAATTACGCCATTATTATACTATCCAAGATATCAATGACATTATGATTGGATATGTAGGAGAACATGGTAGAACGATTGCATATACAAAATCAGGAGAAGAAAATTTAGGGAATAATCCTTTAGACTTAGCAGTGCAAAAAATCATGTATACTTCTTCAAATATGAAATTATATTTTGCAGGTACTACTCGAGAACCTATATTAGAACATCAAAAAATTGCTTCGCGAAAGCGTACTGTTAGAGAAGATTTTACATTAAGTGCTCGCAGACCTAGTACGTCAAAAAAACAGAAAACAACAGAGACTGAAAAAGATAACGATAGCGAGGAAGGAAGCGTAAAATTTGATGACGATGAAGATAGCTACGAATATGAAAGCGACGAAGACGAAGGCGATGAAGACGACGGTGAGAGAGAAGATTGGGGTGATATTGATAACGAAGAATGGTAAAATTCTTAGGAGGGTTTGAAATGCGTCCAATGATTTCTTATATATTTTGTTGTGTTTTGATGTTTTGTTTTGTTTCTTGTGCTTCCCATGTAGAAATACAGAAATCAGAAGAAGAATTCCTTCAACCTAGAGCAGATCATCGTTTATCTGCTGAGGAAGAGTCGCAAAAAATAGAACAAGCCAAAAATACACCTTCAGGATCTCCTGTAGGAGCTGCTGTTCAGACTATGAAAAAAGCAGAGTCAGAAATGTTGGCAACATTAGAATTATTGCAACAATTAAAAACAGGAGACCAAGTTTTAGATTGTCGCAATGATCTACAAAATTCTTTACAAAAAATTCAAACCTTTTTTAAGCCTGATCCTATTGTTTGTGACGATGTTTCTTTTTGGTTTTTTACAGACAAAGGTCGAGTAGGAATTTTTGAAGAAGATGGAGCTTTATTTTCTTGCACCATTGGGCTGTTTATGAATTTAAAGCAACTTACTGCTGTACAATATCGTGGTGATACTGTAGTGGAAACAGAATTTTATGTAGACTCTCAGAAAAAAGAATTAATGATCCATCGATATGTAGACCGAACTTTAATGCAGAATGAAAATTATACTTTAGCCAAAGATTAGGAGTTTCTAATGAGATATTTTATATTGGTTTGCGTTGTTATCCTATTTTGTAATGGATGTAGTTTGCTAGAACCAAAATGTACCCATTTAGAAACAAAAGTTCAAAATTTAGAAAAAGAAAAAATAGACTTGCAAACACAACATACAAATTTAGAAAAAGAAAATGTAAATTTACTAGAACAAAACAAAGAGTTACGTTCTAAAGGTAATTCTCTTGTTAAAGAATTACAAAAGATGCTCAAAACCAATGAAACCTTAAGTAAAACAAATCAAGAATTGATCAAAAAAAATGCAGAATTTTATCAAAATTATTTTGATCATCAAAATGCACAATTTCAAAAAGATAGTGATTGGTTGAGCAAAGCAGAAGAATATTTCAGTGATCAAGAGGAAGACGAAGGTTATATCCCAACTAAAAAACAAACAAAAAAAACAGAAATAGAATCTTTTGAAGAAGAAATGGAATCAGCATTTCAAGACACATTAAAGAAAGAAAAAACAGAAACAAAGGCAGAACTACAAGATGCAGTAAGTAGTGAAAAATTATTAGATTCTCTTTCTGAATATCGTTTGCATTTGATTAAAAACAATCTTTGGACTGCCTCAGATGAAAGAAAATATTTAAATTTTGAAATAAAATTAAAAGATTCTAAAGTATCAAATACTATCCTCGCAGAGGCAACGAAATTTCAAAAGGAATTAGAGGTAAGAACTCATTAAGGGGGAATCATGTATTTATCTGAAGAACGGAAATCTCAATTATTGGCACGTCATTCTGCTTTATTGGAATTGTCTAAATATTTAGATGTCAAAGATGAATCTCAATGGCTAAATTATGTTAAGAATGTATTTTTGTTTGAAAAAAATTTAGAATCTTCTAAAGATCCCAGTTATGCACAAAGTTTATTGTTTACAGATTTATTATCTTCTGATAAGCAACTAAAAAAAGTGATTTTATCAAAAGAATGGCAAAAAGCCAATGAATATTTTACTCTATCTCACAATGCAACTGATTTATTAGACACATTTTATCAATTAGAAATTGGTAATTTAGAGTGCACAGAAAAAAATAAATTACTGCGAACAAAATTAATTCGCAATGCCTTCTTTATTCAAGATGTCAAAGGTCAAGTGCAACATAATAAAGTTGCATTATCTTTTGTATTTTCTGAAAATACTCCTCGTTGGGACATTGAACATATTGAATGGAATATTCAAGAACAGCAAGGTGAATCTGTATTGGTAGGAGTCCCTTATATTTCTTTAGGTATGCCTAAACCTGATGGCAATGAAATGTATCGTGAAATTTTTGCAGTGACAGGATCAGAAAAAAAAGCTGTTGCTATTCTAGGCGTACAAAGTTTATTATGGAATAACCAACCTATGCGAATTACTGCAAAAGAGGTGATGGATAAACTACCTAATGACATCGATAAATTAAAAGAATTAGCAAATAAATTACCAGCTGATTTAAAACGTGTCTTTCAAACTTGGCTACAGCGTGATGTATTGGAACGTGAATTTACAAAAACAGGTTTATCGTTTTTATGCGATATGCTATATTGTTTTTCTCAAAGTGGTTATAAAAAAGAAGAAGTGTACTTATTGGATCGATTTGATACATTTGGTTTTCGTTTAGATAAAGTATCTAAAACAACGGGCTATGATTTTTCTGCTACTGTTCCTTTACATGAAACAATCTATAGCAAACCAACAATTTCTTGCTATATTCCTAAAGACAATGTTTGGGAAGAGTTATTGACAGGCAAAGCCAGCATTTCAGCAGGTCCTGTGCCACCTTTTTTACAAGAAGTGTACCATTTAGTTGGTATTGGAAAATTACAACCACGACCAGAGGATTTTCAAGCAGTAAAAGATTTATTTTTATTCATCCAATATGGTGAAAAAGTACCAAAACCTCCTATTCTTCCTATTTATAATGCTCTTCGACGCTGGTTAGAAGAATTGTCACGAAATGAAGAATATAAATATTTAGAAAAATTGTGTAATTTAGCGAGAATATTGCGACCTTATATTCATATTCCTTGTTTAGGTGAAAAACCATGTGGATTGCTTGACAGAGATCATAAAATCATATTAAAATTAGCACCTGATCAAAAGCCAGGCGTTATTATTGGCATTAAACAAGCTGGAATTTTAGTTCCTGAAGAACGATTGCCTTTATGTTTACCTGGAGTATATTGGGTTGCACGCCAACAAACATGTTTAGAAAAGTTGCTAGAAATGAATTCTGGCATGATTTTAGAAGCACCTGAAGAAATTCGAGATGCTTGGAAAATTTTAGGAAAAGAAGTCCAAAAAGATGCTTTGCTCGTATTTTTAAATTATTTATTGGCAGATATAGGAAAACTTCCTATTGAACAATGGGAAATGATTTGCAACACTATCAAAGATTGGAATAATTCTCAAGAAAAACCTATCCCTTTCTTAGCAGCTAAGCTAATTACGTACGAAGAATTTCAAGAATTGGAATCAAACAAAGAATATCGTATCAAATTAGCTCATACTTTGAAAGTGGGAGAAGGTACTGTAATTTCACAAGAATTGACAGCAGAACAATGCATCATTGTTTTAGGAAGTGGAGTACCACCTAAATTGTTACAATCCATTGAAACATTATATAAATGGGCTGTGGAACGAAAATTTATGGCACCAGAAAATACGATTGAGGCTATACGTTGTCGTTTAAAAACGTTCTTAGAATCAAAAGAACAAATTCAACCTTTACAAGAATTAATTGTTTTTTGTAAAACATCAGCAGAATTTGAAACTGTTAAAGAAGATGTTGAAATCTTAGAAGGATGGCTTTCAGAAACGCAGAAATAAGAAGAAGTCTATTCGGAGAACGTTTCCATGAGCACTATTTTAATAGTAGATGATGATCCAGATATTAGAGACACATTAGAAATGATTTTATTGGGAGAAGCGTACCAAGTTATCCAAGCTGAAAATGCCAAAGATGCTTTACGTCAACTTTCAGAACACACTATTGATGTGATGTTATTAGACAATAAAATGCCACCTGGAATGTGCGGATTAGAATTATTAGAAATTGTAAAAAAAAAATATCCTGATATGGAAGTCATTATGATTTCTGGCGTAGCTGGTATTGCAGATGCTGTGGAAGGCACAAAAAAAGGAGCATTTGATTTTTTAGAAAAACCACTAGATTTCCATAGAGTGTGCATCACAACAAAAAATGCTTTAGAATGTCGACAAAAACGTTTAGAAAATCAAAATTTAAAACGGATTTTGCATCAAAAAATACAAATTATTGGCAATAGTACAGCCATTCAATCTATGATGCAAAAATTAGATCGAATTGCACCATTGGAAGTTCGAGTTTTAATCACAGGAGAAACTGGGACTGGCAAAGAATTGATCAGTCAATATATCCACCATCATTCCATGCGCAGTCAAGGTCCTTTTATTGCGATTAATTGTGCTGCTATTCCAGATACTTTGATTGAAAGCCATTTATTTGGTCATGTGAAAGGTGCTTTTACAGGTGCTTTGGAAGATCGAAAAGGGAAATTTGAAGAAGCCCAAAAAGGAACGATTTTTTTAGATGAAATTGGAGATATGAGTCTAACTGCCCAAGCAAAAATTTTACGTGTGCTAGAATCTAATTGTTGTTCTCGAGTAGGATCTAATAACAATATTTCGTTAGATATACGAGTGATTGCTGCTACCAATAAAGATTTGCAAAAAGAGTGCCAAGAAGGAAATTTTCGAGAAGATTTATACCATCGCCTAAATGAAATGTCTATAGAACTTCCTGCTTTACGAGATAGAGAATCTGATGTTTTATTATTGGCTGATTATTTTTTATCTTATGATTCTCAAAAACATGGCATTGTAAGAAAAACATTTTCTAAAAAAGCAGAAGAAGTGTTGCTACATTATTCTTGGCCTGGCAATGTTCGAGAATTGCAAAAATTAGTTACACGAGTTTTAATTTTAAGCGATGGACATGAAATCACTGATAAAGATATTGAAAAAGAATTGCACAAAAGCACAACTTTTTCTCCTAACAATGAATATGAAGATGTTTTTTTAGCTCAAACATATGAAGATTTTAAAAATCAAGCAGAAAAATTATATTTATTAAAAAAATTAGAAGAAAATTCTTGGAATATGATGAAAACTGCAAAAAATTTAAATATACAGAGGAGTAACCTATATAAAAAAATGGATAAATACGGCATTTCTAAGCCAGAAGAAGAATAAATAAAATCCATATAATTTGATAGTCTCACAAATCCGTAGAGTTGCATGACACTGAAAATATAAAAGACAATCAGAAGTGAATAATACAAGGAATTTGTACAATGGCGAATAGCGAGCAAAAGGTAAAAACAAAACGAATAACAGCAGATGAAAAAGAAAAAGAGTTACAACAAAAAATTATTTTTTTAGAAAAACGACTACATGATACAGAAAAACTAGTCAAAGATATTCTTCAACAAACTCAGGAACAAAAATTAGAAACTTCATTTCATGAAACATTTAGTCCATGGAAAACATTAACAGCCGCTGGTCGATTCATTATAAACAAACAACGTTGGAGTAATATTTGGATTCATTGTAAAAATTTATTTTTTTGGTCCATACAACGTTGCATTGATTTGGGAAAGTGGATAGGAAAATATTTCTTACTTATTTTTCAATGGTTAAAAACATTGTCTAAAAAAAGTTTAGAAACATATGGAATAAAAAAAGTGATCGGTTGTTGTTTAGGAATTTTCTTTGTCATTTTTCTTTTTATTTGGCAACCTTGGTCTCATTTTAATATTTCGATTTCCATTACAAAAAAAGGCACAGACGAAGGCATCACAGAATATACAAACGAACGCATCACAGAATATAATGGGAAAACAGTAGTATACCCTGAGGAAACTAGCGTAGTATCTACTAAAGATTATAATGTAGTATATCCTAAGGATAATAGTATAGCGTATCATGAAAAAAGGAACGTGGTAGTTCCTACAGTTTCTTCTCCTAAAGATTGGCATTTTACTAGCGATCCAGCAACAACAAATCCAATACTTCCTACGCCGGAAAAAGAAATTGTGCCAGAACAATTGGTAGCCCCTAAGCAAGAACAAATTGTTCAAAAACCTGTTGTACCTATTTCCATACCTCCCACATTCGAACGATTACTAGAACCTGAAGTGATAGAACAACCTGATGAAGCTGACCGAGAACGATTGGCAGATCTTTTTGCAAGATCTGAAGATAAAAAATCTTTATTAAATCGAGTCGATGCCATTAGTGATTTAGCTGAAGATAATTCATTAGCAGCAGCACATCAGTTAATGATTTTATTAGATGATGAACACCCAGATATTCAATGGCAAGCAGCACGTGGTTTAAGCAAAATGAAGAAACGATACGTTCCTGCTGCAAAAAAATTAGCAAAAATTGTTCAAGATAAATCTTATTCTTTAGAATTGCGAAAGGAAGTCATTGTAGCCTTAGGAAGTATGGGAAGTGTGTATGAGCAAGATTTATTATTTCAAATTTTAAATAATCCCAAAGAAGATGAAGAATTTAGAAATAATGCTATCACCGCCCTGAGTTTAATTGGTGATGGAGAAATTGCAGGGAAATTAATGCCCTTTTTAGATGATCCTTCTATTTCGATTCGACAAAGTGTAATTACAACATTGGGGAATTTTTCCTATCCTTTTGCTACAAATAAATTGCTACAGATTTTAGATACAGAAAAAGATTACAACATTCGTAAAGAAACGATCCAAGCATTAGGGAAAATTACAGATAAAGCACCTCAAATTGTTTCTTATCTAGTTGAAGCATGGCATAAAGAAAAAGACGAATCTTTAAAAATAGAAATTCGCAATTCTATTTCTGCTTTACTTTCTTCTAAAGAAATTCCTACAGAAGTTGTAGAAGAGGCTCATAAAATTTTAATAAAGTAGGAGTAGATATGGTAGACATCCTTGTTTCTATTGTAGTGTATCATACAGAGCCAGCAATTTTAGAACGTTGCATTTCTTCTATTTTGCAAGAAACATTACTAGTTCGTGTTGTAGTCATTGATAATTCGACAGATAATACATTAGAAAGATCATGTCAGAAACTAGGAGTAGAATATTTTCACTTATTAAAAAATGTAGGTTATGGTACTGGTCATAATGTGGCTATTGAAAATTCAATTGTGGAAAAAATTCCTTATCATCTTGTAATAAATCCTGATGTATATTTTTCTGCAGGAGTGTTATCAGAATTAAAAAAATTTTGTGATGCCGATAAAAAAATTGGTCTTATAACACCTAAAGTTTTATATCCTGATGGTTGTATTCAACATAATTGTCGTTTAATTCCTAGTTTTTTTGATTTATTTATTCGACGTTTTTTGCCAAAAAATTGGTTCTCTAACTATAGAATAAAAAACGAGTTTCGTTTTTCAAACTATGATACTATCATGGAAGTTCCTTTTATTTCTGGTTGTTTTATGTTTTTTCAAACAGCTGCTTTAAAACAAATCGGACAATTTGATGAACGATTCTTTTTATACATGGAAGATGTGGATATTTCACGCAGAATGTATGCAAAGTATAAAAACATATACTTTCCTAAAGTTTCTGTGTTTCATGATTGCCAAAGATCTTCTTATCATTTAGGGCATGCATTTTTGTATCACGTTCATTCAGCTTTAAAATATTTTTGTAAATGGGGATTTATTTTTGATAAAGAACGTTCTATATTGAATAAACGAGCATTAGATTTTTTTAAAAATAGCTACCAGTTTCACAATGAAGGTAAAAAAGTATGAAAAATTTAGACTCCAGCTTCTCTGACATAAATTTAGAAAAACAAGATGGGTATTGGATTTCACCCATAGATCAAAGTTTAATGTTATGGATTCCTATAGGAAGTGTGGTTATTGGCAGTGATGCTAATCATGTGTATCGTGATGAACGACATTGCAAAGAAGTATATTTGCGCGGTTTTTTTATGGATGTACATAAAGTGAAACGAGAAATGTACAAACAATTTTTAGAATGCATTGGTGAAGAACATAGTTCTTTCTGCCATCCTGACGAACCTGTAAATAAATCGCATATACCAAAACATTGGAGCGAACAATTAGAAAACTTGTTGCAACCAGTGACTGGCATAGATTGGTATGATGCATGGGCATATTCACAATGGGCTGGTAAATCATTGCCTACAGAAGCACAATGGGAAAAAGCTTGTCTTGTAGAACCTTGTTGTGAACCTTCGACAAAAAAGGAACAACATTACGAAATTCAAAATTTACTTGGCAAAGGTTGGGAATGGTGTTTAGATAGTTATTCCTTACAATATTATTCGCAATTGCCACGTTATGAACCTTGCTGTTTAGAAAAAAAAGATTGCAAAGTTACAAAAGGTTGTCTCAGTAATGCGAACTTACCTTTAAAGCGTTCTTCCTTTAAAAATGCATATCCTATTTTACATCGTGATGATAATATAGGATTTCGTTGCGTGTACACTGTATAAGAGTAATCATTTTTAAAAAATTAAGTTATGTTGACATTATAAAATAAATAAAGTATAATTAGACTAGAAAAAAATTCTTGTTTCTATATTTTATTTATCTCTAAACAAGAAAGGCTATGTCATGGCAAAAGCAATCCCCATGCTGGATATGGAATGGAATCTTGCAGTGAAAGTCAAAAGCAATTTAGATTTATTCAATTATTTATCTAGCACTCTAACATCAAGACAATCTCTTCCTGCAGATAAAGTGCATCCCACAGAATTTTTCCCTAAACCATAATGAATTTATGTATTGTAAGTAAAAATTTTTTAAAAATATCTCTTAACAAAAAGAATAAATAAAACGATCAAAAACTATTGATTTAAAAAAACTATTGATTTTAAAAAAAAAATAATATAAAATTGTATACATTGTTATAAAAAAAATAATATAAAATTGCTATTATTGATATAATAGCAATGAAGTTCAAATTATAATAGCAATGAAGTTTAATAAATTTTTTATTTAGCATTGATGGATAGGAGAGTCCATGGCGGAATTACTGTTCCAATCCAAACAAGAAAAGTTACCCGATGGTTCCCCCATAATCATTACAAAAATATTGGGTGCTATTGATGGTACAACTGTTCGTCAATTTGAAGATAAATTGATCGGCTTTTTCAATCAAGGTGTAAAAAATTTAATTTTGACCTTTTCTGAAGTAAAATATATTAATAGTACAGGAATGGGTCTCTTGGTTAAATTGGCAGATAAATTTCAGGAAGGCGGAGGAGACATCAAGTTAGTCGGTGTGCCAGAAAAGGTAATCGCACTCTTTGATATGCTTGGTCTATTGTCTTTATTTAAAATTTATGAAACGGAAGAAGATGCAGTAGATTCCATATCTCATACGGATATCCCCAAAGCAAATTCTCCACAAATGGCTCCAGTAGCTCCTCAAAAACCTATAACAGCACCTGGACCTGCAGTACCACCACGACCTGCACCAGCTCCTATGCCTGCAGGTGGCAATCGAGCTATGGCAGGAGGCGGAGGTAGACCTCCTGGACCAGCAGTAACACCACGACCTGCACCATCTCCTGCACGTCCTCCTATGCAAACACCACCTCCTGCACCAGTAGCAGCTCCTATGGCACCTATGCCAGATGTCATGGGTGGTGGTCTTGATATTAGTGGAGGAATTGAAATTGGCGGCGAGGATGATTTTTCTGCTCCTGCACCTTCCTTAGTTTCTTGGCCTTATGATGCACTTTGCGAACATTGTCGTGGCAATATTCAATTTAGTTCAAGAGGAAATTTCCAATGTCCTCGTTGTCACAGTTTTATTGCCATCAATGAATATGGACAGCAAACTGTCTATAGTAGCACAAGTTCAAAATTATCTGAAATTAAGTGTCCTTGTACACCTCAATATAATATGGCAGTTAAAGCAATGGTAAATGGATTAGCTACACAAGTTGGTTTTTCCCAAATTTTCTGTGGAGAAATCAATGAAGCTATTGATAATGCACTAGGCATAGTTATTGATAAAAGTAATCAAAATTTTGAAACATATCAAGTTTTGGCTGTTGCTGATAATAATGAAATGATTCTAGGTTTAAAATCATTAAACCCATTCTTAGTCCAAGGTGCTCCTAGAGATCCACGTCTACCAGTGATTGCCAGAAAAGTAGATCGTTTAGAAGTTTTTCCTTTACCAAACCAAGGACAACTACTCAAAATGACGAAAAAAAGAAAATAAGTATATGTATTTTAAATACATATACTTATTGGATTTTTAATCCAATATTGCATCATGCAATTAGGGTGGACTTACATACCCGAATCATTCGGGTATTTTTTTCTATCTATATTTTTTTCTACTTACACAATTTTACTTATAGGAGAAATCATGCCAATGAAATGGCGTACTTATGTCCTGCCTATTTGTATTTTTTTTATAGCTTTTTTTGTTCGTTTAGGAATTCTTTTTTCTTTACCAGCAAACCAAGATATTTTTAGCAAATATCTGACTTTAGCTCAACAATTAATAGATAATTCTTTTCTTACGCCTTCTCCTTTTTCGTATAGTCCGATTTATTGCTATTTTTTAGCCTTTATTATCGCAATTTTTGGCAAATCATACTATGCTATATTTATTGTACAAAGCATCCTAGGTGCTTGTTCCTGCATTTTAATTTTTTGGTTAGCACAAAAACTTTTAGGCAGAAAAACTGCTCTATTCTGTGCTTTTCTCGCTATTGTTTATCGCAGTTTTATTATATATGATCTCAGCTTTTTATCAGATTCCTTAGGAATGCTACTCCATTTATTGGCTTTATGCTTTGCGTACAAAGCATGGGAGACACAAAAATATATATATTGCGGTTTATTGGGCTTTATTCTAGGTTGTACTATAATCCAACGTCCCAATAATCTCTTGCTCATTGTTTTGCTTTTCATAGCTGGTTTATTCTATCAAAGGAATATCTTTTTATGGCATTGGAAAAAAATTGCTATTTCTATTGTTGTTTTTTTATTGCCTATTTTACCCATTGTGATTCAAAATTACCCTTTTTTACATGAACCAGGAATTACTGCTTCCAATCCAGGATATATTTTTTATAGTAGCCATAATTATAAAAATCAAGGATTAGGATACCACCCACCCGAATTATTGTACCATTATGAAGTCAAAAAAATGAAGGAAGGCAAAGAAGAGAAAATATTATTCGAAGGTGATGTAGAATTATCACGAGAATTGTCTTCACATATTGTAGGAAAAGAACAAACTATTCCAGAATCTTCTCAATTTTATTGGAAGATCACATTTCAATCTTTTTATAAATATCCTAAAGCAGCTTTGAAATTGTTTTTGCAAAAAATATGGTGGATTTTTCATTCTTATGAGAATCATGATACCATTCCTACAAAATTACGAGCAGAACGAATTTCACCCTTTCTCCCTTTTTCTTGGTTTTGGATAGCACCCTTTTGTGTAGTAGGTTTATTTCTTAGCAAAAGAGAATGGAAAAAATGGTTGCCCATGTATTGGATTTTTTTTAGCCAATGCATTTTACTCATTGCCTTTTACGTTGTAGTTCGTTTTCGATTGTCTGTTGAAGCTTTGGGCATTCTATTTACAGGATTAACTGTTCGTACATTGTATGAATGCTTTCAAAATCGACAAAAAAGTATATTGCCGTTGCTCGTAAGTTGTATTGCTATTGTTGCATTTCTCTGCAATATAGGCAATAAGAGCATGATAGAATATATTCATAACAATGAATTAAATATACATTATCAATATGCTCGTATGGCATTTCAACAAAAAGACTATGTTACTGCTTTTGAATATTTTGAAAAAATTATATCTCGAGAAAAACCTTATACAAAAATAGCCATCAAATCTCAGTATCACATTGCAACTATGTGGAAAATTATTGGTAAAGAAAAGGAAAGCCAAGAAATTTTTCAAAAAATCAATGTTCCTTTATTTTTTATTATCAGAGAACTTGATAGCCAATACCAACAAAAGCGTTTATCTTTTGAAAATACTATTTACCTTGGCAATTCATATGAAGAAACAAAACAATATGCATCTGCCATACTAATATATCTAGATTTACTACAACAAGCACCAGAAAATGCATTTGTCCGATATTCCTTGGCAAATGTATATAGACTCTCCCAACAAAATGAAAAAGCTATTGAAGAATATAAACAAGCTATTCAAGATGGAATACTATTTTGCGAGGAAGGTTTATATGCTTGTTTTTATGTAGCTGAACTTTTAGAAGCAAAAGGCGACCAAGAACAAGCAAAACAATATTACATACAAGCAAGACGTCAAAGCACATTATTAGATTGGTATCTAAACCGTAATCCAGAAGAAGAACAGATGATATTGCAAAAACTTTCGGAAAAAAACTTTTAATATAGCATGCAAAAGAATATGTTTTTCTAACAAAAGATATACAGTCGCAGAATTTTTTTAGACAAACATATTCTTTTTATTTTCTATGTTTGTTATTCTATAAATAGTGAAATTTTTTCTTTGACCGTATGACAAATAAATGATAAAATAAAAATGCAATATTCTTTATAAAATTGTGTACTATTGTAAAAAATAGCAATTAAAGTTAAGGAAGGTATAAGTGAAACTACAAATATTTTTAATCTTAGCCTTACTTTTGACAGGCTGTGCAAGTGTTGATAAAGATTATTTTATCAGAACAGAACCTTTAGATTCAGCCAATTATGAATATTTAGGTGATATTATTGTTCATAAAGAAGGTTTTTCTTTTTTATGGTGCATTCCTTTCAAGTCAGCCACAGACGAAGCAACGCAACAACTTATGATTGAAAAAGCAAAATGGGGTTTCCCTGATTCTTGTGGCGTATATGAATATACAGTAACGGAAAGACAAGAAGTGGCTTTGTTTGATTGGACGCCACGACTTTACATTAAAGCAAAAGTTGTCAAAAAAAGATAACTTCAATTGCTAGTGAAATGATGCCTAAGCTTCTTTCCACTCATGCAATTCAAGTTGTATAAATACTAGCAATTAAAGTTAGGAGTAGTAACATGTCTATAAAATCCCTATTTTTTTGGGTTTGCACAGTAGCAATTTTGTTTACTGGTTGTTGCGATCAAACTTTCATCATTTATAAAGGTGAAACCATTCCAGTAAATTTGAACAGAGAAGTTCATGAATACCATCATTACAACCAATCTTCTGTAATTGAAGTCCCAGAAGTTTCTAATCAAGCAAGTGGAATTATTACAGAAGAATACAATAACCAAGCTAGTGGAATGATAGGATACGACCAAGTCGTAGACATTTCTAACCCTGATCAACGTATGGTAACATTCCACATCACAGCTGACTATCCTTATGGTTCCATTGTTGCTGACATACTAATAGATGGCCGTTCAGTGCCTTCTAATAGTATGGTTGACACTGGTAGCCATTCTTATAGAATTAGCAAAATTGGATATGAAACCATTGAAGACACCATCCCAGCCAGCACTTCTGACTATGACGTTTCTAAACAATTAGTCGCACTTGCAAGAGAAGTTCGTTTTCGTTTCACAGATGCAAAAACAGGAAAAGCAATCACGCCTACTGAAGTAAAAATTGGTTTACAAAAAATTCAAGATGGTGACAAAGTCAAACCTTGTAATAAAACTTTGAGTGTATCTGCTCAAGGGTATCAAGATTATGAAGAATCCTATTTTAACTTACCTGTTGGAATTGGTCCTTTTGAACTCAAAAAAGCCTTGACACCAGAAGCAAAAGCAGCTCCTGTAAAAGCCAAAAAAATCGAACTCCAACTTCAAATTACAAGTGACTATAATGAAGACGAAGAAGTTCCTGTAGATAAGGTATACGTAGATGGCAAACAAGTTAGTACAGGTTCTAGTATTACACCAGGAAGCCACAAAGTTTCTATCAAATACCCTGGATTTGAAGAATATGAAGCAAGATTCGATGTACCAAGTTCTGTTTCGATCTATGTTCTAAAAGCAGTCTTAATCGCATTGCCACGTCCTTTAGACATTGACATCCAATATGATATTTATCCTAGTCGAAGCCAAGAATCTAAATTGGGCGATTGTAAAGTATATTTACAAAAAAAATATAGTGATGAAATCATGACTGTAAAAACGGGCGACAAAGTAAAACCAGGAACCTACCTCCTACAAGTTGTACGCAAAGCATACAACAACGTTGAAAAACAACTTCGTATTTGGCCAGAAGTTTCTCCTTTTGCCATCCATGTTACTATGGAAGCTAAAAATAGAGTTGTTCAAGCAGACATATCTTTTGATAAAGACGCTACAAATAACCTAGGAGACCTTGTGATTGATTTTATTGACGTAGATACACAAATTCGACGCAATGTCAAACAAGGTGGAGTTATCAAACCAGGAAAATATCAATATATTGTTTCCTTGCCAGGTTTTGAAATGGAAGGTGGTGCTCGTCCTATTACGATTGAACCAGATGAAGAAGCATTTGAAATAAAAACAGGCATGAAAGCAGCTGCAAGACAAGTTTCTTTTGAAGGTCCCTATCTTAATAATGTACATGTTCGTCCTATAGAAATCCTTATAAATGGCGAAACATACAGATTTGAGAAAAAATACTATCCTGGAAAATATCGAATTGAAGCCAAATTTTCTCAACAGCCTACCATTCACAAAGATGTTACCATCGCTCCTGGCGTTGGAACATACGTTATTAATTTAAATTTCTAATACAATATCTTTAAGCTCTGATTCATTTTGTAATTAGAGCTTGAACTTATAAGAAACAAAATTTTGTTTTTGAATCCAATTTTAACAACTAGCAATTAAGGTTTAAAGGTATGTCAGACGAAAGGAAAAGTCCTAAGCTGTTGCAGCCCCAACCGTCAAAAGTAAAACATCGCTTGTTAGTCAAACCACCCGAGGAAATGGGATTAACGGCTCGAATTAAAAAAGCACTTGTCCAACAAGACATGGGAATCACACAACGAATTAAAAGAGCCATGGACAAAACTCGTGATGAGCAATCTTTCTTTTATATGAAAAAGAACCATTTCATCATGATAGGTATTTTGCTTGTTTTACTTTTTATTTTTGGTTACTTAGCATTTCGCACAAGGGAGCTTACTTTACACTTTGCGTTTCCTAATGGCGACACATCAAGTGAAACAATAGCAGTCAATATCTTAGATTTTTCAAAACAATTACAATTATCAGATTATCCAAGACAAGTACATTTTTTTCGAAATGACATTTATGGCAATGATCTGACAAAAAAAGATTACAAAGTTACAGACAAAGATGGCAAAGAAGTTGAAAATGCAACGAATCTATTGCCAGGCACTTATAATTTAGTTATACAAAAAGATGGTTTTAAAGAACAAAAAAAACCTATCAATATTAGTAAAGTACAAGTAGAGGTCCCTGTTACATTAGAACCTATTGTCGAACATCGGCGAGAACTCAAACTCTATATTAATGATCCTATGATTGAAGGGTATGATTTAGAACCAGACGACATTCGTATTGTAAAAAATAATAAATCCATCAAAAATATCCAAGTCAAAGCAGGAACTTATGGAGTTATCATTGAAAAAGCTGGTTATCATTCAAAAGAAATGGAATTAAACATTCCAGAAAACGGAATTATTCGAGAAAAAGTTACTTTAGATTATAAAAAACGTTCTCTCAAATTTTTAGTCGATGATGGACTAGCTGAAAAAGGCTATGAAAAAACAGTGGGCCTTAATGAAATTGAACTTTTCCAAGAAGGGAAAAAAATAGAATTCAAAGAAGCCTTAACACCAGGCTACTACGATTTACACATCAATCGAGATGGATACTACGAATACAAAAATAAAATTAAAGTTATGGCTGGTGCTGACTTATGCACAATGTATATACCTTTAAAAACAAAGGCAAGAGAAGTCGTTGTTATTCCTAACTATGACATTGTTCCCGCATCTTATAAGCCAGATAAAGCCTATTTAAGCGATGTTCGGGGGAGCGAAAAAGAAATCATTCCTTTAACAGAAGGTCTCCGAGTTCCACCAGGACGTTATTGGGTTCGCGTAGAAAAAGCAAATTATCATCCATATAGTAAAGAAGTTGAAATTACACCTGCCACTGCAGCGTTTGAAATCAAGGCTCATTTAATTTCTGTTTCTAAACTTATCATGCTCAAAATCACATCAGACTTTGAAGTTGACTCTAATATTAATCCTGATGAACTTCTTTTTGACATGAAAATTTCTAAAGTTGGATATAAAGGTTTAAATTGGGGTAATCAAAGAAGCTTACCACCAGAGAAAAAAGAAATCGAAGTTCCAGTTTTTCTAGAAACTATTCCTAGAAAAGTCATTTGTGAAATCACATCAGACATAGTGCCTGGTCCTATCAAAGCAGACACCATAACTTTTCGCCGAATCCTAGAAGGACGTGAAGAAGGTCAAACCATTGATTTGAATAAACAAGGTGTGGAAGTCAAACCTGCTCGTTACATGCTTCAAATCAAAAAGTACGGTTATGAAGACATTCGAGAAGAACAAATTGTTTATCCTGCTGGTGAACAAAGTCCTTTTATTATCCGTAAGGAAATGAAAGCACTAGCTCGTTCTCTAATGATTAAACTAGATACAAACTATGAACCTGGTGTGCCCGTCACAGCTGATGAAATGCGTTTAGATAACAATCTTGCAGAATCTGGTATAAAAATAAAACCAAAAACATATACATTGTTTTTACGAAAATCAGGCTATCAAAATCTAGAGAAAATCATTAAGATTGAACCTGGTCACGAACCTTATGTTGTACAAGAACAACTTATTGCAAAACCAAGAGAATTGCGCTATGATATAAAAGGTGATAACTTAGCTAAAATCTATCCTGATACAGTTACTTTTGATGGAAATGCAGTCAAAGAAAATACAAGCATTCCTGCAAAAAAAGATTATGAAGTCCAAATTCATAAAAAAGGATATGCTATTTTCAAAAAAGCGATTTCTGTTGAACCTTCAGATCATCCTTTTGTTCTAGATGAAATTCTCAGTCCGTTAAAACGAACAGTTCACCTAGTTCTTGAAGCCAGTTTCCCTAAAGGTAAAGACTTAATGCCACCAGAAACAGCTACATTAAGCTCAGAAAAGGCAGCCAGCATCAGTATTGTACAAGATATAGATGTAACACCTGGACGTTATAACTTGACTATTATCAAAACTGGCTATAAGTCTATAAATGACATCGTAGAGATCGAACCAGATGACGTTGCTTACAGAATTCAACGCATTATGCAACCTAAAGAGAGAGACGTTCAAACAGAAATTACATATGACATTGCTCCTGAAGAAAAAACAGATCCTATTATTCGAATTGAAAGCGAAGATGGTACGATTAATCAAATCGTCAAACCTGGTGATAAGATCATTCCTAATAAATATAAAGTTACTATTGAGGCTGATGGTTATAGACCTCTTATAGAAGATCTTGTTGTTCCACCAGCAGAAACAGCCTATACTTTCAAACACACACTCAATGCAAAACCGAGAACAGTTATACTCGACATTACAGCAGATTATCCTCCAGGACAAAAAATTACACCAGATAAAGTTCTCATGAATGGCGAACTATTTTCAGAAGGCATGGTTTCCATGTCAAAACAAATGGCACCAGGGCGTTATTCCACGCTGATAGAGAAAGCTGGTTATAATACCATTCAAAAAGAAAATGTAATTCCTGCTGGAACAAAAGACTATATCATTAAAGAACAAATGATCACATTGCCTCGTCTTGTCACTTATCATTTCTTCGATTCTGAAAAGAAAGACAAAGAGCTCACGCCAGATCAAATTACTTTAGGAACAGAAATCATTGGTCAAAATAGTAGTTTCAAACCTGGAAATTATAGACTATTTGTTCGCATTCAAGGTTATCCAGATATCATAGAAGATCATGAAATCGAACCTGGTGTTACACCATACCATATTACAAAAGGTTTGATTCCATCTACACGAATTCTTAACTATGAAATCACAGGCGACTACAACACAGAATTCTTAACACCCACGGAAATTACATTAAATGGTATTCCATTTACAAATGGAGCTTCCTTTGCTCCTGGTTCCTATGACTTAACTGTCTATGTCCCAGGATATGAACGTGTTGTTAAACGAGTGGAATTTGGTGCTAACCCTAATCCATTCATGATTCGTGAAAAATTAATATCTAAACCAAGAAAAGTAGTATTTGATATTTCAGCGAATTATCCCAAAGGTGTTGTCATTAGACCCAACCAAGTTACGTTCAATGACAAATCTCTCTTAGATGGCGAACCTGTAAAACCAATTCTTGGTGGCTACCAAGTTCGAGTCATCAAGGAAGGATACTTAGTAGAACCTAAAAACGTTATCATTGAACCATCAGAAGACGTATTCACATTAAAATCTCAGCTCAATGTACGACCTAGAAATTTACAATTCAAACTTACAGGCAATTATAAAGTGGGCGAAGAAATCAAGGCAGATGCTATTGTAGTTAATAATAATGAATACCATCCATCTGACGTATTTACCCCTGGTTCACATAAAATCAAAATTAACAAAGCTGGATATAAACCATTGATATTTGATCACACTATGGATCCTGGTGAACATCCTGATGTTGTCAAAAAAACAATGGAAGCATTGCCTAGACAATGCGAAATTAAAGTCAAAAGTTTATTCACACAAGAAATTGAAGAAGTAGAAATCGCAGAAATTGGTGGCAGACCTTTTTATGAAAATCCATATACACCAGGAACATACGATGTCTATATTTCACATCCTGGATATTATGATGTTCGAAGTAAAGTAGAAGTTACACCAGGCGTAGAAACACTTATCTTAAACTATGAAATCGCACCTAAAAAACGAGTCATCATACCAGCTATTACATATGATTGCGAACCACTACCCAACTCTGAAGAACCACAAATTCGATTAATTGCATCAGAAACTTCTGAAAGCCTCAGAATTCAAAGAGGAGATGAACTCACTCCTGGATATTATCGCCTAAAAGTCGAAAAACCAGGTTATGAAACATACGAAACAGAACGATTGATCATTTTACCAGATGAACGACCTTTTGAACTTGCGGTTGAAATGCAAGCTCTTATCATTGAAATTTTAATCGATATTTCTTATGATATTACACCACCTGCCAAATTAGCACCATATATTGTAACATTCATTGATAAAAAAACAGGCATCGGACGAAACGTATCTCATGGAAATAAAATCAAGCCAGGTTCTTACTACTTACAAGTAGGACGAATAGGTTATGAATTCAAAGAAGGACGAAAAGAAATTGAAGTACTTCCTGGCACAAAACCTCATCAAGTCACAGAAAAACTTTTTGCAAAATATAGACCTCTTTCCTTTGAAATGACATTTAATACAGTACTTATCAAAGCTATAGAAGTCCTCTTAGATGGTAAACAAGTTAAAGCACAAGACACATTTAAACCAGGACAACAATATCAACTTACAGCAAAATTTCAAGAATACCAGACAGCTGATAAGATGATTGAAATTGAACCAGGTGAAGGACCTTTTGTTGTAGACTTGAAACTCATCAAACTCCATAAGTACGAATTCCGAGTTGCCAAACAATACTATGAAACAGAATTCGGTATGGTCATAGACAATATTCGATATAATCTTGAAGTTTTTGTAGACGGAAAAGAAGTGGAACGTCATCATATCTTACGAGAAGGCGGTATGTCTAGTATTTATGGATACTACTATGCACTGAATAGTAGCAGAAATGTTCGCATTGCCTCAGGCTTCTACTATGATGACACTATTGCATCTATGACAAAACCTGCCATTTTTAGAGACTTGACACAAATCAATTGCGATAAACTTGTAGAACACCTACGTGAACTCGCGAAAACAAATCCAAGTACAGCTCTTAAGCGAATGAACAACCTTATGAATGACATACAAGATAAACATAAAGTGGCAAACCTTGCATCTGAAGACAAAGCAAAACTCAAAGATACATTGCAAGATCTAGATATCCGAGACAAAAAACAACAAGAAATTCGAAGCGAACTTGTGAAAAGACTCACAAATTAATAAAAAACTGAATTTGGAAAATTATTTTCCAAATTCAGTTATCTTTAAAAAATATTTTTCAAAAAAAACTGAAGATTAATTGAAGATTAACATTATATATAAATATATTTTCATAAAAATTCGTTTAGCATCTTTCAACAAAAAGTATTATAAAAATCAAATTAAATTTTTTAAAAATGATTAAATAAAACTATAAAATTAAAAACTTATTTGATTTTTATAGCATTTTTTAAAAAAAAAAGTACTATAAGTCAAATTAAATTTCTTTTGGACTTTTTATATTTCCATTTAGTGAAAAAATATTGTATAATTAGTAATTAATTATTAATTGAAGTTCATTATACATTCCAATTCAAACTATTTTTGGAGGAAGGCGAATCATTCATTTTCGCCAAAAATATATATGAAATATAGATTTATTTTAGCTTTATTCCTCTGCATTTTTCTGCTTGGACATAGTTTCATACTTGCACAAGCACCTGAAGCACCAGTTGCACCTGCAGAAGAAAAAAAGGCTATCACACCTCCCAATACCATGGAAGAAGCAAAAGCACTCTTTATTGAAGCATGGAATATGGAACACGAACAACAATTCGATGATGCCATAGCACGCTACAATACAGTTATTGCTTACTTTCAAAAACTAGAAACACGTGAGGGCAACATCTATGTCATGCACGTAATGAACAACGTTGGTGGTATTTTAGCCAGTCAAGGCAAATACAGAGAAAGTATCAACTTATTTAAAGGTGCTCTTGATTTGGCCGTTAAATTGGATGACTATGCCAATCTTTCAGAATTTCATCACAAATTGGGGATTCTATATAACCAAGTATACAATGCTCAAGTTGAATCTGAAAAAATGAAAAACGTTGTTTATCCTGCAGGTCAAAAGTTCGAGCTCTCTGACAAAGTTTTATTTACAAAAGGTAGCTATACTCGTTTTAGCCAAATTGACAATGAACTCATTGCTAATCGCATTCAAATGAGAGGCTCTCAAAATCCTTTTGAAATAGAAAACGACTTATATAGCAAACTAGTAAATTTAAAAGTTCGCAGTGATTTTGAGCCTGATAAACTTTTAACCCCAGATTCTGTTAAATTTATCATCCAAATTGAGAAAAAAGGATATTTTAACGTATCTAAACTAAAAGACCTTCTTCCAAGTATGGAATATGCAGAAATCAATGAAACTATGCAAGCAATTCCTCGAGGAGTTACAGCTAAAATCACAGAAGATTTTTACAACCAAGGACAAGTCAATCCAGATGAAATTACTCTAACCTCCGTTGACACTACAAATACAATGGGGAAACCCATTACTATTACAGATAAAGAGACATTTCGACCTGGTACATATCAACTCAACATCAAAAAACGTGGATATACTCCTGTTGTAGAAACTCTCATTATTTATCCTGGTGAAGGGAACTTTACTCTAGAACGTAAACTTAAAAGTAGTCTTCGAAATCTCAACTATCGTATTCAAGGTGATTTTACAGCCACAGGAACTGGTCTAATCACTCCTGATGAAATTTCTTTAAATTCTCAACCAATCAACAACGAATCTAGAGTCAAACCTTCAGAATACAAACTTGTTGTAACAAAAGAAGGTTATGAACCTATTATTCGTAATGTTATCATTGAACCTGATGAAAGAGTCTATTTCATCACAGAATACATGAAATCTCTACCAAGAGAAGTTATTTTCCAAGTGTCTGGCGATTATGAACCAGAAGTACTTTTCACTCCTGATGAAATTACACTCAATGGCAGACCTATCAAATATGGTGAAAGTGTTAAACCTGATGTGTATCGCATCATGATGAGAAAAAAAGGCTACGATGCTTATGCAGATCGCATCACCATCGAACCTAAAAATGGTGCTTATGTTCTTAAACAAATACTTAGCTCCTCACCTAGAAGAGTTGTTTTAAACGTTCGTGCAGAATTCCCTGCAAACTTATTACTATATCCTGACGTTTGCACATTAAACAACAGAGACGTTGTTGGTGAAGAAAGTTTCAAACCAGGTGCATACGAATTAAAAATCAATCGTAATGGATATGTTGGTGTTGTAAAAAATGTTAATATTCCACCAGATGACAAACCATACGAAATTCAAGAAACTCTTAAACCAAAGCCAGTACTACTGGATATAAATATTACACAAGACATACCACATGATAAAAAAGTGGAACCTGTCTTGACACTTATCAACGAAAAAACAAACGAAGCTATTAAGATCAAAAAAGGTGATAAAGTTCTACCAGAAAGCTATCAGCTAAAAGTAGAGATGGATGGCTATGAAACACTTGTTTCTAAAGAAATGATCATGCCATCTGAAACACCATACAAGATTGACAAAAAACTCTTGTCTAGCTTACGTAATGTTGTAACATTAATCAAATCCGAATACCCAGAAGGCGAAGTCATTGTTCCTGATGAAATCACATTGGATAACAAACCATTGGCAAAAGATTTCAAAGTTAAACCAGGTCTACATGAACTCGTAATTTTAAAAGACGGCTATATCCCCATTCGTAAACCCATTACTATCGGGGCTAACTCTCTAGATTTCTTACTAACAGAAACACTAGAAACAAAAACACGTCTTGTTACATTCAAATTCCGCGATTCTTTTGACAGAAGAGACCTCTCACCCGAAGAAGTTAGAATTGCAGATCAAAGACTTGCTAGTGCTAGCGAAACCTTGAACTTAAAACCTGGTGAATATAACTTAAAAGCTAAACTAAAAGGTTACAACTCACTAGATGAAAACGTTCTTATCCCTGTTGGTTCTACAGGACTATCCATTGAAAAACTCATGGTAGCCATTTTCCGTGATGTTATACCTGAAATCACATCAGATTTCACAGGCGGTCCCATTGAACCAGATATTCTAACATTAGGTGAAATGCCAGTTGGAAAACGAACTGCATTCAAACCAAGTGTATATCAACTTGTTATTGATAAAGAAGGATACTTCCCGATTCTAGAAACTATCAATATCAACCCAGATCCCAATCCATATTTACTCAAATTCACATTACGTAGCAAACCAAGACAACTCAAACTTGCTATCAAGAGTTCTTTTAACGATGCAAAAATCAACCCAGAGCAAGTTATTATTGGAACACAACCAGTCAAAGACGGTCAAGACCTCAAACCTGGTACATATCCAGTCTTAATTAAACTCAAAGGCTACAAACAATTTACAGACAATGTTACCATCGAACCATCTTCCAAATCATTCGTACTTGAAAGAACACTTCAAGCATTACCAGTTCTCGTCAAATACGAAATTATGGGCGATTACGATGATAAACCCATTGTACCTGATGTAATCACATTAGCAGACAAAATTATCGATCAAAAAACAACATTTATTCCTGGAAAATATGCACTCAAGATCGAAAAAATTGGTTTTGAACCTAAAAATAAAGACATTGTCATTGAACCTACTGATCAACCTTACATCTTGAAAGACACACTCATTACTATCCCACGTGAAATCGAACTTTCCATTACAGGCGATTTCCCAGTTGGTGAACGTATTGAACCAGATATCGTAGCATTAAATGGCAAAGACGTACGAGATAATATCTTCAAACCAGGTCCTTACCAATTAGACATTGAATATCCAGGTTACGTACCACTCAAAGAAAGCCTAGTCATTGCTCCAGGAGAACGTGCTTATACTTTGGAAAGAGTCCTCATTACCAAACCTCGAATGCTCAAAGAAAAAATTACATACGACGTAGCACCACGTGAAGACGTCAATCCATACACCATAACACTTGCTCCTATTGACAAACCAACAGATGAAAAAATTGTCAAAGAAGGTGACATGATCAAACCAGGTTCCTATGTCTTGAAAATCAACAAAAAGGCATATGAAGCATTTGAAACAAAGAAACACATCTGGCCAGCAGAAGCACCTTTCGTACTTGAACAAGAACTTATTGCAAAACAAGTTATGTTACGTATCAACGTAATGTACGATATTGATGCTCCTCCAACACTAGATCAATATAAAGCATCCTTAATTGACAAAGTTACATCTATTCCTAGATTTATCCAAGATGGTCGTGGAATTAAACCAGGTTCTTACTACTTAGATATCCAACGCCCAGGTTACACATTTGGACCAAGAGTAGAAATTGACATCGAACCTAGCGAAGAACCTTACACCATCAGCAGAAAACTCATTGCAAAATCAAGACCTATTTCCTTTGATATGGTTGACGAAACAAAAGGTGTACTCGTACCAGCATATCAAATTCTAGTCAACAACAAACCAGTATCCTTTAAAGATACATTCCAACCAGGTTCAGAATTTGAAGTAGTTGTCAAATTCAAAAAATTCCAAACAGTCCGAAAAATTAGCAAAATCGTACCAGGCGAAGGTCCATTCGTAGAAAAAGTACCATTGAAACCACTTGTTCCATACGAATTCAACGTACGAAACAACACTGAAATTATCGATGGTATCAAATACGAATATCAATTCTACTGTGATGGCAATGCAGTTGAAGATCACCTCATCGAAGTAGAAAAAGGTGTAGGACGAATCTTCTACAAACTCTGGGCTACCCCAGAAGCCAAAAACCTAGTAGTTTATGCTGGTTACCTATTTACATCAAGAGCCTTTGATAAACTCAGACTCGGAATCCCCAGTCGCCTCACCAACATTAGCATTGTTCGTCTCATTGAACACTTAGAAACTAAGAGCAAGGGCGAAAGAGGAAAACGAGAAGCACTAGACATTCTTGAATCCATGTTAAGCAGATACACAAATCAAAGAATGTTAAAAGAATGTGCAGGAACAGAAATTGATCAATTCATACAATACGTAGAAAGTTGGAAACTAGATGATCCTGCTGATCGCGTACGTATGAAAGCAATCATCGATTCCTTAGAAAAATTAAAATCTTAAAAATCTGCAACCATTGGCAAGATTAACTTGCCAATGGAAAAAATTAGAATCTACCTATTAGTGAGGTCAACTTACTAATAACAAAAATTCTACAAAAAATAGTAGTTGGAATATCTAATTCCAACTACTATTTTTTTTTGCCTTTTTACTTATTCTTTTCCTCCCCCGAGCAAACCGCGGAAAACAAACCACGGAACACACAGAACACACAGAAAAACAAACCACGGGACACACAGAAATAGAATATACGGACAAAAATAAAACCATGGAAAATAAGAATATAGAAAACACAGAACACACAGAAAACACAGAAATAGAATATACGGACAATGTTTACGGATAAGAAAGAAAGTAGAAAGACAAAGACTACGGAAAATAAAAATAAAAATACAGAAACAGAAATATATGCATCTATTCCCATTACATCAAAACGAACTATAAAAAAAGTAACAGCTCCAAAAGTAGCTATTAAAACAACAACTAATAAAAAAATAGAATTCCCCAGAGCAAATTTATTCCCCCAGAGCAACTGACACTCCCCAGAGTAAGTTTTCTCCCCAGAGCAAATTTGCCTCCTCTAAATTAGCTCTCCAGAGGGGATTTACTCCCCAGAGCAAATCCCCAGAGCAAATCCCCCGAGCAAGTTTTCTCCCCAGAGCAACATTTGCTCCCTCGAGCAACTTTCCAGAGCAACATTTGCCTCCCCAGAGCATATTCCCCCGAGCAAAATAACTCCCCAGAGCAAATCCCCCGAGCAAGTTTTCTCCCCAGAGCAACATTGCCTCCCCCGAGCAAGTTTTCTCCCCCGAGCAACTGACACTCCCCAGAGCAACTTTCCGAAGCAACATTTGCCTCCCCAGAGCAATTTCCCGCTCCCGTGCAAGTTCGCTTCCCTAGGGAGCCTTTTTTCCCCAGAGTATATTTTCTAGGAAAGTTTTTATATAAAAATATTCTCTTTTTTTTAGATTGTATTTTTGATACAATGACATTCACCTATTTTTTATGCTTTTTTTTTACTCTAGGGTAATTTTTTTGCTCTGGGGTGAAGTGTGTTCTATGTGTGCCGTGGTTTTAATTTTTGTGGTTTACTCAGGGGCGTAATAAAGGTAAGCAATTGAAATCATAAAAGATGAGGATAAGAAAGAATAAAGAGTATGGGAAATTATATATCAACAATAGTCGCAGACTCCAATTATAAACTATATCAATTCAATCAAGAAGAAATTGATAAAGTCGAACAGTTGATTTTTTCAAAGCCTAATAAAAAGGGCGAAGATGTCTATTATGTAAAATGCCAAATAAGAGATAAAGACATAAAACTAACTGATGAGGAGCTGATTCGTCAGCTGTATATAAATAAACTCATAAACACATACAGTTACCCGAAAGATAAGATGGAGCTTGAGTATAGCGTATCTTTCGGAAGAGAAAAGAAAAGAGCGGACATTGTTGTCTTTGACAAGATTGCAACTACAAGTCCGTACATCATTGTGGAGTTGAAAAAGCCGAAATTAAAAGACGGTAAAGAACAGCTAAAGAGTTATTGCAATGCAACAGGAGCACCCATTGGCATATGGACAAACGGCGGTCAAATCTCTTTTTATCATAGAAAAGACCCTAATTTTTTTGAAGATTTACCAAATATTCCGACATTTTATGAAAAACTGTCGGATATTTTAAGTGAGCGTTGGACAATAGATGACCTTGTGGCTAAAGACAAGCTAATCACAGAGAAAAAGAGCTTAAAAGACCTTATCTTAGAAATGGAAGATGAAGTTTTAGCCAATGCAGGTGTTGATGTATTTGAAGAAGTGTTCAAGCTGATTTTTACAAAGCTGTATGATGAAATGGAAAGCGGAAGAAATACATCAAGACACCTTGAATTTAGAAATTATGGCGATACAGAAAGCGAATTAAAAGATAAAATACAAGACCTATTTGATAAGGCAAAGAGTAAATGGGGCGGAGTTTTTTCAGAAGATGCTAAAATTTCACTTAGTCCATCTCATTTATCTATTTGTATATCTTCGCTTCAAGATGTAAAATTATTTAATTCAAACCTTGATGTAGTTGATGACGCTTTTGAATATTTAATGAGCAAATCATCTAAAGGCGAAAAAGGACAGTATTTTACACCGAGATATGTCATAGATATGTGCGTGAAAATGCTGAATCCCAAGGCTGATGAAACGATGATAGATACAGCGAGCGGCTCTTGCGGTTTTCCTGTTCATACAATTTTTTATGTGTGGAAACAGATATTACAGGAAAGAAATATCGATCAAAGCCATCTTTTCACAAGCCAAGAAAAGCCTGCAGAATGTACTGATTATGTCAATAACAATGTATTTGCCATAGATTTTGATGAAAAGGCAGTAAGGGTAGCAAGGACACTCAATTTAATTGCTGGCGATGGTCAGACTAATATACTCCACCTAAATACTTTAGATTATGAGAGGTGGGAAGATACAACAAAGACAGAAGATTGGATAGACACCTATAATGAGGGATGGAAAAAACTTAAAAGATTAAGGAAAAGGAAAAACAGCGATTATTCCTTTAATTTTGATATTCTTATGGCTAATCCTCCGTTTGCAGGAGATATAAAAGAATCAAGGGTTATTGCTAAATACGAACTTGGAAAAAATCCTAGAGGAAAATATCAATCTAAAGTAGGTAGAGATATTTTATTCATAGAGAGAAACCTTAATTTTCTAAAACCGGGCGGAAGAATGGCAATCGTGCTTCCACAAGGAAGATTTAACAACTCATCAGATAAATACATTAGAGATTTTATAACAGAGCATTGCAGAATACTTGCCGTGGTAGGTTTACACGGAAATGTATTTAAACCGCATACAGGGACAAAAACAAGCGTTTTATTTGTACAAAAATGGGACGATGATCTTTGCCCTAAAAAAGAGGATTATCCTATATTTTTTGCAACTATGCAAGAGCCAAGCAAGGATAATTCAGGAGATAAGATTTATGTAAAAGATGATGAAGGTTTACCTGTTCTTGACACACACGGTCATTTAATAGTAAAGCACGATTTATTTAATCACGATGACGTAACAGAGGATGGAATAGCAGAGGCATTTATAGAATTTGCCAAAAAGGAGAACTTAAGTTTTTTTTAAATAGCCCGTTTAATAGAGATCAATACGAAAAACTATTAAACGGGCTGGAAATAAGTGTCTTAACTTTAAAAGAGATCAAAAAAGAGGAAACAAATTTCAGATTTGATGCTGAATATTTTAAGAAAAAGTATCTTCAATTAGATAAGATTCTTGTAGATTTAGAATCTGTAAATTTAATGAAAGTATCAGATTCCATAATAAATTTTGGTGCTTATTCTCTTTGTAATTATATAGAATATAAAACAGAAGGAGTGCCGTTCTTAAATGTTGGGAATATTAAAGAAAATATTATAGATTTAGAAAATGTTAAATTAATCGATTCAAATTTAAGTCATACTTTATTGTGGAAGTCATTGGTAAAAGAAAATCAAGTTTTATTAACGATTGCAGGAACAATTGGAAATGCAGTTGTGGCAAATAATTTACCTGCTAATACTAATTCGAATCAAGCAATAGCAAATATTAATTTAAAATTGGAAATTGTATCTCCATATTACATATCCACTTTTCTTAATTGTAAATATGGTAAAATGCAAACAACTCGATTAATAATTAGCAATGTTCAACCAAATTTATTATTAAATCAAGTTAAAAAAATACAAGTACCAATTTTTTCTCGAAATTTTCAATCAAGCGTTGAAGAGATAGTAAAAAATGCCCATTGTAAATTAAATAATTCAAAAAAACTTTATACACAAGCAGAAAATTTACTTATTGCAGAGCTTGGACTTGAAAACTTCAATCCGTCAAACGAAAAAGTCTCCATAAAAAGCCTAAAAGAAAGTTTTCTAAAGACAGGCAGACTTGACAGCGAATACTATCAAGTTAAGTATGATGAAATTATGAATAGGCTTATTAATTATGGTTGTGTAGAACTTGAAAATTTTGTAGATAGCTATACAACAGGATATCCATATTCAAGTGATAGCTTTATTGATGCAGATGGTATTCCGTTGATAAAAATATCAAATATAAATAATTTTAATCTTGATATTTCCAATGCGAGTTTCATACCAAAGAAAGACCTAAATTTAAGTATTGAGAATATTGTTAAAAAAAATGATATTTTAGTATCTATGTCGGGGACAATAGGTAATAGCTGTATGATACAAGACAATCTGGTAGCTGTTGTAAATCAAAGGATTATGAAGATAAAATCTAAAAACATATTGCCTATTGTTTTATCGTTGATAATTGATAGTCTAATTGGTAAAAATCAATTAGAACGGATACAGACAGGTGGTGTGCAAGCAAATATTTCCGCTAAGGATATTTTAAAAATTCAAATTCCTATCTTGAGAGATGGTGTTCAAGATGAAATCGCAAGCTATATCAAACAAAGTATAGAATATTCAAAAAAGGCAAAAGAGCTATTAAAAATTTCTACAAAAGCAGTTGAAATAGCTATTGAAAAAGATGAAGAAATGGCACGAAATTTGCTAGAAAGACAGACAGACAGACAGACAGACAGACAGACAGATATACAGACCCTAGTTACATATTATAAAGAACAAGCAATCTATTATAACAGACTTTCGATATTTAGGCTGTACGAAGAAATCGGCTTGTTTGATGAGCTGAAATCTGTTAATTATACCGTTAAAAACTTAAAAGATACTTTTGCAATTAGTGGTAGACTTGATAGCGAATACTACCAAGAAAAATACGATCGATTGTTTTATGAATTATCTAAAAACAAAACAGATAAGCTGTCAAACCTTGTTAGAATTAAAAAGTCCATCGAACCTGGGAGTGATCATTATCAAACAGAGGGAATACCTTTTGTAAGGGTACAAGATTTATCGAAATTTGGTTTATCTGAGCCGAGCATATTTTTGTCTGAAAGGGAATTTAAGGATACGATTACTCCTAAAAAGGATACTATACTTTTATCTAAAGACGGCTCTGTCGGGATAGCATACAAGATGAGCGAAGCAAAAAATATTATTACATCATCCGCAATTCTACATCTTAATATTAAGGACAAAAATATATTACCAGACTATTTAACATTGGTGTTAAATTCCATCGCTGTAAAAATGCAAGCTGAAAAAGACGCTGGAGGTTCTATAATCAATCATTGGAAGATAAGCGAAATAGAAAATGTTATAATTCCAATTATAGAAAAAGAAAAACAGGAAAAAATAAGCAGATTGCTTATAGAAAGTGAAAGTCTAAGAAACGAAAGCAAATTTATTTTAGACAAGGCAGTTAGAGCAGTAGAAATCGCCATAGAAGATGGAGAAGATAAAGCAACTTTTTTCCTCCAGAGCAACTTTAACTCCCCCGAGTAATTTTACTTACCCAGAGCAAACTAACTCCCCAAAGTAAACATTTAAAAATTGCCTTAGGATAAAAAAATGTGTCTGATATATTTTTATATATCAGACACATTTTTTTTTTGTTGATATGTTTATGGTTTGTTTAGTAGGTTTGTTGAAGAATGTTAATTTCGTTTTTGTTTAAGAAGTTCGATTTCGTTTTTATATCCTTCTAAGGTGTCGTTAGGAGTTTCTAGATAAAAAGGAAGGTGTTTACATTTAGGATGGTTGATGACATTAATAATGGTAGAAAGTCCTAGTTTGCCTTGCCCTATGAGTGCATGTCGATCTTTTTTACTTCCCATTTCGTTGAGAGAATCGTTGAGATGAATGGCTTTTAGGCGAGAGAGGTTTAGAATTTTGTCAAATTCTTCTAAAACATTGTCGAAGTTATTAATGATGTCATACCCTGCATCAGAAATGTGGCATGTGTCTAGGCATATGCCAAGTTTTTCTTGTAAGTCTACTTTTTCAATGATTTGTGCTAGTTCTTCAAAGGAACGTCCAATTTCACTTCCTTTTCCTGCCATAGTTTCTAAAAGGACTGTAGTTGTTTGCTCTTCTTTTAATACAGCGTTTAGCATATCTGCAATGAGTTGAATTCCTATTTCTGCTCCTTGTCCTACGTGACTACCAGGATGAAAGTTGTAGTATTGGTGCGGAATATATTCTAATCTTTCTAGATCATCTGCCATGATTTCTCTAGCGAATGTTCTGTTTCTTGTTGTATTGGAACAAGGGTTTAATGTATAGGGGGCATGTACTAGAATTTTTCCAAAATTTTGTTCTTTCATCAGTGTTTTTAATTTTTCTATGTCTTCTAGGTTGATTTGTTTTGCTTTGCCTCCTCTAGGGTTTCGAGAGAAGTATTGAAAGACGTTAGCTCCAATTTTTAAGGCATCTAAACCCATCGCGTAGTAACCATTGCTAAAAGAAAGATGGCAGCCTATATAAAACATTTTTTTTCCTTTAATAAAATTAATTTATATTGTTAAAAATTTTCAATGAATGCCATTTGTTTTTTTAATTCTTTGACGTCGTGAAAGTAGTGGCGGATGAATCGTTCTTGACCTCGAATGAATGGACTTTGTGTTCTATTGAGTATTTCCATAGCTTTTAGTTCATCAGATACAGAGGCACTCTCTTGGAGTTCATGTGATAGCCATAGTAAGGAGTTTAAAAGGTCTTCTGCATCACCGAGAACTATGGGGCGTAAACCATATCCTGGTTTTTTTTGTAAAGCAATATAGGATTTGTATATGTCGACTGTTTGTTGGCTTTTTAAAAGACGTTGTGCACCCATGCCTATGTATCCTATTTTTTCTTTGGCATTATTTAAAATTTCTTGACATGGTAAACGATCTAGGCGTTTGAGTTCATGTCCAATTTGATGTAGGTCTACGACTCGAAAAATAACGTCTGCATGGTCTATTAAAGTTTGAAAGTGGTTTAGACCTTCTTCGTTTTCTAAGTAGTTATCATGAACGAATAGGAGATCCATTTTTTCTAAAAACCATTTTGTTTTCTCACGTTCTGGAATTTCTTCTGCATCTAGCCAATCATATTTTTGTAGAGAAAATAGAACGGGGCGAGTGGTGAATGTTTCTTCTGGGATTTCAGGTAAATCGCATAAAATGATCATGTAGTCACTGATTTCTTGTGTAAAAGGTGTAGATATTAAGACAATAGGATGAGGGTTGTCTGTTATTTTTTGGACTACATTTATGAAACGATGTGTTTTTTTCATAAAGTTTAAGGAACGTGATGCTTGCAGTAATGGTAAAAATAGTTCTAGCATGTTTTTTGTATTTTGAGTGAATTGTACCATCGCTGTTTTTTTTCTGGCTGTTACTTGGATGTTTAGGTCGTTGGAACAAGTTTTTTTATCCATTTCGTCAAACCATTCTTTAATGGCTCGTACTTTGGAAAGAAAGAGGCGATATTTTTCAGGATCTGCTTCAGCTGGTATGGAAACTAAGTCATCTTTTTTTTGTGCGATTGTATTTAAAATCATAGCTACACTGTTGATCCAGTAGAGACGCCAACTTTTAATGTAGTTGTTTAATCGTAAAGAGTAGATCGCATGGTAATCTGATAGGTCTTCTTTTAATGCTTCTCTATCTGTAAATGTGCGGCTGATGTTTTTTTCTCGATATCCCCAATTTTCTTTGTTGAGAATTTTTCCAAACATTCTTTTGGCAGTGCCTACCATGCCAACTTGCTCGATTAATTCTACTTCGACCATTTTTTCGTATCTTTGTAGTTGTGGTAATGTGGGGTGCTCTTGTATTTCAATTTTTACATCTTCTAAGTCTATAGATAGTTTTTCTGCGATTTTTTGCAAGTGAGCTTCTAATAAGTCAGATTGTTCAAAGAATTTATTTTCTAGGGCACGAATTTTGTCGCGGACTTCTAAGTTTAATGTTTCTAATTCGTTTTCTGCACGATTTTCGCATTCTATAGTAAAGTATGCTTTGATTTTTCTGACGTTATCATGGAGTTGTTGTGCATCGGGAAAGTTTTCTGATTCTTCTGTAGGGATAGAATTTTGAAGTTCATCTAATTCAGCAATTTGACGAGCTTTGTAATTTTCAGATTCTTCGACAATGCCACGAGCCATGTTATAGTCTGCACGCACTTTTTCCATAAGCTTTTGGACTTCTCGTTGTAGTAGTTTCATTCTTCGAGCAGAGATTTGTTCTGCTAAATTGTCTTGTAGTTGCCCTAAAGCTTCTTCGATTTGCATAAAGCCACTTTCTTCCCATTCTGGTAGTTGGTATACACTGACATCAGGGTTATTTTGTCGTGCGTTGAGTGCTTCAATGGAAGAGACTTGGATAATAGGAGCTTTTTGTAAAGTTGTGGTTTGTTCTAGTAATTGAGCTACTCTTTGTTTGTGTTTTTCTAGAACTTGTTCCACTGTTTCTATGATTTTTCCTCCCTGACTATATCTTGGCTCTATGGAATCTTTATGGGTTTGCACTACAATAGCAGGTTTTGCTTCTTTACAGATTTTTCCTAAGGCTCGCAGGTTTTCTCTATCACTAGTTGATTTTGTAGTAGTTAAAAATAAGACGATATCTACTAAAGGAATTAATGTACGCAATGTAAGTTCTTCGTGACCTTCTAATCCAAAAGCGTCTAGCCCTGGAGAATCAATGAGGTCATATCGATCTGGGATCATGAGGTTTGGTAATTCTAGTTGTATTTCTTTGACATTTTGTTCATTGTTTGGATTTTCTTTTTCATCTGCGTATCTTGCTAACCATGTGGCGTTGCAGTCTTCACCTGAAAAATCGTATTTTGTGTTGTTTTTGAAGAGAATGCTTAAGTTTCTTTCTTGACTCCGGCGACAAATTACTAATACACCAGAAGTTGGTTGGGCTCCTCGTGGTAGAATATCTTCGCCTGCCATAGCATTGATGAATGTAGATTTACCTGCTGAAGTGATTCCAACAAGTCCAATTCTTATGGCAGTTTTCCCCCAATCTGTTAATCGATCTTCAAACCATTTTTGAAAACCAGATAAGTAGTCATCAGCTGGTAAGTAATGAAATAAATTTTTAATTTTATGTTGGGCAATTGCTATAGTTAATTCTGAAACGTTTTCTACTGGTTCCATGAAAACTCCTTCCTAAAAATTTCTCTCTATTATAAACCATGAGTCTAAAAAAAACAATAAAAATACACATTTTCTACCTGTCTTAGACAGTTGTAGAATATAAATAAGGTTTGACTTTGTTTAAATTTTACCTGTCTGAGTTAGCGATATACTCAAAGTATGTATTATTTTTGTTTAAATTTTACCTGTCTGAGTTAGCGATATACTCAAAGTATGTATTATTTTTGTTTAAATTTTACCTGTCCAAAGCAGTTGTAGAATATAAATAAGGTTTGACTTTGTTTAAATTTTACCTGTCTGAGTTAGCGATATACTCAAAGTATGTATTATTTTTGTTTAAATTTTACCTGTCCAAAGCAGTTGTAGAATAGAGTTAAAGTATGTTTTGTTCTTTGAATTCTACCTGTCCAAAGTAGTTGTAAAATACAAATAGAGTCTATTTCGTTTGATTCTACCTGTCCAAAGCAGTTGTAGAATAGAGTTAAAGTATGTTTTGTTCTTTGAATTCTACCTGTCTAAAGCAGTTGTAGAATACAAATAGAGTAGAAAGTGTAGAAATGTGTATTTTATTGTTTTTATATATGTTAGGAGGTGTGTTATGTTAGACCTTTCTTTTTGTGGATTTTATTCTCATGCACCTACAGGAAAGCAGATTCGTGTTTTTCGTCAATGTAATACAGGTGAAGCACTTGTATTGGAAAAAGATTTTAAAATGCTTTGTGGATATCGTTTTTCTTGTCCTTTATTTCAAGACAACATGGCTTTTCCTTTTATTCATTATGTAACGTATCGAAACGAATTATTAGTTGAGTTGAAAATGTATTTGCAGGAGCAAAATATTTCTGGTTATAAATATTGCAGAAGCATTACGTTTTTAACAGAAACTGGTCTTGCGTATTTATTGAGTAAGTTTTGTTCTGAGTCTATTTTAAAGATGGGAACTTGGTTGATTTCTGAGGTTTTTATAGAATTTCATCAATTCCCAGTGAATACTGTGTATTTTAAACAAGTAGACAGTTTGTTTTTGAATACATCGTTGATTATTTTTTTATATAAAGGTCGACCTAGTATTTTATCTACTGACCTTGCTAATTTATTGCATGTAGAGTCTATAGAAGACATTTTTTTTCAAAGATATGGATATATTCCTGAATTGCATCTGATTCCTTATGGTTCTAGGTTTCATCAAAGTATAGTACAGCAATTCCCAAGCATGATTCCATTGGAAAGATGCCATGATCTGTACTTGTTTTATGAAAGTGGTATTTATCGTTTATTGCGTCAAAAAAAGACAGAATGGGCTGAAAGGTTGAAAAATGCTTTAGAGCGTGAGGTTTTCCCTTTATTGCGTCGTCCTGATGTGGATTGGCAGGTGTTTATGTCGCCAGAACATGAATACATTCAAAATGCATCAGTGGCAGAATGCAATCCAACTTGGCAAGTTCAAGAAGATTCTACTCTTGCACCTATTACAAATCGTTTAGATATGTTGGAAAATGCAATGGATCGTTTGGAAAGTTTTTTGTATGAACAAAGTGATTTGTTGCAAGAAATGAAATCTTGGAAACAGGAATTGCAAGATCAAAAGAGTTTTTTTTCTATGCAAGTGGAAAACTCTGAGAAAATTATCCATTTGCTTTCCACGAACCAAACGTTGCAACCTATTTGGAGCGATGAAGAAAACGAAGAAGAAGAAATTTACCAACCGCCTGAAGAAGAAGTTTTGTCACCATCGCTTTTGATGTTAAAGGAAATTGCTTTTCATATTGGTTTGTATTATTTAGATAGATGCACGCCCCACATTCGATTTGTACGTATGTTGATACAAATTGTTCATAATATGGAACCGCGTGTTTTATTAGAGTATTTGCATAAAAATTTTCATATTCAAGAAGGTGTGAATCGTATCTGTTTACAAGATACTACGTATCATGTTTGGAAACAAACCCCTGTTAGTAGAAATGAGTTTTAAAAAAAAAAGGGAGTAGGTATATATCTACTCCCTTTTGCCTTTTATGAGCAATTTTCATCTTTTGTTATGAATTGCACTTAGGCTTTTGCTTCTGTTTGTTTGATAGATGGTTTTGTTATAAGGTCGAGTCTCATGCATTGGGTACAAATTTTTACTCGACGTACACCATATTCGTCTTGAATACGAATTTTTTGAATATTAGGTTTAAAAGTTCTTTTTGTGATGCCTGTAACTTTTTTACCTACACCACCTTTTCTTTTTGCTAAACCGCGTCGGGAAATGCTTCTACCAGCACTTGTTCTTTTCCCGCAAAATTCACATACTCTTGCCATAAAATCTTTTACCTTATTTTTATAGATCACTCTAATACCTTTATTAGAGCTTTATAAATAAAAATTAGAGCTTTTGCTCCCAACTATATCTAAAACTTGCAGTAATTTGCTAGTTATCTTTAAAAAAATATTTGTTCAATGATTTTTTTGCTTGTATATATATAGAAAATAACATTTTATTTTCTAAAATGCAAGTTTTTTCTTATTTTTTTATAGGATATCAAAAAACAGATACATTAAATATTTGATCCAATGCGTCTGTTTTTTGATAGATAATTCTTTATTTTTGATAGATAACTCTTTATAAAGAGAGTTTTAAACCTAAGAGCCAGTAAAAATCATTACGTTCTATGCCAGGAGCTGGTTCACTGTTGTATTCGTCTTTGATGCTAGCTGTAAATGAAAGAATATCTGTAATAGGAATTTCTAACATAACTTCTGCTTTGAGACGATAACCATCGTACCATTCAGCGTTTTTAACGTGTTCTGGTTCTTCGAAGTCTTGGATATATGCACCTGCAGCATATAATTTCCAGCCGTTAGGGAATATGTGGTTGTAAAGTAAACGTGTGACCATTCCTACAGAGTTGCTATCATCAGCATGACGATAATCTGTGGCTGTATAGGTAACACCTAAGTCCCAGTCTAAGGTTATTTTATCACCTTCAAACATATGAAAATCGTTTTCGCAAATGATATGAACTCCTAGACCAAGTTCACCAACAAATTGAATATTAATTTCTTTGACTTTATCATATTTGGCTTCTAGGCGACCATAAATGTAGAGTCTTTCTGTGATATTAACATTTTCTCTTAGAAAACCAGAAATTTCTTGGTGAGATATTTCACCATCTGTTTTTCCATATCTGCCTTCGAGTTGAGCTGTGAATTTGTCGTGTTTGCCAGCTCTTTCTACATGACCAATACCATTGAGGATAGCTTCATCAGTATTGCCTGTAGAACCGCTAAAATTGGCTTGTATATAGCCAGACCATACTCTACCAATTTCTGTGGCATTAGCGAGTGCTTCTTCTTTTTCTTTTAGTTCTTTTTGGACTTGAATAAAGTCTGGATTGACAGATTCTTCCGTAAGGCCAACCATAAGAACTTGATTTCTATTTACAACAAAGTTTCCGGCTATAGGTGATTGGATTCCAAATTGTCCATCGCCGCTACCAGTAGTTTGACTAGCTGCAACGATGTTGCCGTTTTCTAAACGATAATAGAGGTTGCGTGAGCTTTGGATACTTACAATATTCTCCCAAGGAATTTTGACTTCACCGAGATACTTTGTTTCTACAATAACATGATCTTCTTCAAAATTTTGAAAAGTTCCACTAATTCTATCGCCATCTTTGAGTAAAAAAACTTCATTTGCACTTGCACAAATCAAGGCGATAAATACTAAAAATAAAAATGCACGTTTCATAAAAAATAATCCTTAAAAGAGCAAATATAGAAATACTATATTTTTAACAATATAAATTATACTATAAAAAAAAAGATATAACAAGAAAAATTACAAATTTTTCAATATCTACTCACTTGACTTTTTTGTTAAAATACAATAATATAGTTACAAAGTAGAAAAAATGAATTTTATTCTGGATGTTATGAAAAATTCATATGGATCAGATAAACATACAACTTGACACAGTACAGGATATAAAAGATGCAATCAGAAGAAGAACTTTTTTTCCAATCCATTGCTGCTGAAGGAAAACTCCTTTCAAAAGCTCAAGTCGAAGAATGTTTGGAAATTCAAAAGCAAAGCCCCAATCCTAGTAATCTATGGGGACTCATGGTTGAAAAAGGTTACATCAATGCAAGTAATTTAGATGCAATTAGTGCAAAGGCTCCCTCCACTTTGCAGAAAAAAGTCGAGTCAAAAACAGATAAAAGGTTTGGTGAATTATGTATTGAAAGAGGATTTGCAACAGAACTTCAAATTAGAGAATGCCTAGATATTCAAGCTCGTTTTAAACGAGAAGGAAAGCATATGAGGATTGGGCAAATTCTTATTGAAAAAAAATATGTAGCACTTCGCCAAGCTCAAGTTGTTTTAGAATTACAAGGTAAAAAAATTCTCCGTTGCTCTCAATGTGAAACAAAATATAATATTAAACGATACCAACGTGATAAAACGTATAAGTGTCCTAAATGTGATTCTGAATTAGTATCATCTCAACATATTGCAAGTTCTATTAATGTTGAAAGAAGTTTTGTATCTAGGGATAGTGTAGATGTTGATGATGAAGCTTTATCATTACTGCATAAAAAAATTGGTAATTATGAAATTGTAGAACATTTAGGCGAAGGTGGTATGGCTGATGTCTACAAAGTAGAGAGCAAGAAAAAACGACCACGTGCGTTGAAGATTATGAAACAACAAGCGGGCTTTGAACGTTTTAATAGAGAGTTTGAAAGTGCCCATGCATTGCGTCATCCCAATATTATTCGTGTTTTTGAAACTGGAAAGTTTGAAGGACGACCTTATTTTTTTATGGAATTGTTAGAGGGAGGAACTCTTTCGAAACGAATAGAAAAAATGGGAATTATTCCCGTTCCTGAAGCGTTGAGTATTTTGAAGCAAGTGACATTAGGTTTGAAATATGCACATGAAAATAATATTGTTCATAGAGATATAAAACCTAGTAATATTTTATTGTCTCGTGATTCAAATAAAGAAATTATTGCTAAAATTGCTGATTTTGGAATTGCTCGTGTTCCTACAGATCATCAAATTACGATGACAGGGCAACTTTTAGGAACATTTAAATATATGTCCCCAGAACAGATCAAAACGCAAAATATTGATGGGAAAGCTGATATTTTTAGTTTGGGGATTGTTGCTTTTGAAATGCTCACAGGGCATGAACCTTTTAATGTGGAAACAACGGTAGGCTATTTATTTGTCAATATTAAAGAAACGCCTCCTCTAGTTTCCCAAATTAATCCAGATTTGCCTAAAGCGTTGGGGGATTTGGTCAATAAGATGTTAGCAAAGGATCCTAAAAATCGCTATGATGCTACTTCTTTACTTCGCGATATTGATCGTCTTATAAATCATTTGAATGAAGGTACTAAACTGTATGAAGTAGAAGATAAAACATCTGTATTTTATTCTAAAGGACCTTTAAATACTATTAAAGGTATGTTTGGTAAATTATTTTCTCGTAATGATAAAGTGGATAGTGGCACTTCTGAAATAGATATGGAGCATGAAGAAAAACAGGAACCTGTTAATTTTTTTGCCACAGAAATTGTAGATAGAGAATCTTCAGCAGAAAAGCAGTATGAATTTGCTATGGAACTGTTGATGCAAGGTAAAGTGGAAAATGCAAAAAAACAGTTGCAAGCCTTGATAGAAGTATTTCCAGGAAGTTCTTGGGCAATTCGTGCTAGGAATAAACTTAGAGGAAAGACAGATATTCTCCCAGAAGTAAAAACAAATGCTTCTTCTGACGCAGACAAAGAGAATGTACAAAAAAAAAAAACAATCACCGTCATACGAAAAATGGCAGAGGGAGTAGTGGAAACAGAAGTCCATACTATTAATGAATTAGTAACTCCTTCTGATACACAACGTACTATAAAGATAGGGAAGCATGATGCAAAAGAAAGGAAGATCCCAATTGCAGAGAAAATTGGAGATATTCCTAGTATAGAAACTGTTTTTAAAATAGATAAGGAGAAAGATGTTTCTCCAGAAGAAATCAAGGATAATATAGAGCAACAAAATGATTGTCTTCAACAAATAAAAGAAAATTTTGAAACGCAAAATAATCAAAATGTAGAAATAAATGCTACTTCTACTTCTGAAATTCAATCTTTTGCAGAGGAAATTATCCCTCCTCTGCCTCCTGCCTCTTCTTCTAGTTCTCGCCGTAAAAAAGCTGTCAGAGATGCACAAGATTTGTTAGCTGGTCTGAAAGTGGAAATTGACACAATACAAAATATTCAGGATTATGAAAAGAAAGAAGCTTGGTTTGAAACCGTTTTTAAAGAGCTTTGTGCAGCAGAATGGGATTCTGCTAGTGAAGAAGTATCAGAAATACTTTATAAATGGGGACGGTTTCTTTTAGACAATGACAAAATTGAGGAAGGTAAAGCTCGATTTTGGAAAATATATGAACTTTTCCCAGAAACAAGATGGTATAAACTTGTTTTTGATGAACTTGTAGAACTAGAACGACCTAATCATATGGTTTTTATTCCTAAAAGTACAAAATATCATGATGCTTCTAGTAAAGAATATGTTTTAAAACCTTATTTTATTGATAAATATCCCGTGACAAATGCTCAATACTTAGAATTTGTGCAAGCTACTAATTCACCAGCACCACAACATTGGTTAGGAGATATGTATCCTGTGGGAAAAGCAAATCATCCTGTTGTTTGGGTTACTATGATAGAGGCACAAGCTTATGCTAAATGGCGTGGAAAACGTATTCCTACAGAGATGGAATGGGAGAATGCAGCACAAAGTTCGAATGATTCATTATGGCCTTGGGGCAATCAGTATGAAGCAAAACATTGTAATTGTAGGGAAGAAGGAAATGGCGATACAACTCCTGTGGGACATTATTATGCGGGGCGTACAGAATATGATTGTTATGATTTTTCTGGCAATGTTTGGGAGTGGACAAGAAGTTGGTATGACAATAAAAAAATGTATCGTGTACTCAAAGGCGGCTCTTGGTTTACATTTGAAGAATTTACAAACACTGTTTATAGAAATTTTGATTATCCTGATACAAAAAAAGGTATATATGGATTTCGTTGTTGCAAAAGCTTTAAACCATCTTCACGTACAAAATAATAGTCATTTCTTTTGATTAAAGGTTTATTATAGTGTTTTATAACATATTACAACGATATACTTTTAAAGAATTATTAAAATCATTTTTGATGACCGTGATTATTCTTACAGGCATATTTTTTCTTGTTGGTTCTTTGCAAATGATTCGTAAGTATAGTACTTATATCACTTTTTTAGATATTATTGTTCTTTCGCCTTTGATGATGGGAAATGCACTTGCATTTACAATTCCTATGTCTATGTTAGCAACAACTACTTTATTTTACGGAAGAATGGCACAAGAACGAGAATTTTTGATCCTTCGAGTAGCAGGAATTCATTCAAAAAAAATTTTTCAATCTGCATTTTGTATTGGTGGTTTTTTATGTATTATTTGCTTTTATTTGAATGCCGAACTTATGCCTTTGGCATCCAGAAAACAATCAGAATTAAAATATAAAGCCATTGAAGTTTTACTAAATGCTACTTTTTCTAGTCAAGAAACAAGCATTACGTATATTCCTAATTTATTGATACGATATAAAAGTTTGGAAAATGGTTTTTTTCAAAATCTCATCATTCATCATTTAGATAATAAGAAAATTCAAAATGAAATACTGGCAACTTCTGGAAGATTAACGTATGATAAAAGACGCTCTTTGCTCACATTCCATTTAAAAGATGGTATCATCACTCACTTTTCGAATTCTATCAGGGATGAAAATAAGGAAAATCGTTTCACATTTCAAGAGTTTACATTACCTATCCCTTTAGATAGTAAACAAAAAAAGGATGTGATGAAAGTCAAATATAAAAGTTTTCATGATTTAATGGTATGGATGGATACATGGAAGGAATTTATCCCTAAATTACGTGTTCTATTACAAGAAATTGAGCAAGAAGAAGATGGTCATTGGGAAGATTTTTTGGAAAGAAATAATGATGTATTGAAAAAGTATTTTAAAATGTATTATGCTGACAAATCATCACCCAAAAAGAAGTTTGAAAAATTTATTGAGAAAGAATCTTTGATAGATAACATAAAGTATTCTTGTACTGTATGGAATGACCATCAATGGAGATGGCATAATCGAATTGCTATGGGATTGGCACCCTTACTCGTAGTATTTTTAGGTTCGTCTTTAGGATTGTTGATTCATCATAGCAATCGACTTTTTGCTTTTGGAGTTAGTGCTTTACCTGTGATGCTTATATATTATCCTCTTCAAATGTTAGGAGAAAGTTTGACAGACAATTATATTTTAAGTCCTTGGCTTGGAGCATGGCTAGGAACAATAGTTACAGGAATATTAGGAATTGTTTTACTAGGAATTGTATATAGAAAATAATTTTTTTTCAATAAATCATATAGATATATTGTATAATACATTATATTATTAAAGAATATGATGCATTATACAATATATCTATATGATTTATTATTAAAGAATATGATATATTATACAATATATTATTAGAGAGTATGATGTATTGTATAATATAATTATTAAAGAGTATAATGTATTATACAATATATTATTAGAGAGTATGATTTATTTTACAATATAATTATTAAGGAGAATCCTTATGAAAAAAACACTCCTATTTTTTTTATTTTTTAGTTTACTTTCTTTGCAATCACAAGGGAATAACTCTATGTTTTGGAAAGATACAGTAGAAAATATTGCACCGCAAGAAGTTCAAACTATTTTATGGGTGGAAGGGGATATATATAAAGAGCTTCCAAAAGAAGAAGGTAAAAAATTATGGGTACTTCTGTCTAGCATGACAGCACTTTCTCATCCTGAATGTCGTTGTCTACCTGAAATTCAAGGGAGACTTTTCTTCTTTTTCGTAGACAATCGAGCTTTTATGTTAGAAATAGCAGTCGACCATTGGGTTCAAGGAATTTATATGAACCAAGGGAAAAGTATGTCTTTCTACTTAAAAGACCAGACAAATCAAGTTGTGGCAGCACTTAGGAATATTTTAGTGAATAAATCGGAAATTCAACCAGAAATAGAGCCAGAACTAAAACCAACTCCTGAAGAAATAGCACCAATATCAGAGACAGAACCAATACAAGATGTAGAAAAGACTCCCCAAGAACCAGAAACAGTACCACAAAAACCTATCGAGGAACAACCAACTATGTGTAATGAATGTCAAAATCAAATGTTTGCTATGATGATGGGGGAATGTCAAAAATGTCAAAATCCTACAGCAAGCATCTCCTTTAAATATTGTGATCAATGTGCTAGAGAAAAAAATATTTGCAAAGTTTGCGGTAAACAATTACGACAATAAAAGTTTATCTCTCTATGTGATATATTTTTATTTTATATCACATAGAGAATATGTCACATAGAGAGAAAACTAGGGAGAATCTACTATGCCATATAAAATAAGTGCCACAATTCATGTATTTCACCTAGAAAACGCTCTTTTTTGTGCAGAACAATGTGTTGTTGGTGAAGTTGATTTTTTAGAAATTAGCAATCTACTATTGAAAAATGTGGGATTACACTGCATCAAGTTTTTCCGTGAACGATTTCCTGATATGTCGTTCATCGTTGATGCTAAATCTCTTCAACCAGAAGAACAAGAATGGGAAGCCATAGCAAAAGCTGGTGCTCATTCGATTACTATTTCTGCAGCAATTTCTCCAGAACATTTACAAACTAGCCTGCAATTAGCAAAACAGTATAACTTGGAGACAATTTTAGACTTTCGAGGTTGTAATCATGACCTTTTGGTGCAACAAATACACTTGGCAAATCAAACAGATAAAATTATATTAGAAGGTGATTCCTCACAATCCAACATAGAAATTTTGCTTCAGCAAATCACATCACATACTAATACTCCTATTATTATGCACCATCTTGCCGACGAACAAGAAATGTCGCAAATTTTTACATTAGGTGCACAACAAATTAACCTTCTTTTTCATGAGAGTAATTTTCGAACAGCAAAAGAAACAGTTCAAAATATAAAAACATTGTTAAAACCTTTAGAAAAGGAAGCAGATTTTATTCGAGATTGGAAAACATTTCACGAACAAACATTACAGAACAAATTAAATCAAATCACGCCCACACAAATTAGTGAAGTGTATGAAAAACCAATATATTTAGAAAAGGTATATCCACTTCTTAGATTTACCAGAATTGCTGGTAAAGCATATACTATTAAAGTATGGCCAGGTGACCATAAAACAGTGGAACAAGCATTGCTTCATATACCAGAAAAATCGATTGTATTGATTGATGCTGGTGGTTCAGGACCAGCTGTGTGGGGTGCAATTGCTACAGAAATTGCAATTAAACAAAATATTACAGCTGCTATTATTTATGGTTCTATGACTGAAGTGAACCACAGTCGCTCAAAAAATTTCCCTTGCTATATGACCTCTATTCATGCTATGACAACAAATAAAGAAGGCATGGCACAAATCAATATACCCATTCAAATAGGCAACGTCACTATACATCCTGGAGATTGGATATTTGGAGATGATAACGGAGTTATTTGTCTTCCTAGTTGGGACGCATTCCACGTAGTGGAAAAATGTTTACAACAAAATGAAAAAAAACAAAATATTCTACAAAAAATTATGAAACAGGACAATACAGAACAATTGTTATCTGACTATTATGAAGGATGTGACAAGTGTATACTCAAAAAGGATTTAGTTTAATTGAAATTATGATTGTTCTTGCCATTATGGGGGCTCTTTTAGGCATGATTACCACAAACATGGATTTCTTAGTTCCATCTTCTAGAATCAATGCTTGTGCAAGAGAGATTGCCTCTACTATCATGCTGGCTCATAATCGAGCCACTATTAATGGTGAAGATGCTATTTTATCATATCATCTTGATAACAATACGTACCAATTGATGTTGATGAAAAATGGGAAAGTCGAACATTTTAAACCTTGGAAACTTGCTGAAGGTGTAACGTTTCAAGATATTCTTGCAGAAGGCGAGCGTAAGAAAACAGGAGGAATTTTTGAAGTTTATTTTGCACCTAATGGAATTGTGCGAGGTCATGTAGTTCATTTACAAAATAAGGATCAAAAAATACTTTCTATTGAAGTTAATCCTTTAAGTGGGGATGTGCAAGTGATGGAAGGTTATCAGAAATTAAATTTTCAGTTAAAAAACTAAAGTTCAGTTAAAATAACAGACAAGAGCTTTTGAGATTGAATAAGAGAAAATCTCAAAAGCTCTTGTTTGTTATAGATTTTATATTTTTTGCATTGAAGTGAATTTTACATATAACGTCCTGAAGGAGGGCGTGGTTTTTGTGTTGTGCTAGCTCTTGGTGGCATTTGAACCATCATGCGTGTTTTTTCAATTCCATCAGTTCTTTCTGTTTCTGAATTAGAAGCCATACCTCCTAATCCAGGAATGGTTGTTTGATTGCTTTGGCTAATGCCACGAAAGACCATTTTGAGTTGATCAGGGTTATCTGAATATTTTAGAGCATCCTCCATAGTCACAAAATTTTGTTTGACTAAGTTTGCTAGGGATTGATTAAAAGTTTGGCATCCAAAATGACCGCCTTCAGCAACTGCTTTGTCTAGCAAACGAGTTTTCCCTTCCTCTAAGAGTTCTTTGACAGTGGGCGTACCCAGCATGATTTCCACAGCAGGTACTCTTCCGCGTCCATCAGAACGTTTGATAAGGCGCTGGGATATTACGCCTTCTAAAACAAGTGCCATCTGTAAACGAATAAGAGCATGTTGATGGGGTGGGAAAAAAGCTAAGATTCGTTCTACTGTTTGAATGGCATTTAATGTATGCAAGGTACTTAATACTAAGTGACCTGTTTCTGCTGCTTGAAGTGCTGCTTCTACTGTTTCTGAATCTCGCATTTCTCCGATAAGAATAACATCAGGGCTTTGACGAACTGCTGCCCGTAATGCTTGTGCAAAGTTATTGGAGTCACGTCCGATTTCTCTTTGATTGATTAAGGAATATTGGCGTTCGTAAACAAATTCCACAGGGTCTTCAATAGTGACAATATGACGTTTCATTGTTTGATTAATATATTGAATGACTGCGGCTAGCGTAGTAGATTTTCCACTTCCAGTAATACCTGTAACTAATACAAGGCCTCTATGAAGAGAACCTAATTTTTGCAAAATATGGGTAGGAAGGCAAAGTTGTTCTAATGATGGGATATGTGAGGGGATATGTCGGAATACAAAACCAAGAACTCCATGTTGTCTGAATATGTTGACACGAAATCTTCCTAATGTACTAGCATAAGCTATATCCATATCTGAAGTTGTGCTAAATAATTCTTGATAATCCATACCAGTGAGTTCTTCAAAAATTCTACACGTTGTTTGCGAAGTTAAATTTTCTTCACCAAAAAAATGAATTTCACCATCGACTCGAACTGCAGGTAAATTGTTAGTGGATAGGAATAAATCTGATGCTTTTGCTTGCACCATTTGAGCTAGAACTTGGTCTACGATTCGTTCCATGTTGTTTATGTCCTCTTTATTTCATCAGTGCTGATGCAAACTAAAAGTTTGCTAACATGAAAAGTATAATTAATTACTCTTGGTAATTTTTAGTGGTAACTATATTTATATGTTTTTGTTGAAGTATTTGAGCTAATTCTTCTGTTGTTTCAACAGGCGGTGTATATAGAATTTGAACGATTTTATGCGACTTTTGATGCATGATTTGTGTTTGAATTTTATTGATTTCTTCTTCATTAAAAGGCAATGCAATAATGTATTGTTGTTTACACTGCAATTGGTGTTGTTTTGTCAGTTCTTGTGAAAGTTGAATATCTATATTTTTATTTGTTTTGTTCCAATTTTCTATATCTTGTTGAATGTCTGTTTTTTTTTCTTGCACTTCCACAAACATTAATGCATAAGGTGCATATTGTATTAACATGGGCATAAGCTCTGTAAAAAATTTAAGTGGCCATGAAAGTATGCTACAGCCAGTAAATAATATGGAACAGGCTAATATGAGTAGAAAGCCTTTTTTCATGCAATTCCTCCTTTAAGAGAAATTTTTGTTCTATAATTCTATTTTGTATAATTCATTAGATTTTAGTTGATCTATTATATTGTATTTTATGTAGTACGTCAATGAAAATATCTAGATGATAGTTTTTTGTAGCCTCTATTTTTGAAAAAAGAATAGATAAAAAAATAGATGATACACATTCATCTATTCTTTTTTTTATGAAATATTTGATTGTTATTAAGATTGTTTTGCAATACGCAAATCTTCGGCAACCATTTCTTGTACAAGTTGTTTAAATGTACATTTACGTTCCCATTTAAGTTTTGTTTTTGCTTTGGTAGGATCACCTAATAGAAAAGCTACTTCAGTAGGACGGAAAAATTGTGGGCTTACTTCCACTATGATTTTACCTGTGGTCTTGTCGATTCCTTTTTCATCTATTCCACTGCCTTGCCATTGTAGGTCAATTCCCACTTCTTTAAATGCTTCGTCTGTAAATTCTCGTACTGTACGAGTTTCACCAGTAGCAATCACATAATCATCTGGTGTATCTTGTTGTAAAATGAGCCACATAGCTTCTACATAATCTTTAGCATGCCCCCAATCTCGTTTAGAATCTAAGTTGCCAAGTATAAGTTTTTCTTGTTTACCTAAAGAAATATTGGCTACAGCTTTTGTAATTTTTCGAGTGACAAAGGCTTCTTTTCGACGAGGAGATTCATGGTTAAATAGAATTCCGTTTGTAGCAAACATATTATATGCTTCTCGATAGTTCACTGTAATCCAATAGGCATATAATTTTGCAATAGCATATGGACTTTGTGGTGCAAAAGGTGTTGTTTCTTTTTGAGGAATTTCTTGGACTTTTCCAAAAAGTTCGCTGGTAGAGGCTTGATAGAATTTTGTTTTTTCTGTAAGTCCTAAAATACGAATCCCTTCCAATAAACGAAGTGTTCCAAGTGCATTGATGTCAGTAGTTGATTCTGGTGTATCAAAACTAATTTTAACATGACTTTGTGCAGCAAGGTTATAAATTTCATCAGGTTGAATTTTTTGTAAAATTTGAAAAAGAGTCATAGAATCTGTTAGGTCACCGTATAAAATATGAAAATTGTTATTTTCAATAGAGGCATCATCCCAAATATGTTGGATTCGACCAGTATTTAAAAAAGAACTACGACGTTTCAACCCATAGACTTCATAATTTTTTTCTAAAAGAAATTCTGCTAAATACGATCCATCTTGACCAGTAATTCCTGTAATTAAAGCTTTTTTCATTTTCTGTCTTTCATGTTTAAAAAAAACATACTTAATTTAAAAAAAACATACTTAATTTTATAACTAGGTATAAATATATTTTTATATTATAAAAAATATATAAAAAATTAAAAATTTTATCTTTATTTTATCTTAATGTTGAATAGTATAGCGAGTTTTATAAATTTTTCAAGTCATATTTTAATGTGGTATAAAAAAGAAATGTTGTGCTTGATCTTCATGGCGTGTAGGATCTAGCATAGCATGCACGCCTTGTTCTATACAATACGTTTGAATGTTGTCTTGTAGTGTGTGGATTTTTTGTTGTGTAGTAAGTTGAATTTTTAAAGAACCACCGCCACCTATTGTTTTTGTGAATTGATAGATTCTATTTTTAGATTGCATAGCTTCTAATGCTTTGATGATTTTTTGTTTTTCTAGGGCCGTAAATTCTGCAAAATAAATAATGTATTGGTTGCTAGGCACAGGACGATGGTCGCGGATATAGTCTGCAGAAGCTTGGGATGCGTATTGAGAAACTTTCGCAATAAGAGATTCTAGTACGTAGTTTTTATCTGAATTATTGTGATACATTTTTGTACCATAATTGGCATGTGGTGGTGGAAAGAGACCTGTAAAAATTTTTTGGTTTGTGCGGTGTGTGTATATTTCAATAGAAATTTGTGTGTTCCAATAATGGTATGTGTATCTTTTCCATGTTCGTTCTTGTTCTTGAGCTCGAATTCCTAAATGTATGCGATAATTGGCTCTTGTTTTCTCAATGTATGCAATTTCTTCAGGGCTAGCAATAGTTCCACTTTCTTTGATTTCTTGTTGTATTTCGTCTTCAATGGCTTGTTGTGTTGTAAATTTAATTCCATATCGTTGGAATGTCTGTTCTAAGTTACTTTGAACAATATTTTTTAATATTTCTTGGTTTTGCCCTAAGGATGAAATGTCATTCCATTGGACAATAGCAACTTTGTTCTGAATGTCGGGAATGTTGATTTTGCATTCAATTTCTGACAATAATAATTCTTTTTTTAAAAAGACTTGGACTTTCATTTCCCAACCATCCCACGCTAAAAGCAAAGGAGGATTTCGAAAATATCGTTTGTAATGCAAAACAAGGTATTTTTCAATGTCTTTTTGAAAACGATTGTATTGTTGTTTAGGAATATTTTCTTGTACATAAACATTCAAAGCATCAAATGAAGCAAGTCGCAGAGCTGTTTCTCTATCCATGCTTTTCCCTGTTCCTATTGCATATGTTTCTTCTTCTTCAGAAAAAAATTGAGCAGATAAGGGAATACAAAGAATACATAAAAATAGAATGAATATGTTTTTTTTCATTTTTTTTGCCTTTTTTAATTTGTTTCTTTGTGGTTAAAACAGTTCTTTCTTTATTATTTTGCACTATCTAAAGTGCAAAAGCAATTTTATTCAATATTTTTATTTTTTATATAAAATCGTGAATATATAAATATAAATTATAAATATAAATTATTATATAGATTATAATAGAAAAGTGATAAATCATAAATATAAGTTATAATAAAAAAATTATTTCAAAAGTTGAATTAAAAAAAAGAAGCCAACGTTAAACGTTGGCTTCTATAAATTTAATTTGATGATTACAATCAGATCTTAGTATACTTGTGTACTTTCTTCTTCAAGAACTGGTTTTTGTAGTAGTTCAGATCTTAGGTAAGTTCTTAGACGAGCGTCACCTTTGTTTACAGCGTGAGCTCGAATGATGAATTTGATTTTTTCTTTAGGTTGTAATACTGGATATGGTTGAAATGTAACTTTCTTACCTTCAATTGTACCAGGAGTATCGCCACTTGCTTGGAGAGGTGTGATTTCTACTGGGAATTCGCAGAAGATCTGTACGTCTCTGTCTAGTGCTGTACCTTGGTTGGTAACTTCGATTACATAGCTTGTTTCTTCTTTGAGGAGTAATGGGTCAACTGTATCGATAACTTCGATGAGTAATGCTGGGAAGCCTTTCCATAATGTGCAGCAATTTGCAGATTTTGTAATGCCTTCAGCAGTTGTCAACATGACTTTGATGCATTCTTCGCCAGCGAATTTGGAAATCATTTTCACTGCGAATGTTTTTTCTGCACCAGCTGGTAATGTGCCTAGATTCCAAACAGCTTGGTATCCAGCCATAGAAGGATTGCCTTCTGCAGATAGAACTTGGAGTTTTTCTCCCCATGTTGCTGTAACGGCTACATTGTTTAGACTTACGCCACCTGTATTTTGTACAACAACTCTAAAATCACCAGTCTTGCCTACAAATACTTCTTCTGGACATTGGATGGCTACTTCAGCAGATAGAGATCGAATTTCTGTGCAAGCATCGTCTTGTGCAGCGTCTGCATTGTCTGCTGTTGCTTTTGCAACGTTGCATGCTCTTCCTGTGTTAACAGCTTTGACTGGGATAACGATTGTCTTGGATGCATTAGGTGCTAAATCACCAACTGTGTATTGTAGTTGTTTTCCTTGTGGATGAGCAACTTCAGCTGGTAGCATATCTGCAACAACGACGTTTCTTGCTACGCCTGTTCCAACGTTTTTCACTACGATAGTGTAGTTGAATGTTTCGTTGAGTGTGGCAGTTGCGGGAGCGTCTTTGCTAATTTCAATTTTTGCTACGCCTTTCCATACTGTGCAACATTCAGCTCTTGCATTGAGTCCTTCAGCAGATGTAACTGTGATAACAGCACAATGTCTGCCTTCTGTGAGACCAACAACTCTTGTGTTGCAATTAATGGATGCGCCTGGTTTGAGACTGCCAATATTCCAAATGGCTTTTCCACCCATAGGAGGTTGTGCACAGTCGGAAGATACGACTCTTACGCCACTAGGATATTGAATTTGTGCTTGTACATTTGTTAAAGCAGCATCACCTGGGTTGACAATATTAAATGCAATATTGCCTTCTTGGCCGACAAATGCTTCTGGTGCACATTGCATTGCTGCTGTGAGTTCTCTTCTAAGAACTGTGGTGCAAGCTTTTGCATTGACTTCACCTGCATTGACAGATTTAGCAACAGCAACGTTGCAGAATTGTCCGCGGTTTGCAGCTTTTAGTGTTACAGAAATTGTTTTTTGAGAATTTGCAGCCATATCGCCGATTTCGTATGCAAGTACGTTTCTGCCAGATTCATGGAGCATACCTTCAGGTACTTGATCTGTTACGACAACACCTTTAGCTTGGGCTGTGCCTTTGTTGGTGACAACGATTGTATATGTTACATTGCTGTTAAGTTCAGCAGTGGCTGGACCGTTCTTTGTGATTTCAAGTTCTGCTTTGCCAATGTTGGTAGGTACGCAGTATCTTGGGAGTGCAAAAGGAACGTAGCATAACCATTGTCTTCCTTCTTGGTTGGCGGTGACCCAAATTTTGATGTTTCTTGTTTGGCCTTTGTTCATTGCGCCAAGATACCAAGTAAGTTTATTGCCTTCTACTTTTGCAGGAGGTTCACTTTTTACATATCTGAGATAAGGAGGTAAATTGGTAATTATTTTTGCTTCATCAACTTCAGCTAAAGCTAATACATCCACTTCAGACATGTATGTTTCGCCGATAATGGCTTCTGCTGGAGCTTTTGGTGTGATTTTGAGAAGATTGCATACGTCGCAACCATTGCCTTGTGGAACAATAACTGGTGCTTGTTCAGGAGCTTTTTGTACGCCTTGATAATATTGTTTTTTAGCAACTTTTGGTTTGGCTGCAGGGCAAATACAGCTAGTCATAAAAATAGATACGACTAACAAAAGAATGATAGCCCCAAAACTAAACTTTTTCATGAAAAACTCTCCTTTTGAGAAATTTTTTTACTGTCCCACTACAACGTGGAACAGTTTCGTGATCTATGATAAGAGTCCTAGATATGGAGAATAAAGACGAATTTATTGAGACGAATTACTATCATATAATTTATACATGAATTGTCAATATAATTTATCAATTGATTGTTAATTTTATATTTGATGAAATAAAAAATATCTATATTTTTAACTCTCTCCATATTCTAGTTGAGATTGCTTTGTATATTTTATATTCATTTAAATATTCTGTACAAGCAAAATAAAATCCAATTGAATATAAATAGAAAGCACCACATAAAATATTATAGCTTGATAGAATTAATTTTCAATAAGATTCTTAAAATTTTTTTTTTATTTGCTATTTATGAAGGAGCTTATTGTTGTGAGAAATAAACTACCTTTTATGTTATGAAAAATCTTGCATTTGAAATTTATCCTTGATACAATATATTATACAATATATTATACAATATATTTTAAAATATATCAAATTTATCCTTGATACAATATATTATACAATATATTTTAAAATGTATCAAATTTACCTTTGATATTATATATAATATTTTATATATATAATATATATTTAAATATTTTTTATATTAAAAATAAATTTGAATGTCTGTGCATGCTTTTTTTATATAGTTAAGAATTCGTCCTCTTATCAATATCAGCAGGACATTTTCTAATATTTTTTTATTTATAAAGGAAAGGGACTTAGATGGAATATATATGGTATCTTTTTCTTGGTATTGCTCCTGCCCTATTTTTTGTATGTTTGATTTATCATAAAGATAAGTTTCAACCAGAACCTAAGGCACAAATAGTTAAGATTTTTTTTCTTGGTATCCTTGCCATTGTCCCCACAGCAATCATTGAATGGATTTTACAACATAAAGTTTTTAATATTCAAATGTATGAAATAACAACTTTGCTGTCTGTTAATATTGTTGCTTGCTTTATTATTATTGCACCTATTGAAGAATTTTTTAAATATTCAGTAGTAAAGAAATTTGTCTATAATACAGAGTATTTTGATGAAAAAATTGATGGTGTAGTATACATGATTGCTTCTGCCATGGGTTTTGCAGCATTAGAAAATGTAATGTATATTGTAAATTCTGTTGTTCCCACTTGGACAGGCATTCTTCGATCTATTTCTGCCACTCCTGCTCATGTTATTTTTTCTGGTTTTATGGGGATTTATTTAGGAAGAGCTCGTTTTGAAACTTCTGCATGCAAAAGTGTTATTCGCATTGTACAAGGCTTGTTAGTTGCAACTGTCTTGCATGGAACGTATAATTTCTTAGCATATTTGAATAATTTTTGGACTCTATTAATTATTCCTTTTCTTCTTGTTTTTGGTGTTATTTTAATAGTAAAAGTAAATGCCTTAGCAAAAGAATCTAAAGAAAATCAGGGAATAAAAGAAGATCAGGAAATTGAAGAAGATCAGGAAGCTGATGAAAAAGTAAAACCAATTTTATAATGGCATTTTAGGCAGTAAGTAAAGCTGCCTAAAATGTTTGTTTTTTTGAGTTTGTATTGTATGAAAAAATTGTTTTTTTTGTTTTTTCTTTTTTTGCCTTGGATGTCGGGATTTTGTTTTGAAAATCAACATATTCCTAAATTTTGTTTTTTATGGATTTTAGCTGTTAGTTTTTTTGTATTTATGTTGTTCAAACATTTTACATGTTTTACCATACAAAAACAAGATTTCCTATGCCTTATTTTCTTTGTTTTTTGCATTTTGCATCTATTTTTTGTAGAAAATACAGCGAGTGCTGGCGAACGTTTCTGTTCTTGGGCTTGTTTTCTATCTTTCTATTTTTTATTTTCTATGCAAAAGCAAGAGATATTGTATTCAGGGATGGTAGGCTTTTTTATTGGTTGTTCTTTGGCATCTGTGTATGGTTTAATACAATCTTTAGATCCTGTATATGTACAGTCTTACCCAGCTTTTGTGGCTACATTTGGAAATGTAAGTTTTGCAGCTGAATGTATGGTAGTTTGTTTTTGGATTGGATTTTTAGGATTATCTAAATCAAATAAAACTATTCGTTTTGTGGGTTGTCTATTGAATTTATTGTACCTTGTCAGATGTTCTTCACGTGCTTCTTGGATAGCTTTATTTCTTGGTCTTGTTGTATATTATGTATTATCATATTTTTGGAAACAACGACTTTCTAGATATGAAAAAGTATTGCCTATATTAAGTTGTATATTGATTGGCATTGTGATTTTCTCTATTCCTGTTTTGAGAAATACGGTGCAACATAAAGTTTCGTCTTTATTGGATTGGAAACAAGGTTCTATTTCTGTACGCCTTTCTCTTTGGAAAAGTACGACTTGCATCGTACAAAATCAACCGTTTTTTGGAATTGGTATGGGACAATTCCAACATGTTTATCCTATGGTGCGTGAAAATCAAGAATATTTAGCATCGCAAGGTCGTATAGTTTCACATCCGCATAATTCTTGGCTTTTAATTGCCAGTGAACAAGGTATTTTTTGTTGTATTTTATTTTTATTTGCTGTATTGTATGTTTTTTATCAATTTTATCAACAAAAACAAGCTTTATTTTTCGCTGTGTTGAGTTCACTTTTCGTGTTTACTTTGGTTTCTATGCCGTTTCAAAACCCAATTTTATTATTGGCTTGGGCATATTTATTTTCACGAGTTCGAAAACAAGAAAATGCATTCAATCTATGTCCATCTATACAAAAAATTTGTTTGTTGATAGGAGCTATAGTTTCTATCTGTTGTTGTATTTTTTCGTTGTATTGGGTTATTTCAGATTATTTGTATGTGCAAGGGAAAAGGGAGTGTGCCCAAGGACGATTTTCGTCTGCAATTTCTTCGTTTTCTTTGAGTTATTCTTTGCATAAACAAGGCAATTATTTATTAGAGTGGGGACGTGCTTTATATTTTGATCGACAATATTCAAAGGCTGTAGATTGTTTTAACAATGTGATTCGAAAATATCCTGAATATGAAGGAGGCTATATTGATGTAGGGTTGTGTTTTGTGCAACAAAATGATATTTTGCAAGCCATTCGTATTTGGCAACAAGGCTTGGCTCTTTTTCCTGTAAGCCCAGCATTAAATTACAATGTTCTTGAATGTTATCGACAATTAAAAGAACCAATAGCACTTGCTTTATCTTTACAACAATGGGTACAAAAACAACCGAATATTATAGAAGATGAAAAGTTTCAAGTGTACCAAGGAATTTTAGCAGAATTTGAAAAAAAATCTTTAGAATCAATATATTGTTATACACAAATTTTAGAAAAAAATAAAAAAAATGCCGAAGCAGCGTTTTATTTAGGAAAGTCTCTTTTATATATAGATGAAAACGCTGGTTTATTTCATTTACAAAAAGCTATAGAATATGGTACTCCTTATATTAAAATGCGATCCTATTGTCAGATAGGTTATTATTATGAACAAAAAAATAATTTACAATTTGCAGCAATTTATTATTTAAAAGCTAAGAATGAAAATCCATATTCAGCATTACCTTTTTTACATCTAGCACAAATTGCACTTTATAATCAAAAAACAGAGCAAGCTTTGAAATATTTTCAAAACGCAAGGAGTATTGGCGGAGAAAAAATTCTGTTACAAAAAGAGGAATTGACGAAAATCCGTACAAGTTCAATAGTCCAAAATCTTGCTGAGGAGAAAAAATAAATGTCGAAAACGTTGAAAGAAATACATGCTGCAATGCAGGCTTTAGAAGAGCGTTTTGACAATGGCAAAATTTCAGAAAAAATCTTTGAAATGAGGTATTCCCGTCTACAAGAACAACTAAAACATGTACAAAATTCATTGGAGCCACAAGAGCATAAAGTTGGAATTCGTTCTTGTTCAAAACTCACTGCTTTAGAACAAGGAATTTCTTGTTTACAACTGGACGTCATGGACGTTGTAGGGCATTATCGTATTATAAAAGAATTGGGACGTGGAGGAATGGGAATTGTATATAAAGCAGAAGATATACAGTTTCAAGATGAACGTTTTGTTGCCTTAAAAGTATTGCCTCAACATCTTTCTCAAATGCCAGAAGTCTTGCATGATTTTAAAAAAGAATTTATAACTGTAAGTAAATTAATTCATCAAAATATATGTGGAATGTATGAATTTATTGAAAATAAAAAACAAGAATTATATTGTCTTGTGATTGAATATCTCGAAGGCATAACACTTGCAAAGAAATTAGAAGAAAAACGTCGTTATAAGTTAGAAGAAATTCTTCCGATTGTACAACAGATTGCCACTGGACTTGATTTTGCTCATAGTAAGGGAGTTTTGCATTTAGACATTAAACCTGGAAATATTATGATTAATTCCGAAGGAAACGTAAAGATTATGGATTTTGGACTTTCTCAAAAAATGCAGGATGGCAAAAGCTATATTAATTTACCTAGTATTTTTGGAACACCAGTGTATGTTTCTCCAGAACAAATCCAGCCTGGAGAAAATAATGCAGTAAGGCCTTCGACAGATTTATGGTCATTGGCGATTATTGTGTATGAAATGTTAAAAGGAAGTCCACCTTTTCAAGGAAGTAATATTTTACAATTAACTCATAATATTGTAATGACTGAACCTGCATATATTATGGGAATCCCAGAATATGCACAAAAAGCAATTACACAGGCTTTATCGAAAGATTCGAAAAAACGATTTGATTCTTGCCTAGATTTTTATGAAGCTTTGAGTTCGCCTCCCCAAGTATCTCTTCCTGTAGAACAAAAAAATCCTTCTATATTAGCAACTCAAATAAATAGAAGAATAAGGCCATCAGAACTGCTAGAAGAGGATACAACAGGGCAACGTACTATTGCAAGACAGTTACCTCGCCAGATCGTTCAAATCAAACGTAAAAAAAAGATGCAACAACATTTTCTTAAAGGTTTATTATTTATATCCATTGTGTTTATTAGTATGAGCATATCTGTTGTGATTTTTGCTAAAAGTTCTCCAATTCCTGAAAATTCTACGAAAGAAAAAACAGTTCTAACAAAATTTGTACAACATTTAAAAGACAATGTAGTTGCTGTTCTTCCTCCTAATTTAAAAGAAAAATGCTGGAATCAAGAAAAAGAAATTTGGGATTTTACACACGATGCTTGGTTAAAATTGAGCATTGAAGATCAATTGCAATATGCTTCTACGTACCAAGTATGGTATGCCAATTACCAAGCTTTACCCATAGAAAAAACGTTTTATCGAAATGGAGTAGAACTTGCCATGACATTAATCCCACCTGGCATATTTTATATGGGGTCGCATGAAAATGAAGAAGGACGCCATGAAGAGGAAGTGATGCATGTTATTGCAATTACAAAAGGATTTTGGATGTCTACTTATGAAATTACGCAAGAACAATGGCAAATTATTCAACGTTCTAATCCATCTTATTTTCAAAATGCTGGGAAAAATGCTGCTATAGAAAATGTTTCTTGGGAAGATGCAGAACAATTTTGTAAAAAAACAAACACGAAACTTCCTACAGAAGCACAATGGGAATATGCGTGTCGAGGTGGCATTTATGGCATGACGTATTTAGGTGATTTTACGATTATTTCTACAAATAATGCACCTGAATTAGATTATATTGCTTGGTATGCAGGGAATAGTGGAGTAGATTATCCTGGCGGGCAACCTAGTGATTCATGGATGTCTTGTCAATATACCTCATCCTTTAGCGGTGTACATCCTGTTGGAAAAAAACTTCCAAGCCATTGGGGATTGTATGATATGTTGGGAAATGTCTGTGAATGGTGTCAAGATTGGTATGCCCCTTATGATATAACGATCAAAGAAAATCCAAAAGGTCCTGATACAGGGAAAATACATGTACGTAGAGGCGGTTCTTGGAGTAATATGGCAAAAGTTTGTCGCATTGCTAATCGAAGTCGATGGGGAAGTAAATTAGAATTTACTGGTTTTCGAGTGATTATAGAAGAAATTTCAGAATAAGGGGAAATTATGAAAACAATGATGATGCTTATTTTTCTATGTATCGTAAGTCTTACAGCTCAAACAATAGATTTGCATATATTAGAAACTACAGATGTACACACATATCTTTTAGATTATGATTATTATAATGATTCCTCTGCCCAAGCATTTGGTTTAGTACATACTGCTTATTTAATCGATCAATACCGAAATCAACATGAAAATATATTACTTTTCGACAATGGAGATTGGGCACAAGGCACACCAATGAGTGATTATATTGCAAAAATTGAAGGACTACCAAAAGGTGCAATTCATCCTTATATTCGAGCAGTCAATGTATTACAATATGATGCTCTGGGGCTAGGCAACCATGAATTTAATTATGGTCTTCCTTTTTTATATAGAATGCTCCAAGATGCAATTCCGCCTGTTCTTTGTGCGAATATTCACCCTATTTATGAACAAGCACCTTGGAAACCTTATGTAATTTTAAAAAAACAATGCATAGATAACAATAATGTTCCTCATATTCTTCATATAGGCGTGATTAGTGTTGTTCCTCCTAAAATTCAAGAATGGGACAAGATGCACTTAAAAGGTAAAATCACAACGATTCCTATGGTAGAAACAGTTCGACATTATGTTCAACATTTACGCCATAAAACAGACGTTATCATTGTACTTTGTCATGGTGGTATTTCTCACATTCCTAATGATGAGGAAAATCCAGTTGTGGAAATATCACAAATTCAAGGCATTGATGGTATCTTGGCTGGTCATACGCACGTACTATTCCCCAATCGTAGCATTCCCAATACAGAATATATTCAATATGACAAAGGTTTAGTTCATAATACTCCTGTAGTCATTGCTGCCAATTATGGAATGCAGTTAGGAATCATTCAACTTACATTAGAAAAAAATGAAAATCAATGGCAAGTCATAGATAAAAAAGCAAGTTTACAAGCCATTCAACTTGGGGAAAAAGATGAAAAATTAGAAAAACTTTTGCAAGATGTACATAAACGAACGATTGAATACACAAATCAAGAGCTTGGCAAAGTTTCTTCTCCGCTTCATAGTTATTTTGCACAAATTGCAGATTCTAGTTTATTGCAATTCATCAATGAAGGACAAAAATGGTATGTAGAAAACTATTTCAAAGACACTCCACAAAAACATTTGCCAGTATTGAGTGCTGCTGCACCTTTTAAATGTGGTGGTCGTGCATATTCAGAACTATTTTCTTACATTGACGTACCAGCAGGAAAACTTGCTATTAAAGACATGGCAAATGTGTACAGCTATGCCAATACTATATATGCAGTACAAATTTCTGGAAAAATGTTGCGAGAATGGTTAGAAATTTCTGTTTCTCAATTCAATCAAATTGAAACAGGAGTTAAAGGTCCTCAAGAACTTGTCAATCGAAATTTCGATGCTTATAGCTTTGATGTTATTGATGGAGTTACCTATCTTGTTGATGTTTCTCTGCCTGCAAGATATAACGATAAAAAACAACTAATCCATGAAGATGCTTATAGAATCCAAGATCTACAATATAATGGACAACCTGTTACAGACGACCAAGAATTTATTGTAGCGACTAATAATTATCGAGCAGGAAGTAAATTTTTTGCTGATCTTCCAAAACATAAAATCTATCAATTCCAAGACCAAGTTCGTGAAATTTTAATTCAATTTTTGCAGGCAAAAAAAGATATCCAAATCAAAGCAGATAACAATTGGAAAATTAAACAACATGATGGTTATCCTTATGTTATTATGATTACATCTCCTGAAGCTCGCAAGTATGAAAATGAAATCCCTTATATTATGTATGAACAACCATCTGAAACAGAAACAGGGTTTATTCAATATCGAGTTATTTTAGATTAAAGTACAAAACATAAATATCGAGTTATTTTAGATTAAAGTACAAAACATGCTCAATATAGGTATAGTTCTCCCAGAAGACCAACAAACACGACTTTCTTTCCATATAAATAAAAATTCCCAATATATATGGCAAAATGGACAAGAAATCATTCCATTGCAACAAAATACAAATTACATTGTGCAACAAACCATGCAAAATGCTATACAGCTCTTTCAAAAAGAGGTTGCACTTTCTAAAAAAACAAACGTTGCTACTATTCAAAATCTACAACCAACCAATCTTCAAAGCGAACAGGCTATTGTTTGGGATAATATTATAGTAGGACGCCATTTTCATTGGAAAAAATATATTTCACAAACTTTGCCTGGAAATTTTCAATTGAAGATTACAGAACAAGGAATACAACTCATCAACAATCTCTCCTTGGAGAACTATATCACATGCGTTGCTATTTCTGAAATGGGCAAATTTTGTCCTGCAGCCATGTTGCAAGCTCAAATGGTCGTAGCTCGCTCTTGGTTTTTAGCACACGCAGAAAACAAACATAAAGAATATGATGCATGCAATGATGATTGTTGTCAAAGATACCAAGGCATTACAAATTACCTACCTTGCATAGAACAAATTAGTGAAGTTGCTTCTGGTTTTGTCTTAACTCATAATCATATAATTTGCGACACACGATATAGTAAAAATTGTGGTGGCATTACAGAATATGCTCACAATGTTTGGGAAAACACGTCAGAACCTTATTTACAATCTTTGGAAGATGCACCTAAACCATTTTCTCCTTACCATTCTATGGAAGAATACATTCAAGATGTTCCTGAAAGCTATTGTAGCCCTAAATATGTACCTTACCATTCTTTACAACAATATTTAGGTGCAGTGGACGAACAAGATAATTACCATAGATGGAATTATACAATTTCACCTAGAAAACTCACACAACTTTTACAACAAAAAGGCTATCCTATACAAGGACAAGTCATAGACTTGCAACCTATACAACGTGGAAATTCTGGTAGGATTTATGAATTGCAAATTCATACTTCTACCAACAAAATATATACCATACATAGCGAATATAAAATACGAACAGCTTTACATCCGTCTTGTTTATTCAGCTCTGCCTTTTTCGTACAAAAAACAGATACGCATTTTCAATTGCAAGGTGCGGGATGGGGGCATGGAGTTGGACTTTGTCAAATGGGTGCGTTAGGAATGGCATTGCAAGGCAAAACATTTGAACAAATATTATCTCATTACTATCCCAATACAACATTACAACAAATGAGTGAAATTTGTTCTAATAAATAAAATAAGGAGAACAATATGGAAAACATCTCAACAGTATTATTAGAAGAAATCATTTGGGAAGCGTATATTACAGATGATGCAAAAAATAGACTCATACAAGAACATTTTCAAACGATCTTAGAATGTTGGGAAAAACTCCTTTTTTTAGAATATTGGCATATTTCACCGAATAGCAATCTTATTTTGCCTAACAATACATATGATTCTATCCATATTTTATATAAATACTTAGAATCATATCTATCAAAAATCGTATTACAACCTTTACGCACTTTATGGGAAAAATATCCTAGCTTGTCTAAACCTGACATGGATGACCGAGTAAGCAAATTATATTGGTTTTTAACATACATGAAGAAAGATTCAGATTTAATTTCTACATTAGACAGCCAAGAAACACAAGAAATATTTATCAACTTTCGAGAAGACTGGAAATTTTGGGATGATGTCAATTACGAAAAATTTTCAGATAAAGTTTACCTTATGTATCAACACTCCAGCCTTCCTGCAAGTCCTTTTTTTGAAATCATTAAATCAGAATATATTGAAGATTTTGACACATTAGAATTAACAAATATAAAATGCCAAGAATTTTTATTGCAACAACAACCAGAAATTCCAGAACAAACACATATTCTTCTGCCTTGGGTTCAAATAAAAATAAAATATGCACTACAACAAGCTAACCAATGGTTACAACAACGAAATGAATTACAAATTATTGAAGTATATGGATATCCTGGTACAGGAAAAACATCTTTAGCTAAAAATTTTCATTTCTACACAAAACAACATATTCAACTTTATACATGGACACCTTATACAACATTGCAAGACATTCAAAAAATTAAACCAGAACAAGAAAACAGTGTTCTTATTTGTGACAATCTACAATATTTGACACAACAGCAATACAAAATACTGACACAACAAATGCAACAAAATACACCTGCTATCTATATTTTATGCCAGAGAAAAAATGCTTTTCCTAAAATTCAAAGCCATCAAAAAATTCAACTCAAGCCCGATGATAATCCAGAATACGATACATATAATACACAAGAAAACATACAAAAATTGCAACAACAATATATCAAAACGCCTTTAGCTAAAACAATATATAAACATCTACAAGAAAATAAAGCCAATACCATCACAGAATTGGCAGAACAATGCAACACAACTACTATCTTAATTGTAAAAGAATTACTAAATATGCAACCTGTTTTAGAAATTATCAAAACAAATAAGGGGCAACAATATTATATCCTTGATTTTTTAAGATTATAAAAAATCTTCTGAAAAGAATTTAACAAATATTATTTTATTTATTTTCAAAAAAACAATACATTTATTCTCCCTTAAGGAACAACGTCGTATGAAAGGTGCTCTCTTTTTTTTACGTTTACTTTTTGTTGTAACCTCCTCTAGTGTTTCCTATCAAATTTCTGTGGGCATCACAGGGTCAGCTCCTTTTGCTCCTGTCAATATTTTTAGTATTTTATTAGGAACATTGATTTCTATAGGAATTATTCTATTAGAAATTCAATATTCGTCACGCTTTATCTCAGCAATATTCACAATTATACTAGGATTATTGATTGGATTCATTGCTTCGAATCTATTTATTCAAGCATTCCTTTTAGTGCCTCATATCCAAGTTCTAAGAAAGATATCACCATCTCATAAAGCGATTCTTGTTCAAGAGTCTTTAGAAGTGGGAGTCACATTCTTTTTTTGTTACTTATCCTTAGTGGTGCTTTTTAAAACAAAAAATCGATATAAAATTTTAATACCCTTTATAGAACTTAATAAAGAAGAAGAAGAAAAAGCCCAACATTTTATCATTGATACGAGCGTTATTATTGATGGACGCATTCTTGGAATGCTAGAGACTAAACTTTTAAATGGAATCATCATTATTCCTAAATTTATTATACAAGAAATTCAAACATTAGCAGACACATCAGATAGAAGTAAACGAATAAGAGGACGACGAGGTTTAGAAATTCTTACACAAATTGAACAAAAACCAAACTTACAAATACGCTACGACAATGAAACATATCCACAAATAAAAAAAGTAGATGATAAACTCATTTGTCTTGCCAAAAGATATTCTGGAATTCTTGTTACTAATGATTTTAACTTAAATAAAATTGCCACATTGCAGCACATTGATGTGATTAATATTAACGCAGTGGCAAATGCTCTTCGCCCACCTGTCCTACCTGGTAATATCCTACAGATTCGTGTTATCAAACAAGGAGAAGATCCTAACCAAGGCATTGGATACTTAGAAGATGGCACTGTTGTTGTGATAGATAATGGTTGGGGGCAACCAGAAAAAATCATTGACGTTGTTGTCACGAACGTACTACAAACTAATGTAGGGCGTATGATTTTTGCAAAATACCAATAATATAGGATAACAATATGAAATTTCTCGCCCAGTATATTCCTTATTTTGACTTTCAAATATTGCAACAAAATAAAATACAACTTTTTTTTCTCATTGTATGCACAGCTATTCTTCTTGTAGAAACAACGCGTTTCACAAAATATATACTACAAAAACATACACAAACATTTCAAGCTATCCCACGAAGCACGAATCGTTTTTTTTCTTGCATTTTACTATATTTTATTCTCCATACACTTTTATTCTACCCAATTATCAGACTATATCCTCAAATTAAAGATAACATATTTCTCCAGATGATTGTTTTTGAAATCTTCCAAATCATGTATTGCCTACTCCTTTTTTATATTATACAAGGTCATCCAGAATTCAAACTTATCCATAGTGGAATTCAAAAAACAAATTTTACAACTATTTTTAATGCTACTATATCCTACTTTACCTATCTCCCTTGGTACTTTGTTATCATTGCCATTACTTATTTATTGTTTGCCTATTTCCAAATTCCTATATTTGAACAGGAAATTGCAGAACATATAAAAACAAGTACTGATTGGAACTTGTTTTTCGCTATACTTATGGTTTTAATCTTTGCACCTTGGATAGAAGAATATATCTACCGAGTTTTTCTATACAGTGAATTACGAAACTATTTATCACCTACAAAAGCCATTCTTCTCACAGCAATTATATTTACACTTGTACACCAAAATATATTTGCCGCACTACCTATATTCACACTGGCACTTTTCTTAACAATTACATATGAAAAAACGCAAAATTATTTTATCGTTGTGACCATTCACACAATGCATAATTTACTGACACTCCTCTATACATATGCAAGCAACACTTTGTGAAATGCACAGATGATGAAAAAAATATTGTTTTGATAAAAAAAGGTAGCTATGATTCATAGCTACCTTTTTTATTATTAGGGTAATTTAAAAAACTACTCTTTAAAAAGCGAGCCTACACAGAAAGTCCAAGCAGTTCCAATCAAAATAAGCCAACTCCAACCTAAAGGGAAATTAGTTGTTCTGATGAGGTATAGGAGAATAGCATTTAAAATAGCACCACTTATCATAGCAAAGAGATTGCCTTTTGCAGTTCCTCGTTTGGTAAGTACGCCTAGGAGAAAAATTCCTAAAAGAGATCCGTACGTAATGCTAGTAAGAGAGAGGCAGAGCCATAGAAAGTCTCTTTGTTCACTGAGAAGCCAAGCAATGAGTCCTAGAATAATTCCAAATCCAATAATATGGCAACGAGAAATAAATAAATAATGTTTATCAGATGCATCTTTTTTAATCAATGGTTTGTAAATATCTACGATAGCTGAGGAAGTTAATGCACCTAGAGTAGAATCTAAACTAGACATAGCTGCAGCAATGAGTCCGATAATAAGAATCGTTCGTAACCTACCTGGCAATGCTGTTCGTATAAAATAAGCAAAAATTTTATCATGTTCCGCAACACCAGGGACATTGCTAACAATTAGAGGATCTGGATATGTTTGAAAATAAGAATAAATGCTAACGCCAATAAATAAAAAGACGATAGCAACAGGGATTCCAACAAATCCACTGACAATCAAGGAACGTTGGCTAGATTTTATATCTTTGCACGTCAACATTCTTTGCGTCATGTCTTGGTCTGTTCCTAATGCTGCCCATGTAGTGATCAAAGAATTAAAAAAAGCTAGGAAAAAAATATTAGGATCGCTTAGCCAAGTAATCCAAGATGCTTGTCCTTCTACAGGTTTAGGAAACCAGTGAAAAAGTTCTAAGTGGTTGGCTTTTTCAGCTATCCGAAATCCATCTAAAAATCCAAAAGTACTTGCTGACAAGGAGATATTTGGATTCCAAAAACCTTGTTGTGCAACGGTCATAGCTTGGCACGCACCATCTGGGAGCTTATACCAAATAAAACCAAGTGCAATAAATCCACCTGCAATAAAAATCAATGCCTGCACAACGTCTGTCCAAACAATGGCTTTGATTCCGCCAAAAGTTGTATATATAATTGCAATTAGGGAAAATAGAATCAGAGTGAGTTCTAGTGACCACCCTGTAACAACATGTAAACCAACAGCAGCAATCATCAATCGTGCACCACATCCCAGAATTCTAGTTACAAAAAAGAAGACTGCACCTGTGTATCGAGTATTTTCATTGAATCGTTTTGCCAAATACTCATACACAGTAGTGCAGTCATGTTTATAAAATTCTGTGAGAAATAGCCAAGCAATAAAAAAACGAGCTGCAATCGAACCTAAACCAAATTGAATGTAGTTTAAATTTTCATTAAATCCTGTTCCTGGCACAGCTAAAAACGTTGCAGCACTAATTTCTGTGGCAACAATAGACAGGACTACAGCCACCCACGGAATTTTTCGATCGGCAAGAAAAAAATCTCGAGTATTTTTATCTTTTCGTCCTGCAAAAATACCTATTGCCAAAATTACAATAAAATATATACAAACAAGTGCAATATCTATAATAGCCATTAAAACCCTTTCTTTGTAGAAAAATATAAATATAAAGATTTCCATATTGTACATTATTTTTGTGATAATTCAAATAAATAAGAAATTTTTTCTTCTTTATTTGAGTCAAAAATTTTTTATAATTACTTTATTTACAAAATGTTATAAAAAGTTATAAAATTTGGGAATAAAATTTTAGATGGTTTGTAAAAATAGAAATCATATTTTTCATGCAAAGTTTATTTTAAAGCTATCTTTCGTAGGTAATACATGTTTTGCTTTATCTTTTATATGCACCGCTAGTTTTTGTATGTATCGTGCGTGGGGACATGATTGTTCTTGCATGGATTACAACAAATGCAAAATAGCTTCTAAAACTCCGCCAGCAATGGCACGTGCTTTATCTGATATAGTAAAGCAATAAGAAACTTCATTTCGTGGATCAATGTCTCCACTTTTCATATTTTTTTCAACAGGTGTTCCGTGTGCAAGAAGACCTCGAATCACTCCAGAAATAGGAGCAACCAACGGTTGATTTTGGACTGTAGCAATGACATCTCCTTGTTGAACTTTGTCTGCAATATTTCGTTCTGTTTTAAAAATTCCTTGGCAAGGTGATAATAGCAATCGTTCTTTTGTAAATCCTTCAATGTTTCCAGGAATGCCTGTGTTGGGTAGTGCAGACCCTTGATAATAGACACGTCCTAAGTGATGTCCACGTTTTGTTTCCACCACTGCATGGCAATCTTGAGGGGCTGTGTAGCCTGGTCCAATGCCTAAAACAATGGATGCATCTGTAAGGTGAATTCCAGTATTTTTTTTAGATATCGTAGCTTCAATGAAAATATGTGGTCGAAGCTGTTGTAAAATCTGGCATAAAGGATCTGTAATCACAGCAATTTTATTTTGTTGGATAATCTGTTGAACTTGTTCAAAATGGAGTGCATGTTCTGCCACTACATTTTCAATAGTATATTGTTTTTCTAAAATTGCAGAAGAAAAACTCACAGTACGGCGGATAGCAGTAGGATGTTGTAAATCTGTCATTACAACTGGAAAGCCAGATTGAAATAACTTATGGCCAATGCCAGATGCTAGATCACCAGCACCTTTGATAAGAACGATTTGTGAAAATTTCATATATATTCCTTTATATTATGTTTAGCAAGGATTGTTGAATTTTGAAAACATGCAATCCAAACTTCTTCTGATGTATATTGTATAGCTTCTCTTGCATATTGTATTTGTCTTTCTGAATCAGCTTTATTTAAAATAATCGTAAAATTTGAAACAACAGATTTTTTTTGTCCCTTAGGATGTGTTAAAACAAATATCATATCTTGCGGTGTAATTAGTTCCTGCTTTGATTTTTGCAAAAGTTTTGCATATATATCAGGTCGATGTGCTACTTGAAAAATCGGTTGCTGTATAGCATCAAGACCAGCTATGGCAAATACATGTGTTGTTTCTGGAAGGATCACAGGTTCATAATCAGCTGGGGCTTTGACAGGCAATTGACGAGAACCATCTGCCTCGATAAGAAAATACATATCTTGCTGTTTTGCTATAAAATACTGTACAATATCTTGCAAATTTGTAGGCATTGTTTTTTTGCAACACTGAGGTAAAGATTGAACAATGCAAAGAATATTCTCTGTTTGAAAAGCTTGTTCGATTTCAAAAATTGTAGGATTTTCTAATGTAAAAAACGGTTGTGTTTGTATATGAGTTGTGGTGGTTATCATAACTTTTTTTGTTTTTCCATATTTTCGAGCAAAAAAATGTATGCAGCTTGTTTTTCCACCTCCTCCTACAAAGGAAAAAATTTCTGGTGTATTCATATTTCTTTTTCTTTAGTTGATTTTTTTATAAGTTATTTTAGAATTGTTATCATATTCTCCCAGCCATGATGATGATAATATTTTTTATATTCTTACAGCCATAATAGTATATAGGAGAAATTGTAATATGAAATATTTTATTTGCATATTTTGTTGTTTGCTTTGTTTATCTTGTAGACGAAAAGAAGAAAACAACAATCACATGCGAATTATCTCTACCTATCGTCCTACTACTCATATTGTTTTAGCATTAGGAAAACAACATACATTAGTAGGCATACATCCCAATACAGATATCCCTTTATTTCAATATTTAATACAAAATTTACAAAATCTTGTTATCGTAGGAAGCAAGGCACGCGGTGTCAATATAGAAACAGTAGTGAGTTTAAACCCTAACATTGTTTTATTATATGACACAGTGTCAGGGGGAAAAATAGAAGAACAATTGTCTAATTTTGGAATTCGTTCTTTTTTACTCAAAGTAGAATCTATTGTAGAAATCCAAGAATCATTACTTGTTCTAGGTAAAGAACTCCATGTAGAAAACAAAGCAAACATAGTTGTCCAAGAAATGGATCGCATTTTACAACTCGTCCAAAAAAGATTGACAAAAAATATGAAAAAAAAACGTATTTTTTTTGCATCTAGCAGTATATTTTTACGCTCCTACTCTAAATGGATGTTACAAAATGAAATGATAGAAAGAGCTGGTGGCATTCATGTAGTAGACATGGAAACTAGTGGAAGTAGTAATATTTCTTTAGAACAACTTGTGCTTTGGAATCCTGATTGTATTATATTGAGTCCTTCTTCTATGTACACAAAAGAATCTATATACAAAGACAAGAAATACCAAGTTATCCGTGCAGTGCAACAAAAACAAATTTTTGAAATGCCCCATAAACAAATCATAGGTTGGGACTTTCCTTGTCCAGATTCTGTTCTTGGAATTTTATGGCTTAGCATGCTCTGTTATCCAGAACTTTTTCAAGACATTACTTTAGAAAAAGAAATGGAACAATTTTATCAACAAGTATATTGCGTTGATTATAAAAAAATTCTTGATCTACAAAATAACTTCACACAAGATTAAAAATGGAAAGGACAAGATGGAAAACGAAATCAAATTAACAAAATTAGCAAAATGTGCTGGTTGTGGTGCAAAAGTAGGAACAGGCGTATTGAGTCAATTGATAGAAGGTCTAAAAGTACATAAAGACGACAATCTCCTTGTTGGATTTGATAAAAGTGACGATGCCTCTGTGTATCAAATTTCTGAAGAACTAGCATTAGTACAAACGATTGATTTTTTCCCACCCATTGCAGACGACCCTTATATATATGGTCAGATTGCTGCGACCAATGCTCTTTCTGACATTTATGCTATGGGAGGCGAACCAACTTGTGCACAAAATGTGCTGATTATACCAGAAGACATGCCTGCAAATGCAGTTCATCAAATTTTGCGAGGTGGTTGTGATAAAATATATGAAGCTGGTGCATTAATCACAGGAGGGCATAGCATTTATGGCGAAGTTCCTATTTATGGTTTAGCTGTAACTGGTTTTGTACATCCCTCAAAATTAATCGTCAATAGCAATGCTAAAGTCAATGACATTCTATTTCTTACAAAACCTTTGGGCGTAGGTTTACTTATCAATGGTAAAAAAGCTGGGATATTAAGTGCAGAGGGTGAAACATTCATGAATACACTGATGACAACGCTCAATAAAAAACCACGCGATCTTATGGTTAAGTACAATGTTCATGCATGTACAGATGTTACTGGATTTTCTCTCCTTGGTCATGCTATAGAAATGGCACAGGGTAGCAATGTTTCTATAGAATTGAATGTAAATAACATAGACATTATTCCTGAAGCATTGGAAATTGCACACCAAGGAAAACTATCTAAAGGACTTTTACGAAATAAAAACTATGCCTCATATTATACAGATTTTCAAAATAATATTGATATGGAACATCAATATGTGCTTTTTGACCCACAAACTTCAGGTGGTCTTCTCATTGCAGTAGACCCTGCACAAGCAGATGCATTTTATCAAGAATTACAAGATAATGTACCTTCAGCACAAAAAATTGGGAGAGTCATCGAACAACAAAAAAAAGCTATCTTTGTAACGAAATAATAAACATAAAAAAAAACAAAACACAATACAAAAACTTCATTTATTTTTTGTATTGTGTTTTGTTTTTTATATTAAAAAAAGTGATATAATATCATGTTGTGATTGATATAATATCACCGTGAAAATATCAGATGAAGATAAGATAAAGATATTTTCAAATGGTGGGCGAGACTGGGGTCGAACCAGCGACCTTTACGATGTCAACGTAACACTCTAACCAAACTGAGCTACTCGCCCTTTTTTCTTTATTTTTATACTGGCATAATAACAAATATTTTATAAATGTCAAGTACAAAAAAAAAATTTTCTACAATTGAATGTTTTTTTGTATTTTGGTATGATAAGGAAAGTGTAATGTATCTAAAAAAAATTTACTTATAAGGAAATATTTATGAAATTGTATATGATTTTATTTTTTGTTGCGTCTGCTGTGTCTGCTCAAATGTTTGGAATTCAACAAATAGATCATTTTTCTGTGACTATTACTAGTGATATAAAAGCTATGTATGTAGATAAAACAGAAAATGAAAAAGACTATGCACTAGGAGGTCAAACAACATACTATTATACTACCAACAAAGACAATGAAGTAGTCACATATTCATTAGATTCTTTACAAGTTAAAACTACAGTAGACCAAAAAATAACGTTTCAAATGTCTATGGATTCTGCCAAAGTTTCTTCTTATCGTTTAAGAACAGATGACATAGAAACAGTTCCCGTAGATCAATTACCAGAAGGAATGAAAAAACAAGTTCAAGATTCTTTTTCCGTGCCTCTATTTCAAAGAACAGGTGATGAAATCACGATTCTTGCCCAAGAGGGAGCACAAAATTTACTAGACAATGGGTTAGTTCAGAATCTCATTCTATTCCATCCCACCTATAAAGAAGAAACATCTTGGACTGTACCTTGCCAAATCAGCATGGGAAATGGAGGATATGCAAAAGGTGATCTCACCTATGAAGTCTCCCAAAAAGAAAACTTTCAGATTGTTTTTTCTGTCAAAGGGACATTGCAACCTGATTTAGAAAAAAAACCAGTTTCTATTAAAACAGGTTTCTACAAGGTACAAGGCACTCATACATATAATGTCAACACAGACACTTGGGTTAAAGGCAATCTATCTATACAAGTACAATACGTGATGAATCTTGATAATGCACCTTATTTGCAAGCTAAAGGAATGATGGACGTCACATTTCAAAAAAATGAGGAAGTAGAATGAAAAAGATTGCATTTATTACAGGTGCTACTTCTGGTATTGGAAAAGCAACAGCCTATGCTTTAGCTTCTCATTTTAATTTGATTTTATGCGGTCGTAGACAAGAGCGACTAGAAAAAATACAAAACGAATTAAAAGAAAAAACAAAAGTTTTCACATTATCGTTTGATGTTCGTGATAAAGACGTAGTTTTTAAAAAGATACAATCTTTGCCAGAAGAATGGAAAAACATTGATATTCTCATAAATAATGCAGGAAATGCCTATGGACTTTCTCCGATTCATGAAGGTGATATCCAAGATTGGGACAATATGATCGATATTAATGTAAAAGGTCTTTTATACGTAAGCAAAGCGATTTTACCAAATATGATACAAAGGGAAACAGGTCATATTATCAATATTTGTTCCATTGCTGGCCAAGAAGTCTATCCTAAAGGGAATGTATATTGTGCAAGTAAATATGCTGTTGATGCTATTACAAAAGGAATGCGACAAGATCTCAATCCCTACAATATCAAAGTCACTTCCATTTCACCAGGACTAGTAGAAACAGAATTTTCTATTGTTCGTTTTCATGGTGATCAACAAAAAGCCGACAATGTATACAAAGGATATCAACCTCTTACAGGAAAAGATATTGCAGAAATCATTGAATTTGTAGTCACTCGACCACCTCATGTTGTTCTTGCCGACGTTTTGATTCTTCCAGTTGCGCAAGCCAATTCTACGATGGTTCATAAACATCTTTCATAGCTTTCAAATCATTGATTTCAACGATACATTAAAAAGGAAATGTATGTGACAAAATTACTTTTCCCTTTTTTTTGAAAAGGAAATGTATGTGATAAACTCACTTTTCTCCTTTTTTAAAAAAGGAAATGTATATGAACAAACTCACTTTTCCCCTTATTTTTAAAGGTCGTTGATTTCAATGACACATCAAAAAGGAAATTCATGTGAACAAACTCACTTTTCTCCTTCTTTTGTTTTTTCTTCCCCTTTGCATACTTCAAACGCAAGAAGCTGTGTTTAAAATTGAAAAATTGCCAAGCCATGCTAATTCCAATCTTGTGTTGAAAGTCAATAATAACAAGAATTGGAGTGGAGTTGTCTTTTTTTTAGATCATAAAGAATTAGGAATTGCAAAGTTAGAAGATCGCCATTGGCTGTATGATTGGGACACAACAAAATATACAGATGGAACGTATACCCTCACAGCACAGGCTGAAAAGGATCAACAACGTTATCTTTCTCAACCTATTTCTATTGTGATTGATAATACTGCTCCTAGCCTAAAATTATTGCCCTATGTACAAAAAAATTTTGGAACAGTAGACTTTGAAATAGAATCTTCAGATGAAACTTCCGAAGTCAAAGACATCCTTATTTGGATTGACCAAAAAACTATAGGAGCAGCTAAAAAAATTACAGATAATAAATATGTTAAAACTTGGAACATACCTGACCAAGCTCGTGGCTACCATTTATTAGAAATAGAAGCTAGAGACACCTTAGGAAACAAAGCAAAATATTCAGAAAAAATTCGATTAGATCGGCAAGGTCCTCGCATCCAAGTTTTAGCACCTCTAGCACAAGGCCCTACACAAGGACCACTTGTATGTGAAGCAAAAATCACAGACCCTTCTGGTGTAGGCAATATTGAATTTACTTTAAAAGATCATCCAGAAATTGCTTGTACTACATGGAACGAAAAAGACCGATGGGGTTGTAAATGGGAAAATTTACCAGATGGAAGTTATCAAATTTGTTTAGTTGCATGGGACAATCTAGGAAATCAGACTAGTTTAGATATCTATACACAAATTGACACTTCCCCTCCCTTAATTAGTTGGAAAAAACCTACAGAACGAACTGTGATTTCTGGTCCTATAGACATGGAAGTGGATGTGTTAGATGATGGCGGAATCTTAGAAACTATTTTAGAAATTGTAGAAACAGATATCCCGCCGATTCCTTTTCAAAGAAATGAATATAGATGGCGTCTCACTTGGACACCACCCTATGAAAATGAATACAAGGTTAAAGCAACTACAACAGATTTAGCAGGAAATAAAAGTTCTATAGGGCTTCTTAGTATTCTATATGATACAACACCTCCTCAAGGCAATTGGCTCGATCCAAGTCGAGAATATTATTCTGATACATTTTCTATCAAAGTCCATGCAGAAGATAATATTTCTGGCATAGATAGAGTGGAATTGCAAATTGGTGATCAAACTCTGCAAGCAACACCTGAAAAAGAAGGTGTCTGGGAAGCCGAGATTCATGTAGAAAATAGTGGAGTCTATTATTTACAATGTATTCTTTGGGATAAAGCAGGCAATAACCAAGTATTAAATCCTCTTCGAATTCAGATTGATAAAGATCCGCCTTTAGGAAAAATTGAAAAACCAAATCCGCTTTTATTCCATGATAAAGGGCAAATCACCATCTACACAGAAGATACCATCTCAGGTGTACAACAAATTCGATTATTTTTAAATAAAAAAGAAATTGCAAGACAAGATACACCAGAATCTATAACAACATTAGATATAGATCTACATGAATATACTAAGGGAGAACACGATTTTGTATTAGAAGTCATAGATAATGCGAATAACACCACGTATGTAAACTCTAAACTTTGGATTGATAGAGAACCACCAAAAATCATTCCTCGTTTGCAACCAACAGAATTACAAATTGGTATGGTCAAACTCTCTCTACAACTCCAAGATGAACCTGCTGGTATAGATATAAAAAGTAAACCCATCATTGTGGCACATATCCAAGATAAAGAATATCCCTTTACTATTGAATCCTACAATGAAACTATTTGTGAAGCAGAATTATTAATCACAAATAATCATCCTATAGGAAAAGCAACTGTGGAAGTGCGTGGTGTTCAAGATAATCTTGGACATACTTTAGATTCTTATGTTGTTGGTTCTTTTCAAATTAAAAATATTGGAGGAGCTTGGCCTTTATTGCCACAAAATCAAATTCATCCTAATATACAAGCATATTCTGACAATATAACACCAGACAAATCAGGCGTATGGATTGCCTCGATTCCCGAAGCACCAGTATACTCCATAGAAGATGGGAAAATTGTAGAAATTCATCAATCTCAAACAAATACTCCTGGATACATTCGCATCCAAAGATTGCGCGGACAACAAGTCTGGGGCTATCACCATATAAATATTGGAAAAAATCAAAGCACACAAAAACATTGGGTTTTAGGTGATATTGTCAAAGCAAACAATATCATAGGAACTGTTTCTACTATTCCTAACCAAGAAAATTCCTTTCTTTATTTAGAACTTTGTGAATGGGACAATGGTTGGAAGCAAATAGACGATCCATTAAAATATATAGAGCCCCAAAACACAGCAAGAACATATTCTCCTAGCATCTTATGGTATGCTCAGAAACAATATGAAAATGTAAACCCTGTTGCCCAATATAGCATTCCAAAATCTATTCGATTTCAAACACAACCCCAAAAACGATATTCTTTCAAAGATTTTCTTTTGATTATGTACTTTTTTATAGTGATTGGTGTGATATACGTTCATTTAATTTTTAAGAAGCACCATAAACTCAATATAAGAATGAAATTAAAAAATAAAAATTACTCATAGAATTTCCATATAATCAAAAATAAAGAAAGCAAAATAAAATATTTTGCTTTCTTTATACCTTTGAAAAAAGTTTTAGGAAAGAAATTTTAGAAAGAATCTACAATGGAAACTATTAAAATCAATAATAAAAAATATACTATTCTTCAGACGATTAAGAAGAATGCAGTTTGGAAAATTCAAGATGCTTCTGCTGTACCATATTTTTTAAAAAAAATTCCGACTTCCTATGAAAATTTTTTAAAAGTATTTGAAATTTTACAGAAAATCCAACATGAGCATATTGACCATATCTTATTTCATGCTGCTGAAGGGAATTCCACTTTTGTAATCACAACATGGGCTGAGGAAGATATTTTGCAGAATGCAACAAATAAATCTACCTTAGAAAAAATTAAACTTGCTTTACAATTTTCTTTAGCATTGAGAAAAATTCAGTCTTACTTTACACAAGATAAGCAAAGTTTTTTTCATGGAAATTTACATCCTGAAAATATTCGCCTCTATGAACATAAAAATAAAAACATCGCAAAAATCACAGACCTTGGATTTGCAAGAAACATACAACATGATTACAGAGCCCCTGAACAAATACTACGCCAACAAGAAACATACAAAACTGATTTATACAGCTATGCAAAAATCATGCAACAATATTTGCCTGAATTACCCGAGATTCAATCTTTGATTCAACCTATGTTACATGAAAATCCTAACAAACGCCCCAATAATCTACCAAAACTCATTCGCCAATTGTGGACAGAACAACAAATATTACAAAATAATAAACAAGCAGAAAGATGCTTTATCTTAGGTTCTAACTTATTACAAAATGAACAATATTCTTATGCTCTCAAAGATTTTGAACAAGCTATCCAACTCAATCCACAATATGAAGACGCCTATATTTCTCTTGCAGAATGTTTGCAAAATTTACAAAAATATGAAGATGCATTAAAAATTTACGACAAAGCTCTTGCGTTAAATTCTCATAACCCCAGAACATATGAAAATCGTGCGGAACTCTATTGTCAACAAGGGAATACCGCCTTAGCTATCCAAGATTTAGAACACGCTTTAGAGCTTGATAGTGAACTTCCTTCTGTCTATGGAACGCTAGGACAGATCTATTTCAATGAAAATAATTACAACAAAGCACTCTCTTACTTTTCTCAAGTTATTTCCCTTGCACCTGATTTTGCACAAGCATACATAGACCGAGCACAAGTCTATGAAAAACAAAATAATATTGAAAATGCTTTGCAAGATTACAAAACAGCATTGCAATATGAACTAGATACAGAACAAGAAAAGCAAATTAAAAAACAAATAGCATTTTTAAAAACACAAGAAAGACAAAATTAAAAAACAAAACAATATTGAAAATGCCTTACAAGATTATAAAACAGCATTGCAATATGAACTAGACACAGAGCAAGAAAAGAAAATTAAAAAACAAATAGCAAACAAAAGAAGGACAAAATTAAAATCATGTCACAAACAATTGAAAAATGTTACGTGAACTATTTAGGATGCGAAAAAAGAAAACTAGATACACAACGCATTTGGGACTATTTAAAAAAAAATAAATATACTCTCACATTTGATGTTAAACAAGCAGATGCCATTGTATTTGTCACATGCGGATTTTGTGAAAAATACGAAGATTGGTCCATTTCTAAAATGAAGAAAATCTATCAAAAAAAACAACTCCATGCATTATTTATTATCTGTGGTTGCTTAACATCCATCAATCCTAAACGATTGCAAGAAAATTTTCCAGATGCTATCCATATTAAAACAAGAAACCTCGAAGAGCTAGATTCTATTTTTCAACCTATGTATCCCATGCAAGATATCCCAGATACAAATATCACGATTTTTGACAAACAAATTGCAAAATATGAATCAGAAAGACCAAAAACAAAAGCACAACTTCAATATGAAGAAGCAAAAAAAGGATATAAAATTCGCATCAATTGGGGCTGTTTAGGAAATTGTGCCTTTTGTGTCACAAGATACGCAGAACAGAAATTATTAAGCAAACCTTTAGACACAATTTTGACAGAATTTAAAAATGGCCTACAAAAAAAACATCGTACATTTTTCTTAACAGGAGGAGACACAGGAGCATACGGGCAGGATATACAAACAAACATTGTCCATCTTCTTCAAGCCATGTTCCAAATTTCAGGAAATTACATTTTCCATTTTCATGATTTTGGTGTGCACTGGTTTTATCGATACAAAAAAGAACTACAACAATTGTTCGAAAATAACCGAGAACACATTGGTTGTTTCTGTCTTCCTATACAATCTGGAAGCAATCGCATTTTAAAAATTATGCATAGACCATATCTCATTGAAAATATTGTAGAAACATTAATAAAATTTAAACAAGCAATTCCAGAAATCATGATTGGCACTCACTTTATTACAGGATTTCCTGGAGAAACAGAACAAGATTTTCAACAAAGTGTCCAAGTTGTACAACAGCTTCCTCTTGATTTTTGCAATGTTTTTCCTTATACAGATCATGCCTCAGCAGAATCATACCATTTCCCTGATAAAGTCCCAGAAGAAATTATTTTACAAAGATATCAAATACTATTTCAAACATTTGAAGCAAAAATAGAAAATTCTCAAAAGGAAGCAATGTAAAATATATGTGGAAAAAAATATTTGTTTATTCATTATGCTTTCTTGTACCTATTTTTTCTATTTGTATAGGACGATACTCCATTCATTTCATGAATATCTATGAAGACATTGTCAACTTACTGCAAGGAAAAATTTTATGGTCCCAAGCTTCTGTAGACATTAAAATTTTATTCTATCGCATTCCAAGAATAGGAATGGCAATGCTCGTGGGGGCTGGTCTAGCATCTTCAGGCATGGTATACCAATGTTTATTTAGAAATCCACTCGTTTCTCCTGATATTTTAGGAATTTCTTCTGGTGCTTGTTTAGGAGCAGCCATTGCCATCCTTTGCAACGTAAAAAATCCTTGGATGCTACAACTAACCTCTTTTTCTTTTGGAATTTTTGCAGTATTTTTAACATATCGTCTTGCAACATATAGCCAAGGTCACTCTACTATATTATTAGTGATGGCAGGAATCGTTATTTCTTCCCTTTGCAACGCACTCTTGTCTTTATTAAAATACTTAGCAGATCCATTCCAAGAACTACCTGCTATTATCTTTTGGATTATGGGAGGATTTCATCAAATTGGATTCCAAGAACTTTTCATTTGTACACCAACTATCCTACTCGGACTTCTCATACTATATCTATTTCGACATCAACTCAATTTATTATCTCTAGGAGACAAGGAAGCACAATCTTTAGGTTTAAATGTACGAACATTTCATCTATTATTCATTTGTACAGGCACATGCATTGTAGGTGCTACTATTTCTATGACAGGCACTATTGGTTGGATCGGGCTTGTCATCCCTCATATTACACGTTTGCTTTTTGGAACAGACCATACAACATCATTGCCTATGACAATGCTCCTTGGCGGTATTTTTATGGTATCTATAGATACTCTCACACGAACTATGAGTAGCCAAGAAATTCCCATAGGCATATTAACATCTCTTATAGGTGCACCTTTTTTTGCATATCTTCTAGTATTACAACCTGAAAAAGGCTGGAAACAATGCTAAAAATTGAAAACCTTACTTTTTCCTACAAAGAACACCAGACCATTTTAAATAACATCAATTTACATCTCCACTCTAGAGAAATACATGTACTTTTAGGGAAAAATGGGTCTGGGAAATCTACATTGCTACAAATTATTGCAGGCATGTTACAACCACAACAAGGAAAAATTTTTCTAGAAGACAAAGACATAGCCTTTCTAAGTCCACGACAAATTGCACAAAAAATTGCTCTTGTACACCAAAATATGAACTATCCCTTTAATTACACAGTGGAAAATATGGTACTTATGGGTCGCACTCCTCATTGCAATATTTTTGGTGCACCTACAAAAAAAGATTATGCATTGGCATACCAAGCATTAGAACAAATACAAATGCAATCTTATGCAAAACAAAACTATCAAGAACTAAGTAGCGGTGAAAAACAACTCGTTCTTCTTGCACGAGCCCTTTGCCAATCTCCTAAAATTTTACTATTAGACGAACCCAACTCTCACCTAGATTTGCCCAATCAATGGAAACTTTTAAATTTAATTATAGAATTAACTCATGAGTACCATTGGACTGTGATTGCTGTACTACATACACCAGAGGTTGCCTATTGGTTTGCACATAAAGTACATACTCTATTTCAGGGGGAAATTCTCTATTCAGGCTCTCCAGAGCAAGTATTAACAGATGGTAACTTATCACAAATTTATGGTATTCCTATACAAACACATTCTATTTGCCAGAACCACATTGCTATCACTATATTGTAGCAATTAATTTTAATCCTAAAATAATATAGGTAGCTTTAAAAAATATACTAATTATATTTGTAATGTATAGAAGTAGCTTTAAAAAATATACTAATTATATTTGTAAATATATTAGTTATATTTGTAATGTATAGAAGTAGCTTTAAAAAATATACTAATTATATTTTTATTCTAAAATAATAGAGGTATCTTATGATCATAAGATACCTCTATGTTTATTTTGATTTGATTCTATTTAATACCTAACTTACCATCAATGGAGGCAAAATAGTTATGGAGACAACTGAATAGTAATGCTAAAAGTAGAAATAATTACAAATAACAACTCTCACCTAGCAACTATCGATCTAAAGAAACAATACGATAGCTAGCAACTATCCATTTTTCTATCCATGATGACTATTTTTCTTCGCTGTTTTTACTAGGCATTTCACAAGATCCTGTCTTAAGTATCTCGCAAGATCCTATCCTAGGAGTTTCACAAAATCCTGTTTGGATAATCACTGTATCTAATGGTTGCATAGCTTTTGAAAGTTGAGTAAGGTTTAGTAAGTTTTTTTGAAAGTTTTTTTGTACAATCCCACCAAATTCATGAACACAAAATACATTTTCTAGAGCAAGAAATGCAGATTTACATGCATTGTTTGCTGCATTGGCAAGTTTGATAGAGCAAGTTGTTTTGCCACCATCACAAATCACTCCTGCTGTACTTGTTAAAAAATTATTAATTGCATTTTCTATTTGTAGGATAGTGCCGTCCAAAGCAAAGGCAATACCTGCTGTTGCACCGACTCCAGCTTTTATAATACAACCGCAAGGAACTGTTAAGTAACCAATAAGTTTTCGCATCTCTTCAGTGATAAGAAAAGATAAAGCAATGCTTTGGTAAAGTTTTTGAGAGTTAATTTGATTTTGTTCTACTACTGTGATAATCGGAATACTAGCTGTTATCCCATGACTACCTGAACCGCCAATTCCCATAACTGGTATGATTTGACCAGACATTCGGACGTCTTCTGCAGCTGCAGTTCGATATGCTGCCATGTTGGCAATATCATTAGATGTTTTATTTTTTAATGCAAGTTTTTGTAACCCAGCTCCAATTCCTAAGCCGCATGCATGCTGTAATCCATATTCATATGCTTTTGTATTCATTTGAACTGTTTCTTCTAATTTTTTATAGACAGCAGGTGAAAGATTGGGAAGTTGTTCTACAAAGTCTTGGATTGTCCAAGAAATATTTTCATTTTCTTGTATTTGGTTTTTATATGTCTTTTGATAAATAAAGTTTCCATCCTGTTTTAAATATACAACAGTAGTGTATGTGTCTTGCATACAAGATTCACCAACTATAATTTTGTCACCTTGTTTTCTTTGGACTTTGCAATGAAAATATAATGGAGTTGTTGTATTGGAAATAATATGAATCGTAATTTTCTTCTCTGTAATGATTTTTTTCATGGATTCAATGTCATTAGGAGTGACATTTTCTAAGAGATTCAATTGTTTTTCTGGGCTACAAAAAAGTCCAATAGCCGTGGAATGATAAATGCCTTCATATCCTAAAACATAGGGTATTCCTGTAGAATGGCTATTTTTATATAAGGATTCATTCACTTCTATATGCATGTCAACAATATTTTCAGCAGATGGCTTTGTATAGGAATTGGTAGAAGGAGCAAGCCAAGAGGGAATATGGGAATACGTGGCAGCCATTGCTAAGGATGCTCCCAATGCTACAATGGAAATATCTGTGCATCCTAAGTATGGTTGTATATTTTCTTCTAAAATTGTGTTTATATTATAATCAATCATATTTTTCCTATCATTTTTAATAGCCTTTAAAATGCTATGTAAGCAAATAAATCAATTGCAATCAATCTGGTTTTATTTTATAATAATTTGATTACATTGCAAGTAAAAAGCAAGGTTTATATAACAAAGATTCTTATGCAAAATTTTGTTTTTATAGATGATTTTTCCATTATTTTTAATGCTTGTATCTACAATGAAAATTTCCAAGGAAAAGAAAAATAAATCTATTTATTAATTTTGCAAAATTTGGTATGATACACTATATAAAAATGCATACATCTTAGTTGTAAGACTATGCTTTTGAAAAAAAACAGAGAATAGTCTTAAAAATCTAGGAATGCAGATAAAATATAGAAGAAAAGTATTTTTTTATTTTAGAATCGAGGTTTTTATGGCAAAAATAAAAATTTGTGATCTTGTGTTAAGAGATGCCCATCAATCTTTAATGGCAACTAGGATGTTGACTTCTGACATGTTGCCCATTACTGACAAATTAGACAAAGTTGGTTATTGGGCATTAGAATGTTGGGGTGGGGCAACATTTGATACATGCATTCGTTTTTTAAATGAAGATCCTTGGGAAAGATTGCGAAAATTAAAAGCAGCATTACCCAATACTCCTTTAATGATGTTATTGCGTGGTCAAAATTTATTAGGATACCGCCATTATGCTGACGATGTTGTAGAAAAATTTGTAGAAAAAGCAGCAGAAAATGGAGTCGATATTTTCCGAATTTTCGATGCCCTAAATGATCCAAGAAATTTACAAAAATCTGTGGAATGCGTCAAAAAAGCAAACAAACATGCACAAGGTGCGATTAGCTATGCAACGAGTCCTTTTCATACTATAGATGTGTATGTGAACCATGCAAAATCTTACAAGGAATTAGGGGTAGATTCTATTTGTATTAAAGATATGGCTGGGATTTTAAGTCCCTATACAGCATATGAACTAACAAAACGACTCAAAAAAGAAGTAGGATTGCCCATTCATATTCATTCCCATTCCACTCCTGGCATGTCAGTAGCAACATTGACAAAAGCCGTGGAAGGTGGTGCAGATATTTTAGACACTGCCATTGCAGCTATGGCAATGGGAACAAGCCACTCTCCAACAGAAACTATGGTAAAAATTCTCTCTGAAACTGAACACGACACAGGACTAGATATCAAACTCCTAGCAGAAATATCAGCATATTTTCGTGATGTTAAAAAACACTATGAAACGTATTTATCTGCTTTTACTGGTGCAGAGCCACGCATTTTAATTGCACAAATTCCTGGTGGTATGCTTTCTAACCTAGAAAGCCAATTGAAAAATTTCAATGCAACTGACAGACTGGATGAAGTACTCAAAGAAGTACCTCAAGTACAGAAAGATTTTGGATATATTCCTTTGGTCACACCTACTTCTCAAATTGTGGGAACACAAGCTGTATTCAACGTAATGATGGGAAAATATAACCAATTGACACAACAATCCAAAGACCTACTAATTGGAAAATATGGAAAAACACCTGCAGAACGAAATCCAGAACTTGTAGCACGTGCTCTCAAAGAAATGAATTTGAAAGAATGCGAAACAGGAAGACCTGCTGACAAAATACCGAATGAATTTGATAAAATGACAGAGGATCTTAAAAAAATCATGAATGTTGATGAAGTCTCCACAGAAGACGTAATCACATATGCTATGTTTCCACAAGTTGCTCCTAATTTTTTCAAAACTCGTCCAAGCGGTCCTCTTTCTTGGCAAGATCTTGCAGCAAAAAAAGTTGCCATAGAGCCAGTTGCTGATGATGAACCTTGGGAATGTGCTATTATTTAAAACATTCCTATCCCCTCTTATATCCCATCGAGCTATTTACTATAGCCCTTGGGATTTTTTTTTCTACTATAATAAAGGTAGAAATTTTTTTATCACAAGTAGGAACATATGGGGAAAATATAAAAACACATAGAAAAAATATAAAGTAATAAAATAATGTAAAAATACATAGAAAAAATATAAGATATAGGAACATATGAAAAAAAAATATAAAGTAATTAAAAAATCTTATAAATGATAAAATGTCCTTGTTGAAAAATTTTCCTTGACAAAAATAAGTTTCAAGATACAATAAAGGGAGAAAAAAATTTGACTGGCTACCTAACCAAGTAAGTTGGTGTTCCTCGTATAGCTTTTAGCTATGTAGTCATTGGTATCCAATGAGGAGAGGGTAGGTTTCTTCAAAGTGAAAAGAGCTAGGCAAAGCCTTTGAAAGGGCATGCTATACTATAGTACATGTGACTTATACAAATAGTATATACATATATACACTATGTATATTCTTTCAAGATCCTTGATTTTAGGGCATCTCAGAATGTCGCCAAAAATTCTTATAGAATTCTTTCATATGCGACAAAACTTTGAAGTTTGAATTTTGCGCGCAGTCAAGAAACAAAGGCTCGTGCCGAAAGGTTCGAGCTTTTTTAAAATACCAACCTGGTTTTTTTGCTCTAAGAAATATTAGAGTGGGAGTTATTATGAGTATTAATGTTCAATGTCCTCAATGTAATTCAGGTTGGAATGTAACGGAAGCTTTTCCTGGAAGTATGGTTCATTGTGCAAATTGTGGTTGTGCTATTTTACTAGCTATTACACCAACCTACACTTCGCAACGATTTCTAACACCTGCTCCCCAGGTAACAGGACCTAGCCAACAAGAAGTTCTAAAGGAGCAAGCCGTTGGACATCTGGAGGCATGGCTGGATGTTTCAGCAGAGCAAATTCAACAAGCTCTGGAGTCCATTCGTTTAGGAACTGCCTATGATACATGGAAAATTCCTAAAGGTGACAGTGGATTTTTTCGTGAAATCACATCTCCTTGCGATGTATTAAAAATGATCCAACGACGTATTTTAGATCGTCTTTTATATCGCATTCCTTCCTCAAATGCTGCTCATGGTTTTATTCCTAGTAGATCTATTGTAACAAATGCTTCTTATCATTTAAAAACAGCAGGTGCTGTTTTAAATCTTGACATTAAAGATGCGTTTCCTTCTATAACGTCGCAACGAGTCAAGCATTTATATGTTCGTTATTTAAAAATGCCGTTGCAACATTTAGGCGTTGCAGTACCACATGCAGTGTTAGATTATGCTATTGCTTTATTAGTAGAATTGACTACATACAATAATCAACTGCCCCAAGGTGGTCCTTGTTCTGGTTATTTGTTAAATCTTGCATGTTTGCGTTTAGACAAAGAAATTTTTCGATTGTTGTCTACATATGGTGCAAGTTATAAATACACACGATATGCAGATGATATTACGATTTCTGCTCCTATGCCGTTTCCAGAAGACCTTAGTTCAAACCTCATGAAGGTTATTTTACATGCTGGCTTTCAAGTCAATAATAAAAAAGTTCATTATGCAATACGAGACAAAGGACAACGTTTAGAAGTCACAGGTTTGATTTTAGAGAAAAATAAAGTACGCATCCCCAATGAAAAATTGGAAAAATTTCGCACCATTATTTATCAAGCTTCTTTATTAGATACAGAAAATTTAACTTGTGAAAAGCGTCTTGAAATACAAAGCATCATAGCATTTGTAAAAATGGTCTATGATTCTGTTCCATTTAGACTTTGGAAACCATACCAAATATATTTGGATAAACATAATATTCCTTTATCAAAAGGGTCTCAACATTTATCGTTGGATTTATATCCACATTACTAAGCTACCTGCAAATATATATTTTTTATAAATATAAAATTTTGCAGAAAATATATACAATAAAATATAAAAACTTTGCAAAAAATAGCAAAAACAAAAAAAGGAAAATTTAAAGGATAAAAATTATGGCAGTATCTTCTCAAACAAAACAAGAAACAATCCAAACCTACAAAATTCACGAAACAGATTCTGGTTCTCCAGAAGTACAAGTTGCTTTGCTAACGAATCGCATCAAAAATTTAACAGAACATCTTAAAGTTCATAAAAAAGATCATGCTTCTCGTCGTGGTTTATTATTTATGGTCGGGAAAAGAACTTCTTTACTTCGTTACCTCAAAGCCAATGATTTTGCAAGATACAAAAGTTTAATCGAACGTTTGGGTCTTCGTAAATAGATTCGCTATCAAAAATTACGCATGGGGTAAATTTCTTGATCGTAGGAAATTTATCATGCGTAATTTTATTATTACATATTATGAGACTTTTTTATATGATGAAGGAAAGGCAGAAAAGTTGTGTTGATGACTATTGAAAAAGAATTGGCAGGACGTATTTTAAAGATTGAAACTGGGAAATTTGCGTTTCAATCTGATGGAGCAGTGACAGTAAGCTATGGAGATACAGTTGTTTTTGTATGTGCTGTATCGCAAGCATTAAAAGAAGATCCTGGATTTCTGCCTCTAACTGTGGATTACAGAGAAAAAACATTTGCAGCAGGGAAAATTCCTGGTGGATTTTATAAACGAGAAGGGAAACCTACCACCAAAGAAATTTTAACAATGCGTTTGATTGATCGACCTATTCGTCCTTTATTTGCAGATGGATACACTGATGAAGTTCAAGTCACAGCTTGTGTGTTTTCAGCAGATAAAGACAATGATCCAGATATTTTTGCCATGATTGGGGCATCTGCAGCACTTATAGTTAGCCCTAATATTCCTTTTACTACTCCTATTGGTACTGTGCGAGTGGGTCGAATTGATGAAAAGTTTATCCTCAATCCTACGTACGCCCAATTAGAAGAAAGTGAAATGAATTTAGTGATTGCAGGAACAGACAATGCCATTACTATGGTTGAAGGAAGTGCAAAAGAAGTACCAGAAAATATTATGATTGATGCGATATATTGGGGGCACCAATATATTAAAGAAATTGTTGCTTTGCAAAATGAATTGGCGAAACGTTTAAATATTCCACCAGCACCAGAAGTAAAAATTCATCCTCTTCGAGATGCTGCAATGGAATTTATTCATAAAAATTATTATAAAGAAATGTCTTCTGGACTTTCCTTAAAAATCAAAAAAGAGCGAGGGCAAGCATTATCTACTTTGCGTGAGACAATTAAAAATGAAATGTTAGCAACAGAACAATTTGCAGAAATTTCTGATATATTGATTGATGAAGCCTATGAAAAGAATCAAAAACAAATCGTTCGTTCGTGGATTCAAGAAGGAAAACGAATTGATGGTAGAAAACAAAAAGAAATTCGACCCATTTCCTGTGAAGTTAGCTATTTACCAAGAACACATGGATCTGCTATTTTCACACGAGGTGAAACGCAAAGTTTAGTGACTGTTACATTAGGAACGTCCATGGATGAACAAATTGTAGAAGGGCTTGCTTTAGAAAGTTCTAAAAATTTTATGTTGCATTATAATTTCCCTTCTTTTAGTGTAGGAGAAGTTCGTCAATCTCGGGGTCCTTCTCGTCGGGAAATTGGACATGGTGCTTTAGCAGAAAAGGCCTTGGAAGCAGTATTGCCAGAAGAAAATCGTTTTCCCTATACTATTCGAATTGTATCGGAAATTTTATCTTCCAATGGTTCTAGTTCTATGGCGTCTGTTTGTGGTGGAACATTGGCTTTAATGGACGCAGGTGTTCCTATTAAACGACCTGTGGGCGGAATTGCCATGGGTTTATTTAAGGAAGGCGACAAATTTTATATATTGTCAGACATTATAGGGGCAGAAGACCAATTTGGCGATATGGATTTTAAAATTGCTGGGACGCAACGAGGCATCACTGCTGTACAAATGGACATTAAAATTAAAGGCATTTCTAGCGATATTTTAACAACTGCATTAAAACAAGCTAAAGAAGGACGCATTCATATTTTACGAGAAATGTTGAGTGCTTTAGATCGACCTAAACGAGAAATTTCACCTTACGCACCACGCGTCTATCGATTGCAAGTAAATCCAGATAAAATTGCTGCTATTATTGGAAGTGGTGGAAAAACAATTCGTAGTATTCAAGATTCCACAGGTTCTAAAATTGCTGTTCAAGATGATGGTGTTGTTACAATTTATTGTCCCAATCAAGAAGGGGCAAAAGCAGCACAAGAACTTGTAGAACAATTAACACAAGAAGTGAAAGTTGGAAAAATTTATACTGGGAAAGTCACATCTGTTCGAGATTTTGGTGCTTTTGTAGAAATTCTTCCAGGCATTGAAGGTCTAGTTCATGTTTCTGAATTAGACAAAAATTATGTTCAAAATGTTAGTGATGTAGTCCGACATGGAGATTCTATCACTGTAAAAGTCATTTCCATTGATGAACAAAATCGTATTAAATTAAGCAAAAAAGCAATTGAAACAGATCTTGACGAAAATTCTTTAGCACAAAACGAAAAGGATGTCGAAAAACAAGAAGAACGACATGAGTATCGTGAACATCGTGATTATCGTCAAAATCGAAGCAATCGTGATTCGAATGATAGTCGTGATAGTCGAAATTCTCGAGATCGTCATTCTAAAAAAAGAAAACATTAAATGTTTTCCACTTGCACAGCTACCTCGATTTCGAGGTAGTTTCCAGTTTTATTTTTACTTCTCTTTAAAAGCGAAGTTTTATTTTTAAAAGTACTCTTCTTTATTTTTTTGAACTGGATACCAAAGAATGTGCAAAATTTTTTTTCTTGCTTTTTCTTTTCACAATAGATTTTTCTATGATTGCACAGGTAATGTTCCAGTTCTCCTCATTGTTTCAGAGAAAGAGAAAAACAATGCAAAAATTGGAAACCCTAACACAAGAAGAACAAATCTATTTATTAAAGCTTGCTCGTAAATCTTTAGTAGAATACAGCAAAACAGGTAAAAAACTTGTCATAGATGTGGCAACTGTTCCTGAAAATTTAAAATGCCAAGGAGCCTGTTTTGTAACATACCATCAATTTAAACAACTACGTGGTTGTATAGGTTGCATTTTTCCATCTCGCCCACTTTATCAAGAAGTGATTGCAAAATCTATTGATGCAGCAGTTCATGACCCTCGTTTCCGTCCTGTCTCTCCCTCTGAAGTTCCTAATTTAGAATTAGAAATTTCTGTTCTTTCCCATCCTATGTCTGTTTCCTCGTATGATGAGATTATTATAGGTACCCATGGCATTATTTTAGAAAAATATGGGAAACAAGCTTTATTTCTTCTCCAAGTTGCACCAGAACAAGGTTGGACTTTAGAAGAAACATTGAAACACCTTTGTTTAAAAGCCACGTTGTCGCCAGATGCTTGGAAAAAAGATTGTAATTTTCAAGTATTCACTGCCCAAGTATTTTCTGAAAAACAATATAATCTCATAGAACCTCCCAAACATACGCATGATACATATTCCTTTATATAATATAAAAGAGGAGAAGGACATGATTATGAACCGTTTTATCTTCTTGTTATGTATTTTTTCTTGTTTTTGTATGTCCCAACAAATACAAAAACGCACAATTATATTGGATGATATTTTCCATCCAGAACTCAAAAAAGATTTTGAAGGAAATCCGCCTTATCCATTAACATGGTTACCAGATGGTGAACATGTTCTTATTTGGAATCAACAAAAACAAGAATGGACTTCTATCCATGCTATTTCAAGAGAACTTTCCACTGTGTATAGCTATGAACAATTTGAAGAGGCATGCGTATCTTCAGAATTGCCACACATAATTCAAGATAAAATATCTATTTCCAGTGATATTCTTTGGAATCCACAATTTACAGGATTTGTGTTTTTTTATAAACAAGGCATTTATTATTGTGATATTCTAAAAAATATTATTTCTCGATTAACACAGCATGAAATTACAGCACAAGAGCTTTCCTTTAGTCCTGATGGAAAATGGCTTAGCTTTATTCGTTTTTATGATTTATACATTGTATCAGTGGAAACAAAAAAAGAAATTCGATGCACTGTAGGTGGCAATGAAAAACTTCATAATGGATATTTAGATTGGGTCTATCAAGAAGAATTATATGGACGAGGCAATTTTAAAGGATATTGGTGGAGTCCAGATAGTGCTAGTATTGCTTTTTTTCAAATGGATCTTTCTAATGTAGATACATTTCGCATTGTAGATCATTCTAAGATTGAATATAGTGATATTTCTTTAGGTTATCCCAAAGCTGGACGTCCCAATGCTCACGTAAAATTAGGCATTTTTGAATTAGGAAGTCATTCTATTCAATGGGTTCCTGTACAAGACAATGAAAAAGAATCTCTTTTATTTGTAGATGTTTCTTGGAGTCCCAATAGCGAACATCTTTGTTTTCAAGTTCAAAATCGTCAACAAACATGGCTAGAATTGTATATTTTTGAAATGGTAGACCGTACAACACACCGGATTCTTCAAGAAACAACTCCAGCTTGGGTAGAAACATATGGAAGTCCTATTTGGACAGCAAATAATACATTTTTATGGCGCAACGTCCGCACAGGATGGAATCATATATATGAATATAAATATAATGGAACACAATGGAATTTCCTTCCTGTAACTGCAGGTAAATGGGATGTTCGAGAAATGTATGGCACACATCAAAATTTTATATTTTACTCTTCTAACCAAGAAAATCCATTAGAGCTTCATGTGTATTGTTTAGATACTATTACAAAACAAACAAAAAAATTGACAACACAACCAGGACACCACAATGCTAAATTCAATCCACAAAAAACTATGTTCCTAGATACATGGAGCAATATTTATACTCCTCCTCATATAGATTTAAAAACAAGCAAAGGCGAATGGATCTGTCAATTTCATACACCGCAGTTAGACACTTTTCAAGAAATCAATTTACAACCTATTGAATTTCAAACAATTCCCAATCGAAATGGTTTTCTCATGCCAGCTATGTTTATTTATCCTAACCATTTTAAATTAGAACAAAAATATCCTATTTTATTCTACGTGTATGGTGCTCCTCAAATATCTCAAGTTCGTAATAAATGGCCAAGAAGTGATCGTTTGTGGCATCATGTATTGGCATCCAAAGGCTATATTATATGCTACTTAGACAATCAAACTGCCACTAATTACGGTGCTGCTCCCTCTTGGAAAGCATATAAAAAACTTGGGCAAACAGAAGTACAAGACATAGAAGATGCTGTTCAATGGTTGAAACAAAAAACTTATATTGATGAAAAACGAATTGGGATTTGGGGCTGGAGCTATGGCGGATATTTTACTACTTATGCATTGACCACTACAAAACTTTTTAAAATGGGAATTGCTGTAGCACCTGTCACAGATTGGCGACATTATGATACCATTTATACAGAACGATTCATGAACACACCACAAAATAATCCATTGGGATACCAAAAATCGTCTGCGGTTCGTAATGCTTCCAATTTACATGGCAAATTTTTACTCATTCATGGTACTATGGATGACAATGTGCACTTACAAAATTCCGTGCAACTCATTTATGCATTACAACGTGCTGGCAAACAATTTGATTTTATGATTTATCCAAAATGTTGTCATAGTATAAAAATTCCTATATTGAGATATCATCTGTATAAAACTATGACAGATTATGTTCTAAAAAATCTGTAAATTTATAAAATATAAAAGCTTCTACCTTATATTATAATATTGTAGAAGCTTTTTATTTTTTTACTATTTAAAAATCAAAGAGAAAAATATGCCTGTATTAAACGAAAACATTTCTTTATCTGATATATATGATTGGTTGACAACGACAGATTTTACAGAATTACATACATTATTTCAATATGCCAATGAAATATGTCAAAGATATAAAAAAAATTTTGTTCATTTACGAGGGCTCGTTGAAATATCGAACTATTGCGTTCGACAATGTGCTTATTGTGGAATTAATTGTTTACAAAAACATATTCCACGATATCGAATGACAAAACAAGAAATTTTAGATCTAGCCCAATTAGCTTGCAAATATAAGTATGGAACGATTGTTTTACAAGCTGGGGAAGACTATGGAATCAAAACAGAATGGTTAGCAGATATTATTTCAGAAATTAAAAACAATACAACGCTAGCAATCACTTTAAGTTTAGGAGAAAGACCACATAAAGATTTTGAAATTTGGAAAAAAGCAGGAGCAGATCGTTATCTTCTTCGATTTGAAACGTCCAATGCCACATTGTATGAAAAAATTCATCCTAATTTAGCCAATAAAATTTCAGACAGAATCCAAGATTTACAAGCATTGAGAAAGATAGGGTATGAAATAGGAAGTGGCGTGATGGTAGGAATCCCAGGACAAACATATGAAGATTTAGCCAATGACATTCAACTCTTTCAAAAGTTAGACTTAGATATGATTGGCATTGGTCCTTATTTGCCAGCTCCCAATACATTATTAACAAATGCGTCTCTTTTTCCACTGGCTAAAAATCAAGTTCCTAATAATGAAATTACAACTTTAAAAGCTGTATCTTTAACAAGAATAGTTTGTCCTACTAGCAATATTCCTAGTACAACAGCACTTTCTACATTAGCACCCGACAGTGGGCGAGTCAATGGTTTGCTTTGTGGTGCTAATGTGATCATGCCTAATTTAACACCTGCAAAATATAGTGAAATGTATCAAATTTATCCTAATAAAAATAATGTAGAACAAGATCCAGATACAACAGCAGAACAAGTTTATTCTTTACTTGCATCTATGAATAGACAAGCAAGTACAGGGAAAGGAGATCGTTGGGAATCTTTATAAGTCATAAAAAAAATATAAAATTATTACAAAACCAAGCAAAATATTATATAATACAACTCTTTTATCTTTTTTACTTGCGGTTTCTCGAACTTTTACAAAGGAGTAGTAGATATGGATTTGCAATATTTGGGGAAACGCATTATTTCTGTAGTTGCTCAAAAACCATTTAACAATGGAATGATGTGTAAATTAATTCCTTTTATAGACTTAGAATCTGAAGAAATTTTAGATTCAAGATTTTTTTATAATGATAATGAAATATTGACATTGACGAATTTTCATGAAAAAGATTTTATTCCAGGAACATTAATGTCCTGCCAATTAGAAGAATCTAAAAGTAGCGAAGCTAAAGAAGATGCGTCTTTATATCAGGCAGATTTAAAAAAGAATCCAGAATATGTTATTAGAGATAAAGAAGGAGCAGAAGTTTTTTTCTTTGAACATGAAACAGAACAATCACTTTTACGATTTCGAGACGAGGGTATGTGTTTAGATTTTACACATCGACCTTCTAAAATGGTATTTTTACATGTAGATAAAAAAATATGGGGTCCATTCTATACGAATTTGGAAAGAATAAATTATAAAGAAGATTTATATGAATGCAATATAAAATCAGATTCTAAACAAAAGATGATATATTCCATTTCCGAAGAAAATTTTTTTAAAAGTTATAAACCATTGGAAAAAGAGTTTTTAGTTGCTTTAGATAATAATCCTGTAAAAATTAAAAATCATATACGAAAAGAAAAAATAATTTTTCTCACTTCACAAAAATTAGAAAATATTAAAAAAGATATTTTAGATAAGGTAAAAATGTGGGAACATGTGGATTTTGAATCTTTAGCAACTAAAATTTATAAGGCGGCAGAATATTTCAAATCTTTTACAAAACAAGAACGAAAAAAATTAAGAGATCTTCTTCGAACATTAGAAAAAAATATATATGGTTCGAACGATTCTTTAGAGGCTATTGAATATTTAAAGGATGCAACTAGATTAAATGAACAGGATGAACAAAACATAGATAAATTGCTCAGTTTACTGTACAATACTTATATTGGAGATACAGATACAGGACTTGAAAAAGCAAAAAAAGCATGCTTAAACGAACACATTCAAAAAAATACACATCATATTCAAGAAAAAATTCATGATAAAGAAAAAGAACTTCAAAAATTAGAAGAAGAATTTGAACAAAGAAAAATTGATATTGAATTAGAATTGGAAGAATATTATCAAGATGAATTAGCAGAATGGGAACGAACAAAGAAAGATACATTTGATTCTATTGCAAAAGCAAAAAAAGATTGGGAAAAAATACAAAATACAAAAGAAACAGAATTACTTCGAAGAGAAACAATGATTCAAAAAACATTAGAAAATTTACAAAATCTTAGTGCTCAAAATATGTCTCAACTTATTACAATTTTTCCTTTTTTACAAAAATTGCAAATAGAGCAAGAAACAAAATATGAAAATAAAGCTTCTCATTATTTTACATTGCCAAATATTCTTACCCAAGGTAGAAAAAACACGCAAAGCAATTATTCAGAAAAGGAATTTTTATCGAACTTTCAAAACTATGTACAAGCACGAGGTTTTAAATTCCATGCCAGTGATCTTCGAAGATTTCATTGTAGTGTAAAATGTAGCGACATTACAATATTGGCAGGACATTCTGGTGTAGGTAAATCCTCACTGGCTTTATTGTATGGTGATATACTCGCAGGAAAACAGCAAGAAATTTCATCTACTAAAATGATCCATGTCAACCCTTCTTGGATTGAAAAGGCAGATATTATTGGTTATATTAATACTGTTACTCAAGATTTTGTACCTGCTGAAACAAATTTATTTCAACAATTGATCTTTGCACAAGAAGATTTTTTTAAAAATGTTACTTTATCTTCTATATATCCGATTTGTTTTGATGAAATGAATTTAGCACAAATTGAACATTATTTTAGTGATTTTATGCAAATTTTAGAATTGCCAACAGTAAATCGACAACTTCCATGTTTTTCTCCCGATGCTTTAACTCCAGAATCAGGATTTAAAAAATACCATACTCTTTTTTTAGCACCTACCATTAAATTTATTGGAACTGTAAATTTTGATGAAACAACACGTCGTTTGAGCGATAGACTTTTAGATAGGACAAATTTATTAAATATTACGAGTCCAGAGGTTACCTATACTATCTCTGACAAATCAGTTTCATTAGACACACCTCGTGTCACATATTTTACATATGAGCAATGGTGTAAAGACAAGGAAATGTCGCAAGATCTTTTAGTCATTTTAAATGAAATCCGTCCTTTTTTAAAAATACTAAATTTAGTAATTAGTCCTCGGGTGTATTGTGCGATTCGTAAATATATTGCTAGCACACAATCTTTAGATATTTCTCCTCTAGTTGCACTCGATGAACAACTTGCTCAAAGAGTATTAAGTAAACTTCGTTTAATCACAAACTACCAACAAATCGATGCCCTTAAAAAATTAAAAGAGTATTTAAAAACAAAGGGTGAATTTCAAAATAGCATGGCTATGATCCATCATATAGAAACCCAAGAAAGTTTATGGCATGATTCTATGGAGAGAGAGCTATGACATTTACTTTGATAGATTATACACAATTTAAAGATATTACTTGGCAAGAAACTCCAGAAAAAATACCCAATGTTTTAGAAACATCTTTATTTGGATTTCAAATTTTAGATAACGATACGTACCAAGAATATTATCTTCAAATAGGAGACGACATACTTCCTAATAAAATTCAAATTTTAGGTAAAACAACGTATTTTGAAAAAGGATTTTATTTTGAAAGTGCAATGGGGCGAACTCAATTATACTTAAAAAATAAACAAACGCATGAAATCGTAACTACTTGTATATTAAATGTTATTCCTTCTAAAATTGGTCTACAAAATTATCGAGTGATGGCAGAAGAACTACATGCATTCTGTCATCTTCTTATCAATGATACGATTGGAAAATCTACGCATGCTAGAGAATGGCAATTTCTAAAAAATCGTTCGCTTCGCTCCCAAGATGAAGAACTTTATTTTGTGAAAATTACTTGGGAAAAAATACAACCTTTGCTTCATGGAATTCTTGATTCACCTTCTACAAGAATACAAAAACGAAAAAAAATTCAAAAAATAACTCAAATTAAATCACCCAATCATCAAAGAGAAATAGCAAAACGTGGATTAGATCCGCGGAATCCCAATCAACCTAAAAAATGTATTGTCAATGCGTTGTATGAATCGAATGATACGCCAGCACATCGACTTATTAAAAGTTTTTTAAATCTTTTAGGACAACGCATTCAAGAGTGTATTCGATCTATGGATAATAATATTGAAAAATTACAAGAAAATAAACAATATCGAAAAGTTTCTTATGAAACAGAAGACATTCCACGGATACAAAAACTCAATGAACATAAAGAAGTGGCATTTTATTTATATACAGAGATCAAAGAAGAACTTCAAAAAAAATTTTGGCATACAGTTTCTAGAGCTATCTTTTTACCGTCACAAGAACATTTTTCTAGTAATATATATTATATACACATTGCAAAAATTATTTTAAGATACTTACGTTCCAGCTATATGTGGACTCCTAGACAAGGTGCTGAACTCAAAACAAAAAAAAGTAGTAGACTCTATGAACAATGGGTTTTATTGCAATTGATTTTCAGTTTTAAAAAATGTGGCATTGAATTAGAAGACCCTGAAAATATGATCAATCAATTTCTAAATATTTACTATGGTTACGATATTCCTGAAAATACTAGTATACAAGCCCCACTGAATGACCAGTATAAAATAGTAATTCGGTATGAACCTCTCATTAAATATAAATACATCACAGAAGAATCTGAAACTCTTTGCCATTATAATTCTAATGTAAATGATTGGTGGCGGCCTGATATTACGATTGAACTCCAATATAACAATATTACAACATACCTTATTGTTTTAGATTGTAAATACAGCCGCCAACCTCATGAACAACAAGTGAGTAATATATTAAAATATAGAGACATTCGTTCTATACACCATACATATCCTATTAGTAAACAATTATGGATGATTTATCCAGGGCAAGAAAAAGAATGTAATAATATTATATTATATACACAAGGACATAGATTTCATTACTCCAAAGGATATACCATTTTTGATGGAAAAGAAGAAATTCCTCTTTCAGGCATTGAAAATATTTGGGGTTCTATTATTGCAAAACCATATGAAAATCAACAATATAATATTTTCGTAGACTTTGCAGAAGGCACTCTTCGTTTCTTTTTTAAGGAAATTATTAGAATGTAAGTTTGTAGCTTATGAAAATAATTTTATAAAGAAATTTATAACTTATTGGAAATAATTTTATAAAGAAATTTGTATTTTATGTAAAATAATCTTATAAATAAAGAGGATACATGGAACAAAAGATTTTTGTTCCATGCATCCTCTTTATTATGTTTAGGATAATTCTACAATAGGTTGTTCATCTATAGAAATATCATGGATTAAGTTATATAAAAATTCGCTAACAGACATTTTATAAGGCGTTGGATTGAGCGGGCGAAGGTGATCTGGTCGAAAAGTTTGTAGTTGGTGCAATACAAATTCACGACTTTCTGATAATGTAGGCAGTTCTATAGTTTGTTTTCCATCCCAAACTACAGAATGGAGAGAAACTATTTCAGAAGGAATGACATATACTTTATGAGAATTGCTAAAGGGATGTCGACAAAGGATTCTTGCACCTATTTTTGGTTCTTCTTCATTTTCATTGAGTAAGATATCTAGCAAAGGACAACCAGATTTTCCAATGAGTCTATATGCTTTTTTCTTACCTGGCAGGGCTGTTTTGTTTTTTTCTTTCATTTTATCCTTATGGTTGATTTCCACAAGTTTGTAAACTGCTCCTAATGCTGGTTGGCGTTGGCATGTGACAAGATGTGTGCCAATTCCAAAAGCATCAATTTCATTGCCTTGTTGTTCTAATGATAAAAGTGTTTCTTCGTTAATATCATTGCTAGCTACGATTTGTAAATGAAAATTTTTATTGTATTTTTTTATAGTTTCTTGGAAAATTTTTCGAATTTCTTTAGATTGATACGCTAAATCTCCAGAATCAATACGTATTCCAATAGGTTTATATCCTAAATCAGCTAAAGAAATGGCAACGCATAAATAATTAAGTACGCCAGAATTTAATGCATCATATGTATCTATTAAACCTAAAAAATTGTCTGGAAAAGAACAAGCATACGCAATAAAACCAGCAAGTTCACCTAGATGAGTATTTGTCCAACCCATTTCTGTTCGAATTTTTAGAGCAGATTCTAATAAATTATGTTTTTCCCCATCAGGCGTTGTAATATAAGGCGATTCTAGCGATTCTAAATTGGGAAAGGCACTGATAAAAGAATGAGCATGTGTGCCTGAAATTGGTATTCCTAATAGTTTTCCTGCTAGAACATTGCTAGTAGAATTAAAACCTCCTAAATAGCAATACCTAGATGCTGAAAAAGCTCCGTCAGGACCTTGGGCACGTCGCAATCCAAATTCCATTAATATTTTATTAGAGCCTACTGCTAAGCGATATCGTGCTGCATTGGTAGCTACCAAGCTAGCGTAATTGACAAGATTTAATATAGTTGTTTCTAACAATTGAGATAATGCTAATGGCCCTTCAATACGCACTAAGGGCATTTTAGGGAATGTCAAAGTTCCTTCTGCTAGAGAAGTGATGCGAAGGCAAGAACAATCTAAGTTTTTAAGCCATTCGAAAAATTCTGGTTCAGCGTTGTGTAATGCACCAGTGCGAAGATATGCAATATCCTCATCTGTGAATCGAAATTCAGAAATAAATCGAAGAATATCTTCTAATCCTGCAAATACAGTAAATTCACCACCAAATGGATTTTTACGAAAAAATACATCAAACACTACTTCTAAATCTTGGATTCCATTTTTCCAATATCCGTATGCCATCGTGATTTGGTATAAATCTGTAAGCATAGGAGTTACCATAGGATTATACGGATTCATTGTATTCCTTTTCTATGATATTATAAAAAATTTCCTTTTCTATGATATTATGAAAAATTTCCTTTTTATAATATTATAAAAAATTTCTTTTCTATGATATTATAAAAAATTTCCTTTTCATAATATACTATATATACTATATTTTTGAGTTTTTAAATATCAAGTAGAAAATTTTTTATTTTTAGATTCAAAATTAAAGCTACTTAGTTTTTTATTGACTTTCAAAGAAAAATAATAGATAATTTAGATCAAAATCTAAATCTTTTTCTTTTATAGAATCTATTGAGAATTTCATAAAAGAAAAATCATACAAATTGAAACTTATCTCCGTCTCTGATTTATTCAGAGATAAGCAAGACATATGTCTTTGCCCTTAACAAAAGAACTGTAATGAGAAAGGAGATAGGCATATATTTGCCTTACATATTCCTATGAATTTTAACATTATGCTAATGATATTGTTAGCTATTTTTAATCTTATTTGTTTTGCACAAGAAGCACCAGAAATTCCTGTTGCAGAAGATTCTGCAATGGAAGCAACCACAGACGAACCTGTTGCTGAGGAAGTCGAAACAGAATCGCCTGCTATAGAAGAACAGGCAGAAGAAGTCAAAGTAGACGAACCTGTAACAGAAGAAGTCGAAGCAGATGAACCTGTTGCAGAAGAAGTCAAAGCAGATGAACTTGTAACAGAAGAAGTCAAAGCAGACGAACCTGTAACAGAAGAAGTCGAAGCAGATGAACCTGTTGCAGAAGAATCTAATGCTTATGATTTGGAAAAAATTCGCACCTTATTAGATCACCATGATGCAAAAGTTAGAAAAGAGACTGTAGAAACTCTAGTGGCAGCTGGTGATGTTGCTATTTTTGAAGAAATCATAACTCGTTTGCAAGAAGGATATGAATTAGATACTTCTGTCCAAGCAACTATGATACGTGCTTTAGTAGCTAGCCAAAATGCTGATTTAATTACAAAAGGTTTAGCTACTTTTTCTACAGAAGCACAAAAAAATGCAAATGAAGAATTAGCTCTTGCACTTTGTCAAGCAGCGAATAACATTTCCAATTTAGAAATGTTAGTTTTTTTTGCCCATTATTCTTCAGTTGCTAATGTTCGTAACTTTGCATTAGATTCTGTATTAGAAAAAGTCGATCAAGACAATGCCAATCTACTAATTGATTTACTTTGGGATGAAAATGTTGAAGTTCGTCATAAAGTATTTCAAAAACTTCTTAGTTTTAACGCGAGATCTTTAGGATTTAATCCAGAAGACGATATTTTAGAAAGAGCTACTGGCATTGGAAATTGGAAACAATGGTGGAATGCTCGTCTTCTGTTGAATGAATTCATGGGAGCATCTGAAGAAGAACTTGCAAATGTACAAACGAAAATTATAGATGCAGGTGAATCTATAGCACCTTATTTTATAGATGCTTACAACAAAATGTCTTCCTATCGAAAAAAAGCTCTCTTAAAAATGTTCGTCAATTGGAGAAGTGATGAAGTAATCAATTTCTTAAAAAAAGTCTATTATACAGATAAAGAAAATTCTTCAGAAGCTCTCCAAACATTAGTCACTCTACAACGAAAAAAAACAGATGTAAATATCCAAACTATTTTAAAAGATATTTTTGTCACTGTAGATGATGTAGAAACAAGAATTCGTTTAGCTTCTCTTCTTTCTGTAGCACAAGAAGAAGGAGCCATTGCATGGATCAAAGAAAATATGAAAGATCCTGCAAAAGCAGTCTTGATTATGCCTATGTTGGCAGTATATAACATTCAACATTCCGACCTTTTAGTAGCAGAATACCTTGGAAAAAAAGAATCTCAAATTGCTTTTGAAACTTTGATGAAATTGCAATCTTGGAAAGTATTAGCCGATAGTTTTTCATTACTCAATAGTGAACAACAAATTGCTTTTTTAGGCGTAACAAAAGTAGCACCCAAAGCTGATGCATTGGTCAAAGCTTTTCAAGCCACAAAAGATAGCAAATTGCAAGTGGTTCTTCTCCAAAATTTATCAGGAAAAGATGCAGAAAGTCAATTTAATTTTCTAGAATCTATTCTTTCTGGTACATATGAAGAAGAAGTATATACAGAAGCAGTGAAAAAATTGCTTCTTGCTCAAAAACTTGAAAAAAGCATAGATCTTATATTCCAAAAAATAGGAACGTTAGACAATGTTTCTTTACGTCTTGCTTGGTGTGGACTTATTTCAGGTAAAGTCAAAGATGCAAATTTTTCAACATGGAATGAAAGAATCCGTCAAGAAAAAGATGACAATGTCCTTGCTGCTCTTATTTCTTTAGGTAAAGGTTTTTCCAAAGATAAGATTTTGCCTATTTTAATGATAGTACTTCAAGAAGATCATGCAAGCAATGTTAAAAAGGAAGCTATAGATCTTTTTATCGAGTTAGATAAAGAAAATGCTCTACTTGTATTAGCAGATGCTGTTGATAAAAGCAAAGATGATGAATGGAAACAAATTGCTTCCGAAAAACTTTTAGAATTAGATCCTACAAAACGAGCTATCTATTTACAAGAACTTGTAAAATCTGATGTTCTTGTCAAAAGTAATCTAGAATTGATTCTAAAATATGATGCTGTTCTTGCTAAAAATGAATTGAACAATATTTTTTCAAAAGCAAAAACAGATGAAGAAAAAAATATGCTTTTGGAAGTTTTCAAAAAACAAATTGATAGAAATGAAATTGACACTCTTATTTCTTGGATGGACTCAGAAAAAGTAGCAGTACATTGTTTACCTTTTTTGAAAAACATTACATCTATAGAAGGTGATATAGATACTGCAGAAAATAAAGTAGCTTTTATCGAGAAATGCAAAGCTTGGAAAACATTACAAGATGGAAGTAAAGCCATTATTGTAAAATACTTAGAAGTGAAAAATGAATTTGAAAGACAAACTCTTTTAAGTGTTTTATCCAAAGGCACTAACATTGCAGTAGAGAACTTGAAAATTGCTTACCAAGAAGCTAAAACAAACGAAGATAAAGCAAAGCTTCTAGGAGCTTTAGCTTACTTAAAAGACACTCAAATTTTATTGCTTGCAGCACGAGATGAAAATGTAGAACTTCGTAAAGTTGCATACAAACATCTTTATGAATTAAAAACAGAACCTTTTATCCATGAAATTCCTTACTATTACATGGCTGAAGAAGATTTAACAGCACAAATTCAACTTCTTTCTTATATGAATGCAGATGAAATTGCTGTTTTTGCTCATACATTTACAAAATATGAAGATATGACAGACATCACCTCTTTAAGCATATTAGCAGACATTGTAAGTAAAAGTAATGATAAAGAAAAAAATAGTATTCTTCTTACTATTGCCAATATAGATGTAAAATTAGCGGAAAAAATTTGCCAAATATTACCAGAAAAACTTCATTTATCAGATTTGGCAGGTCTCATTTCTTTACTAGAAAATGAATCTCTTGCCACCATTCATAATAATATTGTAGAAAAAATTCAAGCATTGCCTTATCTCCCCAAAGAAAAAATTTCTACTAAAGAAGATATTCTAGCCTATTGGAAAGAATATCAAAACGACATTAACAAGGTGATTTCCTTCCGTACAGAAATCATGAATTTTGTATCTAATGAAAGACAACAATTTGTACCTATAGATCTTGCTCGAAAACTTAAAGAAACACCTTGGGCAAACGAATTTTTATCTGAATTATATGCAACAAATCTTTATAATGTTAAAGTTCTAGAACTGCTAGCAATTTTAGGAAATGAACAAAGCAAATCTATTTTTGAAGAAGCTCTTCATTCAGAAAATGATGAATTGCGCCGTTCAGCTGCAGCTCAAATGGGAAAAATTGGGTACACAGCAAAAGATGAACTTGTTGTCAAAGCATTCACACATAAAGATGCTGTAGTTCGTTTCTATGCATTACAAATTTTAGCAAAAGACGAAACAACTACAAAACAATTAGAAGTAGCTTTTAAAGACGACGATTCTCGTGTTCGAGAAGAAGCAGTCTTTGCATGGATGTCACGTACAGATAAAAATATAGATTTAGTCGATGAACTCATCTTAGACAAATCTCCAGAAGTCAAAGCCATGGCAATGCAATTGGCAGCAAAGACAAACAATAAAAAACACTTGTCACTCATGATTGCAGGCCTTGTTGCTCCTTACCCTAGTGTTCGCACTGCAGCATATGAAGCATTAAAAATACTTTCAGGAGAAAATTTTGAATATGCTCCTATGGAACAAGGCGAAAAACTTATGGCAGGAGTGGCAAAATGGCAAAAATGGTTTCAAATCTATTCTACAAAAGAAGAAATTGCAAAACTCACAGCTAAATTTTCAGACAAAGATATTATTGTAGAAAATGTATACAAATCGCTCATTGATTTATATACAAACGCTCCTGATGCCACTGTACAAGATGCTATTTTGTCAAAATATTTGGAAACATTGCAAGACAAAAATATAGACATCAGAATAAATATGCTTGCTGTTTTTGGACAACTTGGCAAACGTGACTTTGCTATGAAACTCATTCCTTCGATGATGGATGAAAATGTAGCAGTGCGACAAGCAGCCATCCAAGCCATTGAAAAATTGACAAATGAAAAAATTGAAATAGAAATGGTAGAAGAGGAAGGTGCTTGGACAGAAAAGGTACAAGCTTGGAGTCAATCTTGGATTGCAAAAGAAAATCAACTCCAAAAAGAAAAATCTATGGCAGAACTTGAGAACGCTACAAAAGACTTGTTAAATATTTCAAGCCTCTGGAATCAAGAACAAGTCAAGCTTGTTGAAAATGTTATTCCTTTTCTATACAATCCTTATTCTGAAGTTCGTGCAAAAGCTTTTGAAACTATTCAAAAATATGCTACTGGCGAGACATTCCAAAACGAAGGAACAGAAGAAGATAGAAGACACGACATTGAAAGTATTCAAAATTGGTTGGAAGAAACTGCGAAAAAAATCGAACAAGACAACCAATATCTACCAGATCAAATTAAAGAAATTTACAATGCCCAAGGTGATCTAAACACTGTTGATAATTGCGTATTACTACAAGATATTTTAGACCAATTCCTTTATACAGAACATCCTAGTTTACAACAAGCTTACGTAGACATGTTAGCGGCAAAAGGCGTAGAAACTTATGGATTCAACGTCAAAGATGAAAAATCAGTTCGAGAAGCAAAAATTCTTCAAATGGCAGATTTTCTCTATCATTATAAAGAAAAACTCAAAGTAGCAGATCAAGAAGGCAAAGAACAACTCAAAAAATATGCACCAAACTTTGAACTTAAAGATATAGACACAGCAGAAAATATAGGTAAAGCAAAACAACTTGTTTCTTTACTTACACATGTAAGTTATCCTGTCCGTAAAAAAGCCTATGATACGCTCATTGCTATTGATCCAACTATTACAGACTACAAACCAGAACAAACAGAAAAGATGCGAGAAGAAAAAGCACAACTTTGGTCACAATGGTTAGAAATAAAATTTACTGAGCTTCAAGATAGAAAAGTTGCTCTTATGGAAGATATGGAAGAAACCATTGAAAAAATTAAAGAATTCACAAAAATTAACACTCGAAATGAATACAATGACGTAGCAAAAATAGTGAAAGCCTTAGATTCATTGCCATTACCATTGCAAGCAGAAGCAATACATGCTTTAGAACTTATAAGTAAGTGTGAATTCAAAACAGACTTTTCTAAATGGAACGAATGGCTACAAATTCAAAATAAACGCCTTGAAAAATTGGAAACTATAGCCTCATACAAAGCATTAATAGATAGCCCTAAAGTTGTTTTTGCAAAAGATGTACAAAAAATTGAAACACTTGTCCAATGCTTAAAAGATGACAACGAAGATGTACGCCAAGCAGCATTTGATATTTTATCTGCATATGTTTCTAAAAATGCTGTTACGGAAGTTCGTGAAGATTTTGGTTATGATCCTCGAGCTCCGCAAGATGTTCGCGACAATACATATAAAGAATGGTTGCAATGGTATACAAATAAGGTAGAACCCATTGCGACTGCAGAAAAAACAAGACTTGCCAATGTTACTACAGCTTGTGAAACTTTGACAAAATCAGGAGTTCATTCTCAGTATGATGTTGAAAAATTGGGCATCCTCATAGAAGGACTGAGCGACATTGTCCCAGAAATTCGCATAAAAAGCTTTGATTATCTACAAGAATATGCACAAGAAACTTTTGGATACAATCCCAACTTAGATCTAGCCCAACAACAAGGTTCTATGGAAGCATGGAAACAATGGCTCGTACGCGAAGAAAAAAGAATCCAACATGTTATTGAAGAACAAAAAGTAGCATTACAAGGTCTTATCTATCGAAATCCCATGTTTAATAAAATTGCCCAAGCTAATGATGTGGAAAACATTATTCAGGGTCTTATTAGCCCAGAACAAGCTATCAAAGACATGTCCTTTGCTTGGTTGCAACAACAAACAAAAGAAACTTTTGGTTATAACCCTGCAGAAAATGCAAAAAATAATAAAACAGCATACACTGCCATTCAAGAATGGTTGCGAGTCCAAAAAGCTATTTTCATGATCCAAGATTCTGAAAATCTTTTAGAAAACGGCGTGGAAATGGAAACAGATATTGCTATTTTAAATACAATCATAGAACAACTCACCGACCCTGTAGAAACCATTGCAAAACAAGCGTTTCAAACATTGGTTAAACTTTCTGGCAACACAACAACTATAGAACAATTTCTCATCAATAAAGACAATACAAAAACTATTTTCAAAACATGGCTTCAAGGACAAAAAGACCTTGTTCAAATTAAGTCTGTTACAAGAAACGTAACATTACAAGATATCTCCAAAGTCAATGAACTTGTGGATGCTCTCTTCCACCCTGAGCTTGTTGTGCGACAATATGCTATACAAGCCATTGAAAAACTTGCAAATAAAAAATTTGCATATCGAGCAGAAGATAGTGAAGAGGAACGAAGCCAAGCTGCAAGAGAAATTGATGAGTGGTATGGAACAGTGAAAGATTCTTTAGATTAAGCTTTATTTGCTTTTTGAAAAATTAGGAGTGAGTTAAAAACTAAAACTCGCTCCTAATTTACATATAAAAACAATAGGAAAAATCATGATATTAGTTAGCCATATTGACTTAGATGGAGCAGGGTGCGCCATCGTAGCAAAAATATTTTATCCAGGAATCAAAATTTATCACCAAGACTACGACTTTATAGATGAAAAAGTTTGCTCTCTACTAAAAAATACTAGTAAAAAAATTATCATAACAGATTTGTCTGTTAGTAAAGAAGTTGCAGAATTCATCCAAGAAAAATATAGCCAACGAGTCCATATCTATGACCATCATAAAACAGCCCAAGAATACTTAGACCAATACTCTTGGACAACATATGACATCACTGTTTCTGCTACGAAACTTTTTTTACAAGAATGTAAAAAAAACATGCCAGAAACAAAAATCCCTGCTAAATTAGACAAATTCGTTGAACGCGTCAATGATTATGATTTATGGATTCACCAATATAAAGACACAATAAAATATAATGATATGTTCAACTTGTTAGGAATGGAATTATTTACAGACGCCATGTATAACAGACTCATCAACAACCAAGCTCTTATACAACAATCAGATATGTTTTATCTCCGAGGACTTTGGCAAACAAAACAAAAATATTATAAAAAAGCTCTTAAAACATCTATAGTGGATGGTGATAGACTCATTGTTCAAGCTACACGCTATATTTCCGAGCTTTCTCAGTATATTCGCGATATACAACCTGTACCAGAAGAATGGAAAAACATCAAATATATAGATATTATTAACGTAGAAAATAATGGTCATTCCCTACGCTCTTATGATTTAGACTTTGATGTCAGTGAAATTGCAAAAGCGAACAACGGTGGCGGTCATCCTAGAGCAGCTGGGTATCCCTTTCAAGTTTCAACAGAAGAATGGATTAAAAAACTATAAACATGAGAAAAAATACTATTAAAATCAATGAAAGTTTCCAATGCTTAGAATGTGGGTACCAAGTTCCCCCCGCAGAAAAAACGTGTCGAAACCATTGTCCAGAATGTCTTTTTAGCTTGCATGTTGACGATCAAGTTCCTGGTGATAGAGAATCTGATTGTGGCGGACTTATGGAACCCATAAAAGTAGAAAAAACAAGCAAAGGCTTTGTGATTATTCATAAATGTCAAGAATGTGGATATATCCATAGAAATAAAACATTAGAAGATGACAATTGGGATAAAATCATTGAATTAACTACATAAAGCATAAAACTTTCCAAAACAATCCGTTAAAACTTAATAATATTCCCTTTGACTTATAAAAAAAATTTTCTGTTATCTATGATCCATGAAAATTATTTTTTCTTTGAGATTTTTTACAAAAAACATACAATGTATTTGTACAATGTATTTGTACAATATAAAAAATATTTCTTTTCTCAAATCTAGGAACAAATTATGGAAAATTTATATTTATTAGATGATACAACTGGGAAAATCTATCCACTCTATCCAGATAAAGATAATATGATTGGACGTGGCGTAGAAGAAAAAGATGGATGGATTAGTCTCCCTGACATTACAGTGTCTAAAATGCATGCTAAAATTTCTATGAAAGACCAACAATTAGTCATAGAAAATTTTAGTACAAAGAACCCCATCACTGTCAATGGAAACGCTATTACAACACCTGTTATCCTTGAAAACAATGATAAAATTGTCATTGGAAAGAATACGTTTACGTTCTATGAAAATTTTATTTCTGCTGAAACAATGGAAATGCCTAAATTCGTAGACAAACCTGCACCAAAAGATAGAACAAAACAACTCACCTATATTGTCTATCCAGCTGTTGCAGCATTTCTTTTTATTTTAATTCTTATTGTAGCTTTTTCTGGTAGTTCCCAACCAGCCTCTATTCCTACTGACCCTATTTTAGCACAAGAACCTATTTCAGAACCTATTCCTGATCAACAACCTACGGAATCTGTTATACAGAAACCAGTAAAACCTATTGTAGAATCTACACCTATTGACACACCCACTGACGCATCTACTGACACACCTACGACTATAACTTCCGAGCCCCTTGCTTCTACTGTAGAAACTACTATAGAAACTCCAAAACCAAAAAAAATTGAAATACCAGCTGTCATTATAGAATCTGGCTATTTGCAAGCTAAAAAAGATAAATACATTTTAGCTCCTTGGGAAATCAAAATTAAAAAAATACTCGTCCAAAAAGGTGATCAAGTCAAAAAAGATCAACCTCTCCTTCAACTAGATCTATCTTCTTTAAAAAAAGTTCAAGATATTGCTCAATACCAAATAAAAATGTATAAAGAAGATTATGAACGTTGCCTATCACAAATTTCTCAAACAGAAATAGCTTGTAAAAAAGTCGAAGAACTCTATAAAAACGGTCTAGAATCTAAAGCTAATCGTGACAGAATTGCAGATGCTCACGAACAAGCCAAATCACTCCTTCCAGCCTTAAAAACAAAACTAGAATTGGCTCAACTAGAATGCGAGCAAGTACAAGCAAGAGTACACCAAGATACAATTAATGCTACAGAAGATTGCATCGTCACAGATATTATTTGCAATGAAAATGATTTTCTACAATCTAATGCTACGCTTTTTCAGACTGTAAAAAAAGAAGACTTAGTATTGCGAATTGAACTTCCGAGTGCTTATCAGGAAGTAATTAGTAGAAAACAAAGAATTTTCGTTTTTTTTCAAGAAAAATTTGAAAGAAAGTCTAGCTATCGAGCCATTGTAGATAAAATTTCTATCAATGAACCTGCCTATAAAATGATTGTAGAAATTCAACTCTATGATTATAATAAAAAAATGCTCCCAAGTGAAAAAATGTATGCTCGTTTTTTGACAAAGAAAAATTCCTAATTATCCTTTTTATTTTGTGAATACTATTAAAAAATATTTTTGTAATTTTAGACAAAAAAAAGTAGCTATGTAGCTATGTGCATAGTTACTTTTTTTTTCACAATAAACAAAATCATACTAAATATTTTCTTGTCTAAAAAAAAGTGTGGACCTCGAAAAAAAGTATAGAATAGAAACAAGTATAATAATTGTTGCATATGTTTCCATGGTCCATTGATTCCTAGATGCGTATAAAAAAATTCCTAAAGAAAGTTCTGAAGGAGAACCTCCTTTTAAATAGGCAAAGCTTGTTTCAAAAAGAATCATATTTGCACAAAAATAAAGCAGATAAATAATATATAGCTGGCGTGCTTCTCGCGTGATAAAGTGATAGGCAATCATAATAGGACTAAATCCTAGCGATATTTTAGTAGGATAATACGTTTCTTTATACGTTTGAACTGATCGATATATTTGCTGTGTTAAATTTGGAAGTAAAAAATAACCCACTAAAGTAAATAATATGTGAAAATTTTTTCCATCGTAAATCCCAATAAAAATAATAGCAATGATTACGTAAATGGGAATGGCAGTAGTGTATTTTAATAAAGTCGTAATTGTTTGACATAAAGTCGTGATCCATTTTGGCACTTGTGGAAGTAAATACAGTATAGGCCAAGACGCTAACAAACATAATAAAAATAAAATAATAGGAATCGTTGTTTTACAATATGTTTCTTGAAATGCAGCAACATGACGTAAAAAAATATCTTGATTTCGCACTCCACCTTTTGTCCCTAAAAGACTAGGACGAAAAAATAAATTCGTATATTTTGTGAAACTATCTGGCATGTCTGTTTCTATAGGTTGAATCGTATCATTTTTTGCTTGTTGCAATGCTTGTTCAATATATATATTTTTAATGCCAGGATAACGATGAATATGAATCGTGTATGTTTTGCCTACAATATTATACGTAATGTTATGATACTCTATGTCAGGGATATTATATTTATAATATATATTTTGTTCTTTCCAATATATATAGAGTTGTTTATTTTTTATGTATAGTTGCATAAGAGGAGGAGGCACTGGCTTTGATATAATCTGAATGGGAAAATAATCAGTTGACTGGAATTCTTGAATATATTTTTGGATGCTTTTTTCTTGTGCTGTCCACATCCATGTTTTGTTCTTGTTTTCTAAAATTTTTTTTGTTTTTTGAGCATATTGGCTGTAATATAATTTTAATTCTTGCACCATATTTTCAAATTGTTGTTGTGTTTCTGGATGTTTTTGGTCTTGCAACCAAACATATAAAGATGTGGTTGTTTTCGTTGTTCTTTCTAGCAATCGAAGTTGAAATTGAAAATTTCGTTTCCATGATTGAAAAGTGCGTTTCGTATCTATTTTGTTTTGTTTTTTTTGTATTATAGGTTTAGTATAAGCGGTAAACAAGCTATTTTGAAAGACAATCATTTGAGACGGTTGACAAATATTTTTTTCAAAATGAACAGGAGGTTGAAATATATTCCATTGCACGCCCATAGTATATATCAAAAAAGTACATGGAATAAAAAGAAGGGTGTCACACATATAGAAAAGAACGAGGAAAGGACGGCGAAGGGAATGTTTTTTGTAAAAATAGTAACGAAAAAATATATAAGCAAATATATATAATAAAGTAGGAATAAGCCACCATGGATATAATGTATATGCATTGCTAGGTGTACTTATATGGCAAAGAAATAAAATACAAAAAAGTCCACAGATAAAAACAACGTGTTTTCGTGTGCATTGTATTTTAGGAATGCGGAATTTTGGAAAAGAAAAATGCGAAAATTGAAATTTTTGTTGCTTTTTTTGTGTATTTTGTGTCAACTGTTTTTGTTTTTCTGGTTGACCACCTAATATGTAATATAAAATTTGAAAAAGCATAGAGGTAGTTAGAAGTAAAAACAAAGAATATGCTGTAAGACGAACTAAAGGAAGTAATCGATTTTTTCCTTCTGACCATTCTAAAATGCAATCAAAAAATAAAGACCCAAGCCCTCGATTGGCACCTTGCATGTCCACACCATAAAACAAGGCTTTTTCAACAACTATCATGGCACTAAAAAAAAGCGGAATTTTTAAAATAATGATCTGTGTCCATTCTCTTAGATATACAAGAACATAATATTGTAAAAATTTTTTCCAATGTTGCCATGAATTAGGCACACTAAATAAAGGGAAAAAATAACCACGAGCTTGCATAGCTTCTGTATAAGCTGGTGTAAAGATTCGTTTCAGTTTATAATATAGCAATGGAAAAATTTCAGCAAGAAGAAAATCACATACAGATAAAATTAGCCCCGCATACCATATATTAGCTTTAATATCATGTGTTGTTAAATATAAACAAGCAATAAAAAGAGGTATTCCTGAAAAAAATTGAATCAAAATTTCTAAGATTCGTAGTTTTTCTTTTTGAAATCGAAAAAAACATAAAGATATTAAAGTAGAGTGTAAAATAAAACTCCAAAGCAATGCTACTGCTAAAATTTTTAAGCTTAAAAAGCTGGAAGAATAAATAATGTTCCAAGTATATCCAATGTCTTTTCCTTCATAAATTTGGTCAAAAATATAACAACTGCCCATGAGCACAAAAATGACAAGGAGTTTTTGTAATATTTGTTTAATTTGTATGTTCATAATTTGCTCGTCTATATTTAAAAAAATTTTTTATTTTTTTTTATGTTGTTTTTCTAAGTAGCAATATTATACACAGATTTATAAGAAATACAAGTTTTTGGTCAGAGTTTCTTGTTTTTTATTGTGTATTCTAGATATTCTAAAATATATTTGTCTAGTTTTTAGCCATGGAAAAATACTTGAAAGATGAGGTGACAATGAAACATTTCGTAATTTTATGTACTATATGTGCATTATGTTTTTTTTTAGCAGGTTGTGGCGTGATTATAGGAACAGCTGTAGACTCAGTTACTGAATTTGCTACGTATCCAATGAAAGAATTTGTTTTTCATGGTGCATATAAATATGATAATACCTGGACAGCACCTTATGCTCCTATACAATATGAAAGAGATTATGGCGAGTTATTGTTGGGGTTAGCAGTTTCTGGTGGTGGAAGTCGTTCAGCCTATTTTTTAGCTTGTGTGTTGGAAGAATTAAGTCACATTCCTCTCCGTCCTGGTTCTAAAAAAACATATTTAGATGAACTAGACTACATTTCTAGTGTTTCTGGTGGAAGTCTTGCTTCAGCATATTATTGCTTGATGAAATATCATCCAAAACATAGACATAATACTGATAACTTTTTTATGCATTTTAAAGAAAATATGAGTAAAAATTTTCAAGCACGAGTTATGTTATACTATGTAATATATGGTCGTTGGTTTTTGGATTTATTTACATATTATGATCGAGGGGATATATTGGCTGGAGTTTGGGATGATATGTTCTTTCATGATATGACGTTCCAAGATTTACATCTAGCTGAAAGAAATGGTGCACCGACTCTATTAATCAATGGTACAAATATGAATGATGGCTTAAAATTTGTATTTTCCACATTAGCAGATCGTCACTTCAATGGTTGTTCTTATTTTGAGCAAATTGGAGATTCAGGATTTAATCACCACTATGATGTTCCCACAGAATATAGAGCATTACATAGTGTTGGTTTTGAAGGATTGAATTCTGACATTCGCCCCTACCGAATATCTAAAGCTGTGATTGCGTCTGCTTCTGTTCCCAATTTATTAGGTCCTGTTACATTACGAGATTGCTCGGTAACAACAAAATACGTCAGACGCTTAATCAATATTGTAGATGGTGGCGTATATGATAATTATGGGATTGAAACTTTAATGCAAGTGATGGGAAATATATTAGAGAAAAAGCCCAATTCCCCTGCAAAAATTTTAGTAGTTGATGGTGCTGGATATTTTTTAGAAGATGATAAAACAAACGACTCCTACACTGTTGCAGATTATTCTAGTCGACCCTTAGAAATTGCATGGATGCGCAATAGAGCCTATGTAGAATATATTTTTCAAAAAGCAAATCAATATATAAACGAAAAAGGAGAACAACCTTATTCTAATTTATCATTTGATTTATTAAGTCTATATCAAAGATTGCCCTCGCAAGATGAATTTCAAGAAAAAAAATCGCGCGATGCTATTGAAAAAGTCATGCGATTAGACCAAACTGCTACAGATTATTTGAAAAAACTTGTCAATATTAAAACATTGTTTAAATTATCTGATGAAGATGCTAAAATGATTGAAAAATCTGCTAAAAATGTTGTGCAATCTTTAAAAAAAGGTAAAGAATAAATCATTGTATTTTAATTACAAGTGGAAAAATCATCTAAAAACGTTGTACAATCCTTAAAAAGAAGTAAAGAATAAACCATTGTATTTTAATTACAAGTGGAAAAATCATCTAAAAACGTTGTACAATCCTTAAAAAGAGGTTAAACATGAATCATCGTATTTTAATTACAGGTGCTGCTGGATTTATTGGTTCTGCAGTCGTTCGATACATTATTCAAAATACAGAAGATTCCGTATGTGTAGTAGATAAATTAACATATGCAGGGAATCTTGAATCTTTAGAACCTGTCTCTAAAAATCCGAGGTATCGCTTTGAAAAAGTTGATGTATGTGATCCTGTAAATATAGAAAGAGTATTTACATCATTTCAACCCACACATATTATGCATTTAGCAGCAGAAACACACGTGGATCGTTCTATTGATGGACCTCGCGAATTTATACAAACAAACATCGTAGGCACCTATACTTTGTTAGAGGCAGCTAGAAAATATGTACAAACGCATCCAGAATTGTGCTTCCATCATATTTCCACAGACGAAGTGTATGGTGATTTAGAAGATACAAACGATTTCTTTCGTGAAGATACACCATACGCACCAAGTTCGCCTTATTCCGCCAGCAAGGCATCTAGCGATCATTTAGTCCGTGCTTGGAAACGCACCTTTGGATTATCTACCGTAATTACAAATTGCTCCAATAATTATGGTCCTTATCAATTTCCAGAAAAATTAATCCCTCTCATGATTTTAAATGCACTGGAAGGCAAACCATTGCCTGTGTATGGAAAAGGTGAACAAATTCGCGATTGGTTATATGTAGACGACCATGCTCGTGCTTTATATTTAGTAGTCAAAAAAGGAATGGCAGGCGAAACATACAATATAGGCGGTCACAATGAAAAGAAAAACATTGAAGTTGTGCAGACTATTTGTCATTTATTAGATGAACTTCACCCTCGTGAAGATAAAAAATCTTACGAAGAACAAATTACGTACGTCAAAGATCGGCCTGGACATGATATGCGATATGCGATTGACGCCAGCAAAATAGAACGAGAACTTGGTTGGAAACCACAAGAAACATTTGAATCAGGCATTCGTAAGACAGTGGAATGGTATCTAAACAATAAAGAAGGCTGGTGCAAAAATGTACAAACAGGCAATTACCAACGAGAACGTTTAGGTATAGGAGAGAAAGTATGAAAGGAATCGTATTAGCTGGTGGATCTGGGACAAGATTATATCCTATCACTCGAGGCGTATCCAAACAATTATTGGCAATTTATGACAAGCCTATGATCTATTACCCCATCTCTGTTTTAATGCTAGCAAAAATCAAAGAAATTCTCATCATCACAACTCCTGAAGACCAAATAAATTTTCAACGATTGCTAGGTGATGGAAGTCATTTTGGAATTTCTTTAACATATGAAGTACAACCTCATCCTGGAGGCTTAGCCCAAGCATTTCTCATTGGTGAAAAATTCATTGGTAAAGATTCTGTAGCTTTAGTACTAGGTGATAACATTTTTTATGGATCCAATTTAACTGGTATTTTACAGAGTGTTGTGCAACGCACAAAAGGTGCAACTGTTTTTGGATATTATGTAAACGACCCAGAACGATTCGGAGTCGTAGAATTGGACGAAAATGGAAATGCAATCTCCATCGAAGAAAAACCAAAGCATCCAAAATCCAATTATGCAGTCACAGGTTTATATTTTTATGACAATGATGTAGTAAACATTGCTAAAAATATACAACCTTCTGCACGTGGAGAATTAGAAATCACTGCAGTAAACAATGTGTATTTACAAAGAGGTGATTTACACGTTGTTCAATTTCCCCGAGGATTTGCATGGCTAGATACAGGAACGTACGCAAGCATGTTAGAAGCTGCAAACTTTATCCATATTATTCAATCTAGACAAGGCTTACAAATAGCTTGTTTACAAGAAATTGCTTGGAAGAATCAATGGATGACAACAGAACAAGTTCTAAATAGCATAAAAGACATGAAAAAAACAGAATATGGACAGTATTTAATCCGTTTAATTTCATAGAAAGGTGTATTATGAAAAAATTAACAGCACAAGACTTAGTGCAAATGATTTCTTCTGTATTTCCAGCATTACCTGGAGATCGTTCTCTTTGTATTTTAGTTGATTTTCCACATGAACCTCAAGATGATAACCAACCTTGGAAAGAGCGACGTGAAGTTGCATTTGAATGGAATCAATTGTTACAAAATTGCAAAGATGAATTAAAGCTAGAAGAGATCATGCTCATTGGCTATTCTTCCGTAGGTGCTAATAATGCAGAACTTCCTGAATATTGTTTTTGCCTTCAAGACCAATTACCTCAACTGGCTAGTGATTTAAGCAACATGGGAAGTGCTATTTCATTGACAGAAGTGTTTGAAAAAAATCAGCTTTTTCTAGCTCCTACAGAATATTCCACCACAGCACCTTTAAAAATGGCTGCACCTAGGTATCAATTTCGTGCTGCCACGATGCCTGGCTTTTCTTTGGCAATGATTCCTGCATTGACCATTGACTACGGTATCGTAGGAAAACGGGTAGACACCATCAGCCAAAAGCTCACAAAAGCTATTCGAGCTGAAGTTTCTATGATCGTTGACAATAAGGACACATACAACATTATTTTTGACCTGCGACACCGTCAAGGTCATGCTAGTAGCGGACGCTTTCCTAAACGAGGCGTTGCTGGTAATTTTCCTAGTGGCGAAGCATATATAGTTCCCTACGAAGGAGAAAACGAACCTTCTCAAACAAAAGGCATACTCCCTGTACAATTTGGGGAAGAAGTTGTCTACTATGAAATCGAAAACAATGTAGCTGTTTCTGTCACAGGAGAAGGAGAAGCAGCTGAAAAAGAAGCAGCTTTAATTCAAAAAGAACGAGCCTATGCTAACATCGCAGAACTCGGTTTTGGCGTACTTGGTGATTTTGGATTAGATCCCATCGGTGAAATTCTTTTAGACGAAAAACTTGGCTTTCATATTGCTTTTGGACGTAGCGACCATTTTGGTGGTCAAGTTTCTCCTGAGTGCTTTTCTACCCCCCAAGCTGTTGTCCATATTGATAGAATCTACATTCCACAAATACAACCTCGCATTCTAGTACAATATGTGAAACTTATCTATTCTGAAACAGAACAAGAAATTATGTTACAGGACGGAAAATTTTTACTCAAAGCCTTTGAAGAACTGTAAAAATATACCATATAAAATCAAAGAAACATAATATTATGTTTCTTTGATTTTATATAATAAAAACACAATCAAAGAAAGTAATATTTCTTTAATTTTATATAGTAAAGAAACAATCTAAAAAAAAGTAATATTTCTTTGATTCTAAGAACACAATCAAAGAAAGAATATTTCTTTAATTTTATATAGTAAAGAAACAATCTAAAAAAAAGTAATATTTCTTTGATTCTAAGAACACAATCAAAGAAAGAATATTTCTTTAATTTTATATAGTAAAGAAACAATCTAAAAAAAAGTAATATTTCTTTGATTCTAAGAACACAATCAAAGAAAGAATATTTCTTTAATTTTATATAGTAAAGAAACAATCTAAAAAAAAGTAATATTTCTTTGATTCTAAAGACACAATCAAAAAAATTAATATTTCTTTGATTTTATATAATAAATACATATTTAAGGAAACAATATACAAAAGTTCGTCTCAAACTCATACAAAACATTAGATACAACACAAAGAAAGAAAATATATGAAATCCCTTGTTTTTGCTGAAAAACCAAGTGTTGCTAAAGAAATCGCTCGTGTTCTACAATGTACAAAACATAATAAATCCTACTTTGAAGGCAATCAATACATTGTGACTTGGGCTTTAGGTCATCTTGTCACACTTTCAGAACCAGAAGATTATGATAGAAAATATAAAGAATGGAAAATAGAAGATTTACCTATGCTTCCAGAAAAAATGCGTCTTAAAGTCATAGGAAAAAATAGACACCAATACTATGCAGTAACACAACTCATGAAACGAAAAGATATCCATGAAATGATCATTGCTACAGATGCAGGAAGAGAAGGTGAATTAGTCGCACGTTGGGTCATGAAACTTGCAAAATGGAATAAACCCTATAAACGACTTTGGATTTCCTCTCAAACAGATAAAGCTATTCAAGAAGGATTTGCCAACTTGCGACCTGGTTCACAATATGACAATCTATACTATGCTGCTGCCTGTCGTGCAGAAGCAGATTGGCTTATTGGATTAAACGTTACAAGAGCATTGACTTGCAAACATAATGCACAACTCACAGCAGGCAGAGTCCAAACGCCCACGTTAGCCATGATCGTGGATAGAGAAGAAAAAATCAAACAATTCAAACCAACAGATTATTGGAACATTGTAGCAAATTTTGGCGATTATTTTGGTCATTGGAAAGATAAAAATAACAACACACGAATATTTCAAATAGAAAAAGCCAATGAAATACTTCAAAAAATACAAGGAAAAACAGGTACCATACAAGACATGCAACGCACCACACATAGTGAACCACCACCACTTGCTTATGATTTGACAGAATTGCAACGAGATGCTAACAAAAGATATAACTTTTCAGCAAAAAAAACATTGTCTATTTTACAAAAACTTTACGAACAATATAAAATTGTCACATATCCTAGAACAGATTCACGATATTTAACTATGGACATTGTTCCTACCTTTTCAAAAAGATTAGAAGGTATGGCAGTTGGATCTTATGCAATATATGCTAACGAACTATTAACAAAACAATACCAACCTACAAAACGATTGATTGATAACAACAAAGTCACCGACCACCACGCCATCATTCCTACGGAAGAATATGTTCGTTTAGAAAAACTTGATTCTGATGAACGAAAACTATATGACTTAATTGCACGTAGATTTTTAGCTGTTCTTTCCCCACATTATCGCTACGAAAAATTTACAATACAAACTACAGTAGAAAATGAAAACTTCTATTCCACAGGAAAAATTGCTTTAGATCTAGGTTGGAAAAAAATAAGCAATATCAACGTTTCAGATACCAACCAAGACAACGAACTCCCAGAACAAACCTTACCACAACAAATAAAAGGCACGAAAAAAACAACAAAAGCAAGATTAGAAAAAAAGAAAACACCACCGCCACCTCATTACACAGAAGCAAGCTTACTCAGCGACATGGAAAGTGCTGGCAAATTCATTGAAGATGAAGAATTGCGTGAATCCATAAAACAAGGTGGACTAGGAACACCCTCCACACGTGCAGAAATCATAGAAAAACTCATCAGCTATCACTATATGGAACGACATGGAAAAAACCTTATCCCCACATCAAAAGGAATTCAACTTATATCTTTAGTTCCAGAAGAACTTCGTTCGCCAGAACTTACAGCTGTTTGGGAACAACGACTTACTAACATTGCACAAGGAAAAGAAAAAGACCAAAAATTTTTACAAGATATACGAAAAAACACAATCACACTCATTCAAACTGTTAAAGATACAGAAATAGAATACAAAGCAACCAATCTCACTAAAACAAAATGTCCCATGTGTAAAGAACCTATGTTACTAGTCAAAGGAAAAAAAGGAAACGATCTTCTCTGCTCTGATAGAAAATGTAACTACAGAATGCCAGAAAAACAACAAGAAACAACAACACTACAACGAGTCTCAGCTCGCGAATCACGAATGAACAAAATTCTCATTGACAAATATACCGATAAAACAAAAGCCACTACTAACGTAGGCGACCTCCTTCTTGCCGCACTCAAAAAGAAAAAATAAACAAACAATACTACAATTTTCAAAAAGCGTACAAAACACTAGTACGCTTTTTTTTATCCCCTATCCCCCCTTCCTCTGGGAAAGTGCTCTGTGCTCTGGGGGAAGCAAGTTAAGCAAGTTGAGTTGTGTTCTGGGGAAGTAAAGTTACTCCAAATTAGAAAAGAAACGCGAAATAAAATGAAATGCGTTATGCTCTGGGGAGATAAATATTGCTCTGGGGAGATAAATATTGCTCTGGGGAGATAAATATTACTCTGGGGAGGCAAAGTTGCTCGAGAATATTGCTCTGGGGAAGCAAATGTTGGAATGTTGCTCTAATGTTGCTAATGTTGCTCTGAAACTCGAAATGAAATGCGTTGAAATGCGTTGATTACGTCGAAATGCATTGGTTTCCTTTGCTCTGGGGAGAATCACGTGCGAATTTGCTCTGGGGAAAATATGCTCTGGGGAGAAGAAGATTGGTAAAAAAGGAGAGAATTTTACCAATTTTTAGAAAAATTGGAGAGATTTTGGAAAAATTAGAGGGAATTTCAAGAGATTTTGCAGTGAAAAAAAAACGATTTGGAAGGCAATAGGAAGAATTTTCTGGTGAGAAAAAAAATTGGTGATTTTTTGAAAAAATTTTGACAAAAAATGGATATAAAATGATGCTACTAATTTATGTAAATTATTGTAATTTAATATGTTACAATGATTATCCTTAGTGTTTTCAAGTTTTTATGTGTGGACATACCATCTCTGAGGTAAAATTTTTCTGCAAAATTTTACCTTGAAATTATATTAACTTTTTCAAATTTTTAAGTTTGATTTTGTCAATATAATTTATTTTTTTACGTAGACATGTTCGCGTTGGATCGTATGTTTACGATCTGCGACTATGGCACGGTACCATTCCTGCCTTTTATCAGCAGGAATTTCCAGATAAAACGGAATTAAGTCGG